>JAABUL010002492.1_pt1 | contig 30318 bp, 37 predicted proteins | sample 5559151 | NCBI WGS metagenome assembly JAABUL01 (sample SAMN10711876, study PRJNA513368) | rock metagenome | isolation source: Antarctica rocks | place: Antarctica: Victoria Land, Pudding Butte sud
GTAGGACGCCGTACCGGAGCTGCTTGAACCATCCGTAGAAGAAGAAATTGGCGAGCCAGAGCTGCTGGATCCTACAGCGCTGGAGCTCGATGAGCCATAGCCCGCTGGGTAGGAGGCCGTACCGGAGGTGCTGGAAGCACCGGTGGAAGAAGACACAGCACCTGTGGAGGAAGACACAGCACCGGTGGAGGAAGACACTCGCCCTTCGGAGCTGCTAGTGCCGTAGGTAACTGGTGTCGAAGAGGTGTAAGGCGCCGGCGCGGAAGACGAGACGGGGCCTGCGGAGCTTGTAGCTGGCACAATGACCGACGCTGGTGGTGGTACGCTCGTGGTCGTCTCGTCGGTGCAAGTAGTATCTGTTGGCCACTTCCCGCCAGCAGGCGCCGTGGCAATGGCCGCGGTCGCAAGACCCGCCACGATGGCGATCTTGCTGAAGAACTGCATCTTTACTTCGTCGCGTCAAGCGTTTCAGATAGGTTTGGTATGGTGTATGCGGTGGATGTTTTGGTAGCGAGAATGCGAATTTGCAACGGTAACGATACAACAAAACGCGATTAATGAATGAATGTGTTTGAAAGAGTGTGTTGTCTTGTGAAAGACGTAACGAGTGTGTTGTCGCAAAGAGATATGCTTGTGAAAGAGAAGTCAAAGACAAGGTACAGGATCTGGGAGACAGCGGAACAAAAGAGAGACGAGATTGCCTTGATACCCCTGGACCACGACTCTGCGCATCGCCCGCCCTGATGTCCCTGGTCGCAATTTGCAAGAATCAACGGTGCGCCTAGGACGAAGGCTAATCTGGTGAAGTTGAAGTCTTCGCGCCCCTGATTCGATGGCGTGGGAGGCGATGGCGCCGAAATTAAGCACGGCCCGCAGCTGTTCCTGCATTAAGCCCATGCGCGAAATCAGACTGGACGACGTGAAGCGCAGTCCCTTCCGACCACGAGATCTCCGCGCTCCAGTCAAAAGCTGAACTTTGTGAGAGAGGACTGATGATGTTGGCGCTTCGCGACCGCAAGGACGAGATGAAGTGCTCGTAGTCAACTGGTCGAGCTCTTGGCAGCCTACGGGCTCCATTGCAGGATTTGTGTCAATCTCTGTTCCCTGGGCAAGAAACCGCGCCAGCAAATATCGCTTCTGGGCAACCAACCTGTGAGGGCTCTTGCTTTAGGCTGACGCACCCATGTAAGCGATCTCACCGTCGCGGAGACACAGCATTGCGGCGTGGTGCACAACGTGCGCGTGCGATGTTCTGTCTGCTGTGCGACTCTTCTGTTCCGATCATAGAAGGATGAATCATTATCGTTGGCCGGAGCACCGGATGCTTTTGTAGAGATCCCGAGGCCAAGTCATGACCCACGCTCGGCGACAGAGTTTGCTGGCTTGGGTTGACGGTTGTTGTGGAAAGGCTTGTGTGGGTTTCAGATTGCAGCCGCTGATCCATGCCGATCTAAATTTATTCATAAAGCCTCACAATACGACCACCTCTTTCACCCCTCCGAGTGGGTTTTTCGAACATCAATGGATCGAGCCTCGTGTATCGTCCAGCAGTGGTATACTTGGTACTCTAGACTGTTGTCAGACGACGTATGTTGAATGAGGAGAGTGGCTCTGGCATATCCTGCTGTACAGAAGCTGCTCCATGTAGGTATTGAAGGAGCATCAGCTTCCTGCAGCATCTTCCCCGAGCCGAGAGCAGCCCTGGATGGTGCCTGGCGAGTACTCGAGCAATCCGAATTGATCCAACGATGTGTGAGCTGCTAGTTGGGCCACGTCAAGGCGTCGACGGAGCGTGCGCGTTGGCCTCGCTGTTGCATCGGTCGTCCGGAGAGCCACATCACTCTTCTGTGAATCTGCAGATCCTACGTGAATGAAGCCATAGCCAATGGATGGCGAAAGGTGGGGGTCCGACAGCCAGAGACGCGATATGGCCTTTTGAAGCATCGTTCCGGTGTAATCACTTTGGCTCTGGTCGGTACTGGATACAACGTGATATGAGAGCGACCTGGCTCGAAGCTGGGCATATGTTTCTCCGTGTGCGCATCCCCTCTAGCCACCGATTTGAATACTGTTATAGTAGTTGAAAAGCCCAATCAATGTCCGTCCTCCTTCGGCGGACTGGAGGGCTTTGGTATGTTGCGGAATCGCGAAGACCTCGAGCGGATGTCGTTCACGAGTGAATACGCGGTCAAGATTCCGATCAACGTGAGATCTTCGGGACATTCTCCTGGCTACTATAGATCGCGAACGAAACAGCGGAATGCAGGAAAGAGCATTGCATACCTTACCTTGCCTATAGTAGCTCCTGCCTGTTCTACGCATCCGTTGGCGTACAGCTTGGCCTGAACATCACTGGAACTTTTGATAAACCTACATGTACATAATCACCTAAGGTATCTTCGGTCTCAACATGTGTCCGTCGACGAGCACAAAGCTGGTTACAGTCGAGCGAGAACGCCAGAAATGAACAGTCTCCATAGACCGTAACTATCTCGAGCTTCTTCATACATTGTCGCTGTTCCAACAGCTTCCGATAGGGTGGTGTATACCTCGGGAAGCCGCTCGTCGGCTTGCATTATTGCGAGTCGGCTCATCTGTCCGCCACAACGACTGTCACCTGCGACCTCGCGTCGAACATGATGGCGGGAGAAAGACGAGCGAGACGAGCACGGCACGGTGAACGCTCTCCACATCGGAAGCATCAACGAGAGCCCCCACCTTGATTGGAGGAACAACTCTCCATCTCACCTCCGGATGAATCGAAGTAGCAACCCCAAACTCTAGCAAGCCACGTTCGGATGTGCCAGCCTAATACCACCCGCTGCCCACGATGTCGTCTAGGTACGGACATCCTCTTGGAATATCCGTATCTCGTAACACACGAGCAGGATCGCGCAAGGCGGAAGTGGTATCTCCCGGTCCTGCCAGACCTCTTATCTGAACACCCACGCACTTGTTCAACCTTTCATACCCTCCGCCCATATCAAAAGCAATCCGCTGGAGTCACTCACTCCGGAATTGGTTTCTGGCTGGTAGAAACCAGTGCAAGCAGCAACAGACAACAATGTTCTGTGGATTGACGAGAGCACAGCAAGTCCGTCCCTCCACCAGCACGCACCTAGGTCACGGCGCAGACGATATCTCGATTAGGTGACATTCCTGAGAAGACGTTGGACACACAATATTACTCTCGCATGGCAGCTGTTGCACAGGCTGGTCCTGTCAAGGCTGCCGTGACCACCAAAGCCAATGGTGTCATGAAGATCAACGAGATCATTCATGCCGAGCCCCAGCGTCTTCTGGTCCTCTTCGATGAGGGCGAAGAGGAAATTGTCCGAGTCGTTGCAGATGTCGTCGGTCAATCGTTTAGCGTCGTGACCTCTTTGCGTGAACTGGAAGGGAGGACGGACCTTGTCGTTGGACTTGAGAACGGAATGTTGGAGCCGGGACCACTGAGGAGCTCTGGGAGGACTGTCATTACGACCCACGGAATCGATGTGAAAGACTACAGAGACGAGAATGTGACTTCGCACTGCGATTTTGAGTATCTCTACAGCTCAAAGCGCTTCTCTCGGCGTACCATCGCTCGCTACATTGCATTTATCCTGGGACAGACCAGACCGCACGAAGATTTGAAGAAGAAGTCACGAACCACCATGCTGTCGACCACATTCCCAGACATCCGCGCTGCTTTGCCGAATATGGATATCCTTTCAGTCGGAGCGGACTCTGTTGAACTTCGAGTTGATCTTTTGGAAGAGAGAATTGCCAACGGCGGCCATAGCGCTGCGGCTAGTCTGAATTATGTTGGCGAACAGGTCATGCTGTTCAGAGAGCGGACGGAGCTTCCCATCGTCTTCACTACCAGGTGCACCAACGAGAACGGTCGCTTTCCAATGGACGATCCCATGCTTTTTTATGTATACTTGCGCAAAGCCATCCAGTGGGGCTGCGAATACATCGATGTCGAATTATGGCTTCCTGAGGACATACGGCGCAGGCTATCTACCGAGAAAGGCAACACGAAGATCATGTCGGCATACCACGACTTTAGCGGACACTTCAAGTGGACATCAACTGAAGCTCGACGACTATTCGATGCCGGTGCTGTCTATGGAGACATCGTCAAAATGATCGCCATCGTCAGCACAATGGAAGAGAACTACGAGCTCGAGCACTTTCGCTCCTCCATTCAAGCATTGCCCTCGCATCCTCCCTTCTCTGGGCTGAACATGGGCCCCGTTGGCCAATTGTCGAGAAAGCTGAACACAGTCTTCACACCCATCACTCATCCACTGTTGCCGACGATCGCTGCTCCGGGTCAATTGAGTCTCTCGGAGATCAACTCGATGCTGCATTCGATGGGCCAGCTGCAGAGACTCAGCATGTACGCAGTCGGCAACGTGCGCGCGAATGGTCAAGCTATGTTTCTCGAGAAATGCTTGAATGAACTCAGTCTGCCACATCAGGTCGTATGTGTGGACAGCTTGTCCCAAGCGTCTTTGGCAACGATACTTGGTCAACCTGGATTCGGAGGCGCCTACATGAACCCACCGCTACCTTTGAGCAAGGCCACATACCTGCCCGAGACGAGCGCCGCCGCCACAGCCATCGGACACGTCGACACCATCGCGGTCGACCATGGCTCTTCCAGCAAGACATTGAAATGTCACAATGCAACCTGGAAAGGCATCCGCGCGACTTTGACCAGAGACTATGTGCCATCTGCGTACACTGATCGCCCAGCTCTCGTTCTCGCAAACAGCGAAGCCCAAGCCGCCGCTGCCATCTATGCACTCCAAGATCTTGGAGCTGGTACGATCTACACCATTGGCTTCGGAGCGAACGGGTCCTATGGCTCGAATCTCCAGCAGTTCCAAGGTGTGGCGGACATGAAGCGAGTTCCAGAGCCGTTCGTCATTATATCCGCTTTGCCACCGGAGAAGTCGCTGGTGGTATCACCTTTACTGAAGCACTACAGTAGTGATGTCCGCAGGACAGGACGTCGTGGGAAGATCTTCCTGGACCTTTCCAATGGCATTCATGGAAAAGGGGACTCCGTTGCTATTGCAGCTAGTCTGGGATGGCAGAGCTACGGGATCGCTACCGTCAACGCGTACACGATGGTTGAGATGTTGCGGCTTCTTTTGGGCTTCAATGTAGGCTATGAATTCGTGCGGCTGGCCAGTGGAAGGTGTTTGTTTGATTGAGGACTGACGACTTGGAAGACGGTCGTCACGCTTAACGTGGAGATGATGAGAAGCCCAGGACTGTCGTTACGTGATCTCTTTTGTAGGGTAATCTGCCTTTCATCTCGTCACGTCTGCGCTCGTCCACTTAACTACTGAAGCCACTTGCAATCGAGAGCGGCTCACTGCCATTCGCAGCCCTCCACCGGTGGGTAAAATTCGGCTTCTCATCTATGTCAGACCCGGTCCATCTCGCCTCGGTGAATGAGTTGTGGGGTGGGGCGGGGCCTCCACAGTGATGCTCTTAGTGCACCATTATTATTCTACAACAATTGTATCGCGTGAGACACGGGAACGCCCACCATCAGTAGTGGTCAAGGTCAAGGCTGATCACGCATCACCCGTTGTTGTCCGTAGCATCTGCCGAGGCGGCTCTTCGCGCCGACAACATCCAACAGTCAGCTTCAACAAGCTACAAACCAGCGAGCTCCCGTCGCTACCACGCGCACACGCACGGGAGCATGGGGAGGGTGCTACGCACAGGCACCGGCTCCACCAACGTAAGAGAGTACTGACGCTGGCCACATGCACCTCGTGTTGCCAGCAGGCCCGAGCATCGTCTTTTAGTCTAACGAGTCTCGACCTGAACCTCTTGCTCCATCTTCACTCGAGCTGTTCTATGCAAAGGACGCGTCTTGAGCCTCGTAGCATGTGAACTACCAGATGGCGGCAGCAACGGTTGCCCTTCCTCCTAGCGAAATGCTGTCAAGACCTCAGGTCGGCATCGGCCGCTTGACAATGCGGCGGCCGAGCGGTGAGTCGAAGCAATCGATGAATTGCAAGAGTTGCAGGAAGCGCAAGGTGTGTACTATCAATGGAGGCTGTGGGCAGTGCTAATGTTATGAAGATCAAGTGCAACCGACTCAAGCCTAGCTGTGAAGCTTGTCAGGTCTTCAATTCGGCCTGTGTATATGGTACGAGGAAGTAAGCTTCTCTTCAATGTGCTCTCGCTGAAAGACGCAGACGCAGTGCCCAAGAAACGCGGGCCGAAGACGGATGTACTCGAAGCTCTCGTGAAGAGAGTCAACGGCCTGAAGAAGCAACTGAAGGACGAGGCGAAACCCAGATCGGAAGGAGATGCTGAAGAAGAAGCTGAGGGGAGCGAACTGGAGTCGATTATGCATCCTGATGCGCCTACACAACCTCAGCAGCTCGGTCCCGTCAATTCGGTTGACCCAGCCCAATGCTCGAAGCCTGCCGCAAGCCGAAGACATCTCTCAATAGCTCCAGTTGTGCCACGGCAGAGCTTTCCAGTGGATCGCAGCGAGAGTCCTCGCGTGATGTCGAGAAGAGAGAACGAATCGATCGCATTCACGGACGCACTTCTGGACACTTACTTTGCGCGAATACACAGCAAGCCATACTACATACTGGACGAAGCGAATACACGACAACGACTAAGAGAAGGCCATCTCCCACAGTTCATGATCGACTCCATTCATGCGGTAGCCATCAGATATGTCCCGCACCTCTGCGGCGGCTACAGTGGAGCCGTACGGACTGGCCAGGACTATGCAGCACAGGCTCGGGCTGGCATTGATGTCGACGAACCCAGTATTGATAATCTGCAGGCTCTGTTGCTTCTCGCGATGGCACAATTCCAGGCTGGCAAAGGCAAGAAGTCCTATATGCTGGTGTCCCACGCAATTAGCATGGCGTTCGCGCTGGACCTGCACCGTGAAGTGCCCAGTCACTTACGAGTTGCGGCGGTAGAATGCGAAGGACGGCGAAAGTTATTTTGGACCTGTTATCTGATGGATCGATTTACTACCAGCGGCTCCAAACGACCCGCTATGATCTCGGGTGAGTCCATCTCGCTTCGCTACCCTGCATATCCTGCTACAGGTTCGCAGAGACCCGAGGAAGGTATCTACTTCCCAAACGCCTCTAGTACGTCTCAGTCAGCGGGCCACACGAGCACTGCCAGTGGCAGTGCCGCCGTTCTTGTCGAGATAGTCCGAATACTGGGCGTCACAAACCGTTACCTCGCTTCAGGTGGTGTCAAGGGCGATCCGCATTTCCCGTGGCATGCACACAGCACGCTCTCGCGAATAAGAGCCGATCTCGACAAGTGGGCAGCAAGCACCCACGACGCATTTGCGTCACTCGAAAGATTGTTCGGACAGCAGGACAGTGTGAGCCTGGTGCTGAGCAAGCTCGTCTACCATCTCGTGCATTGCCTGTTATATCGACCATTCCTACCGGTTGACCTGACCAAGCTCACACTCAACAGTCAGAACCAGTCCTGGCAGATCGAGGCCACGAACCTCTGCTTCATGCATGCCAATGCAATTGTAGAGTTGGTCGACATTGGAAAAGCTACTGGAATTCTGTACTGGCCGTCGTTTGTGGGATACTGCGTATGCACAGCCGGGACGATCCACATCCACGGCGCTCATTACGTTTCCTTGAACGACAACGATGTGTTCTCGAACAGCTCCGACTTCCTTTCACGCGAGATGGCACAACTTGCGGACCAAAGTTTCATCTGGGCTGGTGTCAACCATCAGCGCGAAACAATGCAGACCACCTACGCCAGCCACTCACGACTCGTGCAATCGCTATCCTGCAGTCCGATCCGCTTCTCGCCAGTATTTCAGATGGAAGACTTCTTCGACCGCTACCCAAATGCACTCATCGACGGGGCACACATGTCCTTCACAGAGGTCCAGGTCGAGCGTCCACCAGAACGACACCACAGTTTCCAATCCACCGCGCCGACCAGCGACCCATGGCCGCGCCCAATCGCGCAGACCCGCCAAAGCCTTCCACACCTCATCGTACACCCGCAAGCTATGGCACAGCACTCACTACCGATCGTCCATCAACACCACAAGAAGCGGAGGCTGACGGAAGAAGGAGAAACATCACCTTACCCGATCCCAACGACTGAAGGACACGCGAACCCGTTCGATCAACCGCACCCGCACAACCCTAACACCATACCTTCCCAGCCACACGTACAAGTGAGCGATCACTTCAGCGACGAGCCGTACGACTTCGTAGACTCTGCAGGCGCTGGTAGCGTCTTCTCACCCTCCTTCGCTTGGGATTCCGACCAGCAGAATAATCTTACGCAGAGCATACAGCAGCACGACGTCCATCAGTCACATCCTATCCCTGCTGCAGACGAACTGCAGACTCCAGGCGGCCTTAGCGTAAGCGGGCGCTCTTCGTACACGGCAGAGGCAGAGGCGGAGGGAGATCCGTTCCTCAGCTTTCTGGAGCAATTGGCTGAGAACGATGGGTCTGGTGGTGGACCCACGGATCTGGACTTTTCTATGACCGGGCAGGAGGACTCGATGTTCGACGAGTCGGCGCCGCATGAAGCTCTAATGCACGATGTCGCTGTATAGTAGCTCAGCTTTTCGCCAATAGTAATGAGAATGAACATGAAGGAACAAAGGACTTTGACGTCTGTTATTCGAGTGCGCCAGCCGACGCTTCATCTTCTTGTCTAGACATTGCGGTCAAGACTCCACTAAACACTCCACTCACCCCTCCTCGTCCTCACTCTCTCCGCCCCTCTTCCGTTTCCCTGAACCTTTCACCTCCTGCACCACCTTCCTCTTCAAGACAAAAGTCCTCGCCTCCCTCTCCTCACCCTTCCACCCACCCCCACCCTCCACGTTCCCCAAAGTCCTCGAATGGCTATATCCCAGATACACCTCCGCGACAAACTTGAAACTCCGCTGCACCTCCAGCCCCGAATGCCGCGCTAGATCCCGAATATTCCAGAGCGTATACGGCTCGCCCTCAAACAGCGTAACAACAATGGTGCCCTCAGGCGTAAGCAACGTCTGAGCTGCAGCGAAGAATTTCACAAGCAGTTCCTGATTGAACCGCACCTGCCGGTTTACGTCTTTGGATTTGCCGCCTACGTGCGGGAAGTTGAAGATTACGCGGTCGAATTGCGGTGCTTTCGCTAACGCTTTGATCGAGGAGAATTTTGTCGCATCGACGCCGTAGAGTACGTTTTGGCCTTCGGTCTCCAGGTACTGGATGTGTTGTTCAGCTTGGGGAGTGTACTTTTCGAAGAGTTGGTCCTTGGAATCGTAACATGTGGCTGTTACGTCGTAGCAGCCGTGGTGTTCGACTATGGATTTTGCGAAGGAGAAGTCGCCTTCGCCGATTAGGAGGATCCGGTCTGCGGCATCGAATGGGATGGTTGGATCTGGTTTTCTGGTTGATGGTTTTTTTGCAGGTTGGTAGATTTTGCTTCCTGGTTGAGTTTTGCCTTTGGGTTGAAGAGACTTGCTGGCATTTTGGGTGTCCAGTCTCCGCTTTTTGTGTTTGGTCATCGTCGCAGTTCCATCGTTGTGGATATTGAGTCCTGGAGATGCTGTCGATCAAAACCGTAGCCAAACTCGTTTAGTGTCGACACCGCTGCTGGGCCGTACCGTGTCCCGCCGAGCCTATCTTTGCTTTACCAAATATAGCACGCAGACCGCCGTGTTGGGAAACCGTTGACCAGGTGCGATTTGGAGCCTAGACCGCTATATCGTAACCTTTCAACCGGACGTTGATAAAGTTGATGTGCCTTGTCGAAGTGAGCATAGTACTGTACTACAAAACATGCGGCCGCTCCTGCTTCATTGTTGCGAAGGCTAGAATCTCAAGAAATGCGGGGAAAGCTCGAAACTTGAATCGCCCGAGCAGAAGAGCGACTTGAAGACGTGCTTACGGAGGACATACCGTCCTACTAACCTCATCGGAAGCGGCTGGGTCCCGTTGGCGTGGTGTCGACCTTCACCGCCGGTCGTGCGCATATCGTGGCTGCACCACCACGACCTGACCCTCCAATGGCCTAAGCTCGGATCCCGGATTCTTATCGTTGAGCTGTGCTGGCCTTCAACTGCAGCTCCCTATACCTATATACGACGACCCCTTACCATCACCTACAAGATCTTCCATAGTCATATAATCAGCCGTTCGTACCTTCAGTGTACATCGTCTCAAGGACAACCACCCGTCTCAGACCTCGAAGCTCAACTCAGCTCACCTCATACTCCAGCAGATACCCGAGACACCCTTCACACCTCATCATTATGGCAGCACCACGAGCGACACAGTTCATTGCCCTCCGCAACCTGTCTCGTGGAGCGCAGCAGGTCCGCCATCTCTCCATGACCGGCCCCGCCACCTATGCCTCACCGATGCTTGCCCAAGAACGCCCTATCACGAACCTCCCAAGAGACGTTGCTGGACTGCGAGCAGAGTGCCAGCGCCGGAAGATCGAGACGGCTGGCTCGAAGCAAGACGTAAGCTTCCCACTTCAACAGTCCAGATCCCTCTACAGACCAGCTGACTCCCACCAGCTCCTCTCCCGCCTCCAAGCCGACGAACTATCCCAATCCCGCGCCTTCTCCACACGACCAACACCAAGTACACCCTCCCCCTCACCAGCCCGCCACTTCAACGCCTCCCGCACCCTCAAAGCCACCCACGACACTAGCACAATCGACTTCTGCTACCTCCCGCAATCCGCCCTCGACCCACTCGAGACGGAAGAAACCTTCCGCGTCCCCATCCTTCCCGACTCCACAGCTATGTCCATGGCTTCGGCAGCGGAAGAAGAAGCTGCACCGGTCATGAAAGCCGAAATCAGTACCATGAGCGCCGACGCCGTATTCCTACCTATGTCAGAATTATCTGACGGACATGCCAACGACTTCGATTTCCACGGGATGGCGGATAAACTGGCGGCGGGGTTGAGGAGGGTGGATCTGAGTAAGGTGGGGGTGGAGGAGCAGGCGAGTATGGCGAAGAAGATTTTTGGGGATATGATTGATGATGTGTTGAAGGCTGTGGCTGGCGGGGCGAAGGGGAGGGCTTGATCATTGAGCTGGTGTACTTTTGGGAGCAGAAGCTCATGGCTTGACGTCTAGCTGTGGCCATGACAGACGAGGTGTTGTGGGCCAGGATCGACTTCTTCCTCTCTCTACGAGGTTTGAACGTAACATGAACTGCTGAATGTATCGTATTCAGTCTTGTATTTATTGCACACTTTCGCGATGCGATGCGACACACCGCTTGATATTTCAGACGTCTCCCTTGACCTATTCACATGCTACACTTCTCACAGTACTTCGAGTCAGTCAAGTATGTCCTTACTTACATCGAGAAGGATTGTAGCACGATGCTTCGCGCAAATAAGCTTTCTCCAGATCTCACTTTTGTGGGGGTGCGATTGCGTCAGGACCTCGAACTCGAACGATTTTTAGGAAGGAGCGGCTACCGCAGCTTCTGTGTATAAAGACGCAGTATTCGGGTGTGTCCAAGCCCTGTTGCCATAACTTCCATAAATCAGAGAGAACTCAGACAAACAACAACCATGGCGCTCATACCAGGCATCTTGCCACCATCACGAGCGACCTGGGAACTGGTCACGACATGCTTCAAGTTCTTCCCACTAGTACGTAACTCCCGTACCCACGTCTTATCTCTGTGCTAAACCTGCACCACAGGTCACCGCTGCGCAATGGATCACAGCTTGGTATCCCTCGGGCAAAACCTCCTACGACTCCCCTCTCAATCTCCCCGGCAAATGGGCCTGGACCGTAATGGAATCCCCCACCATCCTCATCATGGCCTATACCATGTACGCTCTCCCCACTGAACTCCACATTTCCTCTTTGCCGTGGGCCAACTGGACAATGGCGGGCCTCTACATCCTCCACTACATCTACCGCGCCTGGCTCTCCGCTCTGCTGTTGAACCCAAGCATGTCCCCTATCCACCTCTTCGTCGCTGCTGGAGCATTCACGTTCAATACGTGTAACGCTCTATCCATCGGCGGCTGGCTCGCCGGCTACGGCCCAACCACCGTCCACGACTGGGCCGGCCGCCTCTACACCATCGAGATCGGCCTCGTCCTCTGGGGCTGGAGTTTCATGGGTAACATCTTCCACGACGACGACCTCCGCGAGATCCGCCGTTCCGCTCTCCGTCGCCAGCGGGAGCAAGCGGAGAAGGAAGGGAAACCGATCGAGGGGGTGGAGAAGTTGTACATGATTCCTAAGAACGGGTTATTCAGGTACATCCTCTTCCCGCATTATCTTTGTGAGTGGTTCGAGTGGGCGGCGTTCTGGATGATTGGGGGATTGGGGTGTACGCCAGCAAGGACCTTTCTGGTGAATGAGGTTAGCACGATGTTGCCGCGGGCGATTCAGGGGCGGCAGTGGTATGTGGAGAAGTTTGGGGCGGAGAGGGTTGGAAACCGGAAAGCGGTGATTCCGGGGTTGCTTTGAAGATGGGGTTGTTGCAGGGACTGGGGTGATGATGGGATACGATGTTCAGCCCAGGGAGTGCGGCGTCGTCTTTGACTCGTGCGAGAAATGACAGCATCGTAACAAAATCGAGTGAGGATATGCATCTTCTCCATCTCAATGTCTTGGATGATGGCACTACAGTTACTGCTACTCCGTTAGTCCACCTCCAGGTATTACGGGGATCGCAGGGGCTCGAGACTCTTGGACCTGCTGATGTTGCACCATCGTCTCGTGGTACTACTCAATGGAGCCGCCACTACAGTGACTGAGCTCAGGCTATCCCACGACTCCGAGCGTGGAGAAGTGGTCACCGGACACGGGCAAGGACCGCTGAGATGGATAGGAATTTGATCAGGTATCGGACGAAGTGCCTCGTCTCCGTTCTGCTTTGGCCGGCGATGGGACTAGAGTCGTTGCTGTTGCCTTGCTTCATGTTCATCGGGCTTGGAGAAGTGGCATACTGGGCGAGGGCATCGAGCAAGTGGGTAGGTAGTTTTATCAACCAGTGGACGAGTTGCCTCATCTCCGTTATGCCGTCGCCGGCGATGGCAATACAGTCGCTGCTATTGCCTCAAATCGTACATGTCGAACTTGGAGGAGCGGCAATGTCGACCAGCACAGGGCATGACAGAGCAAGTAGCAAGTTGAATGTGCATTAGACGAAGTGCCTCATCTCCGGTGTGATGTCGCTGGCAAGGGCGCTATAGTGGCCGATCCGAGCTTGATATACCGTCTTTTAACGTGGGGAGGCGGCCATATGGACAAGGGCTCGTGAGAAGTCAAAAGGTAGATGGATGGGCAGATGCTGGACGAATTGCTTCATTTCCGTCTTCGTAGCACCAGCGGGGGCACTACAGCCGCTGCTATTGCCTCAAACTCATAACCATCGCCATGGGGTATCTCGAAACAACAACGCCAGCCTATGCAATCGATTCGCCTCCTCTCCGCCGCCAAAACAAGCCCCGCCCCACTACAGTCGCTGCCACTCCCACCGCTCGCTCCTCCCTACAAGTGAGGGCTAAGCGTATAGACGATCGCCACCCTCTGGTGGTCGTCGCCACGAACATCCAGCCGATTCCGCGCATAGAACAACCCAAGCGTCTCCCGGCGGAATTGCCGGTTGACCATGGTAAGATCAGGCTGATGACTGGCCTCGCCGCCGCCGATGGTGATGAGAGCATTCGAGGGGAGTACGAGCTCGTAGATCTTGTTACGGAGCTCTGCGGGCAGGTCGAGGAAGGTTTTCGGCGGTGTTTGCGCCATCTCGGAGGTTGGAGTGGGTGGGTGGTGGTGGTGCAGTGGATGATCTGGGGACGAGATTTAGTAGCTACGGGCGAAACAGATGAGATGGTGCTTACGATTGATCTTTGATGTGTTGCTGTGGCTGGTGTTGTGTTTCGATCTCTACGCAATAATTGTGAGTACCTTCCCTTTTCGGCGAATAAAGTAGCGGCATTGCCACACATACCTTCGAGAGCGTCCCGTCAACGCTATACACTGCGTATCCTTTCAACGATTGCTCGAGCTTGTTCTACTCGCCGTTCTGATGCTTCTCCGTGCTGCAATCGTCGTTGCTGCTGCTACAGCAGCCGTACCACCTCCGCGACCCAAGCGCCACACAGCCACCTTCCGCTCGCCAGCACTGCCACTCACAACCACCCGTCCACGGACGTACCCGGGGGGAGGTTTGCCGAGCGAGTTTCGATGAAACAACTGACTTTTCCCACAAAATTCCTTTTCCTTTCCTCATACTTACCTGGCCCGGGGACCCTTCGCTCATGCATGTCGGGTCCCAGCCATACTCCTTGAGCCAGGGATGGGTGGCGGCAATGACGGGAGTGTGACTTCTGGGGGGGGTTCAACACCTTACTTCGGACAGGAGGAATTTTTGATGTTCCATCGTGCTTTGCACAACCATTTTTCATCAGTCCATTGCAGTCACTTGCAATGGTTGGAGAAGAGTGTCCACATCCCCATTCTCGTGCTTGTTGTTGCTGGTATGCGTGTGGGTGTGGTGTTGTTGTGCTGCTGGCGTTGCGTGAGGTATTGCGACCGTGGGTGGTGGTGGTGAGGGAGGGGGGTGATCGGCGGTGTCAGTAGTGGTTATGTAGCTTGATGAATGTAATGAGGCCCTTCTTGTGACCATTTGGATACCCTTTTGATGGCTTGCAGGTGTTGTGAGTGCTGCTGGGCTATGGTGTTGCTCGCCGGAGGAGGAGGCGCGGAGGCGGCGTCACTGGATGAGGTGGGCGAAAAGGGCCACAACACCATCGGGGGTATCAGTAGGGTGACCTGATCTCCTTCTTGTCGTCACTGCTATGGTCCCCATCGTGTTCGTTGACTGCAGGGACGCATATCCCGTCGCCGCCGCCCCCAGATGCCTCGAAGCGAAATCACTGCATGAGGCGGGCGAGATCGACCACACCACCATCGCCGATATCAATTTGACGACTTAATCTCCTTCTTATCTTTACTATCATCCTCCTCATCGTATTCGCCGACAGCGATAGAGCGTAGCATTTCGCTGCCGCCACTGAATGGCTACGCAGCCGCCACCCACACCACCACCTTGAGCAGCAACAACCACTCCTCCTCACTCGCAGCGGAACTCAGCACAGCAGGAAGAGCATGGGACAATCATATGACGCACATTTTGAGACACCTTTGGGCACATTGAGATCACGGCAGGCCTTGGGAGAGTGACCGCTGCCACGAGTTTGCCTCCTCCATCGAGGCGGCGGCGGCGGCGACGACGTGGACGATGGCACTTCCGATTGCATCTTCATTTCAGGCACAGATGGCTCGTCCGTGGGCGATCGCGGTCACTCGATGGGTTGATGGCGCTGTTGCTCCACGACATCCTGCCACCAAAACCACCCTCAGCTCCACTCCCACCTCACTCTTTGAGTCTTTAAAACCGGCAAGCAGCAGGAGGCGCTCATTTTGGGGACGATTGCGATCGAGCAGGTTGGTTCGAGCGGGAGACTAGGAACAGTCCCTCCGTGGGCTCCCTCCTTTGCTCTGAACAAGCAAACATGGCGCAGTGAGCACGCTCTGTGACCTGCTGCTCTTTGAGCAAGACCAGACAGCGGCGGAGGACCAGCAAGAACACAACGGTATGAACGGATTGGACGGGCTCGAGAGATAGCAGGCGCGTGCTCTCAAGTGTCTTCATACCTCGCTCGGGGAGCCAGCACGCCCTCGCTGGATGACATTCTTCGTCCCACGCTCTCAATCTTGAATGCACAACTCTTGCCATGGGTTCTGCACTGGCTCTCGATACCTCCGTAGCTAGGTCTTTACGTAGTTTGACCATGCAATGCTGCTTCCTCCGCCCTCGACCGGTCTGACGGGGTGGCCACTGAGCTTGTTTGCTCTCGCAGTTTGTTCTCAACAAAGTACATATGGTTTGACAAGACAATGAGTTGAGCACACACGCTCGCACGATCCTCAGGTACATATAGAGCCCATGCTTGCCACCGCCAGCATTCCCAACCGGGTTTGCCGGCTCAGCAAGCAACTGCAGGCGACCGCGGAGGTACCTTAGCTAGCGTGGATGAGCGGAGCAGGCGTAACCGTGAGGCTCGACTACGCCTGATGCTCGAAGAGCAACTGGACACGGCCGCGGAGGTACGTGAGCTAGCGTCGAAGAGCAGGGCAAGCTGGTATTGACCGCAGCCCCCTCAGCAAGTAACTGCAGGCGAACGCGGAAGTACCTTAGCTAGCGTGAAGGAGCAAGGCAGACATAGCCGTAAGACTCCAGCTACACTTCATGCTTGAGAAGGAGGTCCACGGCCTGGGAGAGGTTACGCTGCTCGCCTTGAAGTGATTGACTGATGCTCTTGAGGCCACCATCGCCATCCCCTTCAGCACGAGAGCATGCCCGAGTGGACCGTTTTGCAGTAGCAAAAGGAGGTTGAGCTCCACCACACATCTGCGAGGAGTTTGCAAGAGGGGGCGAGCATACACGCACAAGCACGATGGTCGAGTAACGTTGATGCCACTCATCTCACAAGCGTTGTAGTCGTAGTCGTAGCCATATGAGATCCCAAATTACATCCCATGCTTGAATGTGTCAATGTAATGCCACCCATGATTACACGATGCGGCGAATGCTGTGCGTACGGTTTGCGAAGACAAACATGGCTCAATGCCAGCGCTGCCGCCACGTTGAGCACGGAATCCGTCCCCAATAAGCTGTTCTACAGCCAGAGGACGAGCACGACCAGATACCGCCGTTGCTTTTGCGGTAGACAACGAGTGTCTCATCGCGAAGGAGGGCGACGATGCCAAAATCGAGCTGCCCACCATTCGCAGCTCCCCCGAACGCCATATCAAGCTGAGCACCGCCATCGATTCGAGGCGAAGGCGAAAGGTAGCGCTGCCGCCCCCCTGAGCACGACAGCAACCCCGAATGAGTCGTCCCGGTGGCAAGAGGAGGACGAGCACGACAGAGTAGTGACATTGCGCTTGTGGTAGACAGCAAGTGCCTCTCTGCAATGGAGCACAGCGTTTCAGCAGTGCCATTGCCGCCGAACCCAGCTGCGCAGCATCCTCACGACCCCCGAGCGAGCCACTCCATTGCGACGAGCACGATAGCACCACCGCATGAGCCATTTCGGTGGCAAGAGGAGGACGAGCACGATCAGACACCGCCGATGCTCTTATGGTAGACATTGTGGGCCTCTCTACGAGGGAGCGCAGCGATTCAGCAGCGCTGTTGCCATGAAAACCACCTTGCGCACCATCCTCACGACCCCCGAACGAGCCGCTTCATCGCGACGAGCACAACAGCACCACCAAATGAGCCGTTATGACGGCAAGAGGAGGACGAGTACAACCACAAAGCACACCACACTTGCGGCGGACAACAAGTGCCTCTGAGCGATTGGGTTCGGCGGTTTAGCAGCGCTGTTACCGCTCGAGACACGGCGAACACCACCTCGAGCACCTCCGAAGAGGCCGCCGCATTGCGACACTGAGGCAAATACAACCCGCCGCACCTGGCCTCAAGGGCAGCGATAGCAAGGCCAACAGTGCGAACAATTGCGACGACTGCGCTACGCTCGATCGGCGGCATCATGATGATTTCCAGCCTCTACAACCCCTTCGCCGATGAGGCCAGCAGCCTCGACAGTAGCCTCGGACGCCGCACCTCGTCCGATTGCGCCGCCTCACGGCGATGGCGAGACGCACAATGCCCTCAAAGAACGGCTCCAAGGCCAGCGACGGCGACATGCACATCTCGATACAGCGCAGCGAGGCTATAGCGCCAACACCACTGCGTTATCGCCGTTATGCTGCCTTTCGACCGCTGCGCCAAAGCCTCCGAGCGAGCCGGTAGCCTCATCATCACCGAACACCTCATCCCTTCAGCGCAGAGCACACAAGAGCATTGGCAGCAATATGGTTGAGCATATGGGCGAGGGGCGAGCGAAAAGAGGTTGCTACGGAGCAAATTGGCTCAATGGACGGTATCCAGAGCGACCGTACGTCGTACACCCTCTTGATGCCTCCAAGGGACAAACCCCCATGGAAGAGCCAGTAGCCTCAATACCACCCAAAACGGGGACACCCCTCGGGCCTCGGCGCAGAGCCTATGAGTATGGAGAGCACCAGTGGCGACATTGTGAGGTGCACAGGCGAAGAGCGAGAGGAACAACGGTGCTATTGAGCGAAGACGAGGCTCAGTTGAAGGCACGTTACGACGGCGCAGTCGATGAGAGCACATGGCGTCCACGCCAATATCATGGCATTCTGATATGAGAAGCAATCGGCAGCCGGAGATATACAGCCAGCAGTCGCAAGACCAGCGGCGGTCATGCCATGATCAAGCTTCCGTGATGCAAGCAACTTGCGAAGGTGCGACCGCCTCGTCACGCATAACGATGCCGCTTGCCCAACATCACAGCCGAAAGGGCTACAGCAAGTGCTTGTATGACGAGAACATCCGCGAAGAAGCAGCATTGAGCAGCTCTTGCTGAATCACACCTCTGCGAACCACATGTGGCGAGCAGCGAACAAGGCGCACGGGATGGTCTGCAATGCTTTGAGATGCACGTTACCAATGCCGCATGATAAATGCTTTGGTAGTGGCGCAGAGACACAGCGTTGTAGCGGGTGCGTCAGACAACAGCGGAGATGGCAGTATGGCATGGCCTAGCCTGGCGCCGTCATAGCAGAGCGATCCACTGGTTCCGCGAAAAGACCAGACGGACATCCAAGTCGGAGAGTGCAGTTGAGTGGAGCGTATCTGACTCCAGAGTTGGAGTGAGGAGTCGAGAGATGCAGCTTCTTTGTCTGGGTGGCGTGCAGTAAGAGTCGGACTTGAATAGGTGTCAGAGAGCAGCGAGGTCTGCGGCTCCTGCAGACACCGCGAATTTCTATATCCTGACGGTTCTGCCCGAGAGCATGGAGGTCTGCGGCTCCTGCAGACAGATGTGCCGTTCAGGAGTAAAGGAAGAGTGCGGGAGAACGATAAGGTCAACCGATCTGGTTCGATGGCCGTAACGAATGCTGTGATCGTAGGAGTAAGCCCTTACTGGTGCCACGGGAGTACCAGATGACCGGAGTAGTTGCCGAGTCCGACTTTTGAGTGCAAGGCTAGTTTTGTCGTTATTGCTGGCGCAGCATCACCGAGATGATCTGGATCCAGTCCGACGACCAACAAGTTGAGACGAGATGGAACGCAGTATGTGCATCAAGAACCGCAGGCTCTCCGCAACTGCTCATCCAAGTAGCACTAGTGCCAGCTGCAGAGAAAGAGTTCGGTACTTCACCAGCCATGGAGAGACCGAGACAGTGGTCATGTAGCCTTGCACAACGTGGTATGCATCGCTGGCTGGCAGGATCGTCGGCGATCTGAACAAGTCCACGCGAACTCTGAGCTTCGTTTCAACGTGGATACGGAGGCCGCTGCGTGAGAGAGTGTATACCGGGCCCTGGTATCGACAACCAAACGGACGGACATCAGAAGGAGTCTCTCTCGATGGTCTGATCGCAACTTCCTGATATTGGACAGCCTGACTGATCTGCATCGGCGTACCAGTCCCGCAATGCACATTTTGTCGATTTCCTCATCAGAAAATCCGCAACGAAATGCAGCACTGGCAGGACAATATCGTTATTGGATTTCGCAAGCTTGCGGTGTTGTTCGTGCCAACGACCAGAATGCACATGTTCTTTAGACCGGACGAAACGTTGGATCATTTCCGGCTCTTCCGGTCGGGAATCCGAAGCTTTGCATGAACCTACCACAATGGCGGTCCAGCGAGTACGTCTCTGTTGCCTCGGATGACCGAAAGCAAGAGTGAATGAGTGATCAGATCCTGGCACATGTATGACCCAACGGTCCCAGAGCCAATGTTCTTCACCCCAACCAGGTCCAGGAAATCCTAAGCTCTTCACCAATCCTCCTCGAACATTGACTACGTCTGGGGTAAAGCAAGTGCGCTTCTCTGATCTCGAAACCACAATAAATAGCTCGACAGGCTTGTCCCAAGCTGCTGTGCATGAAGGGTGTAGGCTGTTTCTCGAGCCCAATCGGCTAATGGGCGAGATTTCCTGACCACCGCCCCGGAGACTGGACTTGCTGGCTCATCTGATGCTATGCCACAACCTTCTCGCAATCCTTCTGTGGATGTTGACAGAAGATTGAACCATTGACAGGGGAATGTGGCCCTGTGCTGGCTGCACAGTGGTGAAGCTAGAGCGTCCGAGTCTGGTAGCATTCGTGGCGTAAACACGAGACGGACGCCGAACCTACGGAAGCATTCTTTCTCCTTGGTCTGCTTCGCGTTGATTTTCGAACGCTATGCCAAAGTCATCCGACACCATAGTGCTTATCGATCGTCGCCTCGCTGTTGCGACCGCCTCGATCGCCTAGAGGCATGGATCTCGAATGGCATACGACTCCGAGGGTGTCAAGGGTCATGTTCGTCTCGTCTTTCCAGCCATACCACAAGTCCCAAAGCTCTTCAATGACTTCCACGAACACGCCCTCGACCCCGCTCGTGCCGTACACCCAGAATCAAGAACCAGTGCGCCGTTTCGACAGCATCTATTGTTGAACGGCCATAATATGGTGTGCTCAACAGATTCGAGGGTGAGCATTGGGAGGTGCTGTGATTAGGTCTACCGGCTTTCGATGGCCTTCAGTACCCTGTATCTCTGCTCCCGGCCTGGCACCGAGGACCATTATGCACGCAGATTATCTTCGAACGCCTGTGCAGCCCTGGCGACTGGCGCATCAATCCTTCCTCCGGTCGCTCGATGTGTATCGTGTGCGTGAAAGAGTGTCGCTGCTGTTGGACGAGACTGAAGCAGTCGTCACGTATCGTCGTATGCTGAAGTGGTGATCTTTGGAGTTGGCTTAGCCGAGGGAATAGCGAGTGTATCAAAGATTGTGGTCCGCTGCTGCCTCTTCTCGATGGTCTCTCGTCCCGCCTGCTCTTCTTGCTGCCATGGATTTGGAAGGTGCTCGGCGCAATCAATAGCCACGCATCTAGCTCCGGTCGCTCGCAACTGGCGCGGGAGTGTGATACGGGGTTCTTGTCGTTCGGTGGAGGAGGACGTATGGCGGAGGGGGTGATCCGTATTGGACTTGAGCCCTTGTCACGGCGAGTGTCTCAAAGCTGCTGTCGTGGTCGTAATGAGTGTACCACTTGCGTCCTCCGGTCTCCTCGACCATCGCCCCCACCGACCGCAGGTTGCGCGCATGGAGGTGTTGTGGTGTAGCCGTTGCCGCCGCTGCCCTCCTCTTCTCAAGGCTTCCGTCTCGCCCGCTCTTGTCCTTGCCGACGAGTATTGAGTTGCGCGAAGGTATCATCGATTGCTTGTGCGGCGCTGGTGTGTCAGCTCATCCGACCGGTTATCTCGTTGCCGGTGCCTTTCGAAGATGCTGTCATGATCGCGGTGAGTGTACGGCTCGTGTTCTCCGATCTCCTCGACCATCGCCTCCGCCCATCGCAATTTGTGCGCATGAAGGTGTTGTGGTGTAGCCGCCGCCGCGTCCTCCTCTTCTCAAGGCTACCCGTCTCGCCTGCCCTTTGCCCTACCAGGGCGTATTGAGGTGCGCGAAGGTGTCATCGAGTGCTTGTGCGGCGTTGGCGTGTCAGCTCGTTCGTCTGGCCGCTCCATACCCACTGTGCGGGCTCAAGGGCATGCTGCTGCTGCCGCGGAGGTGATTATCTGGTATGGTCGGACGCCGGAGTGGCAACGACAGGCTCATCCGACCGAACGTATTGTGATGCGCCGCTGCCGTATCTAAATGGCATGCTCCTGCTCGTGAGTATCAAGGTACGCGCAGAACGTGATCAGACGATGCGCTGGTACATCAGCTCCTCCGTCAGATGCGCCGCACTCGGTGCTGGCGGTCGGGGTCGTGCTGCCGCTACTGTACCGAATCGTGAAGCAGGTATTCATTATCACTCGACAATAGGGTGGCGACTTTTGTATCTCGTCAAACAACCCGTCCTCGCATCGCCGCCGCGCTCTTCTAGCCATGTGCTCGTGCCCTCCGCTCCTCTCGACCATCGCAACCGCTTGTAGGCATCACTCCCGTCCTCACGAACGCGCTCGGGTTGGGAGAGCGGCTTGTTCGCGCTTCTCAAGACAACGCGGTTTCGGTGGAGCGAGCATGCAAATCATCGGGGAGTTCGGGGTTGGTCATCGAGGAACGCAAGGGGGCTCCGTTTGCCAGCTGTTCCGCCTTCTCCAAGAAGAGAACAACGCCCATCGTGACGCGATTCGGGTTAACAGGAGCACGTTGTCACATTCGAACTCGGTAAACTATTGAGAGACCACCTGCACAGGGGCCTCGAGACCTCGTTTGTCACCCTTCTCCAAGTTGGGAACGACCGCTATCGTGATGAGACTCAAACAGATAGCAGTACATCGTCACGTTCTGATCGCAGAGAGTCCCTTGAGGACTAGAAGGTGCCATAGCCCTCGTCCACCACTGTTCCCCGAGTTGAGAACAACCGCCATGGTGGTAAGATCAAGCGGTGTAGCAGCACGCCGTCACGTTTGAGACTCGGGCAGCGATTGAGGCCTTAGAAGGGACCCAAGCCTCCAACTACCATGCTTCGCTCAGTTGACAACAGCGCTGCCGTGATGAGATCAGGAGGTGTAGCGGCACAGTGTCGCGTTTGGGGCTCGAGAGTCATCGCGAGGGCAGGGCGCCAGAGCCATGCTTCCCCTAGCTGGCAACAGCGTCGCGGTGGTGAGACCAAGCAGTGTAGTACCACATCGTCACGGTTAGAGCTCGAGAGCCATCGAGGACCAGAGTCGCCATAGCTGTCGCCTGCCATGCTTCCCCCAGTTGACGACAGCGACGCGGTTGTAAGATCAATCACTGTAGTGGCACACCATCACAATTGAGACTCTGAGAGGTGCGGAAACAGTCCCTTGCGTCGGGTGCCACTCGCGTGGAATGCGTTTTTTGACCTCAGCTCTTCCACCTCCTCTCGACGGTGCGAAGACTACATTAAGCATGCGATGATGCAATGTAGTGCCGGGGCCCTTGATGCTCTGGCGGAGATCATGCTGCCTGGCCGCCCTCCTCAAACTCAGCGTCATTTCCTCCGTCCTCGATGGCTTTCACCATCGCCTCCCCAAACCTCTCCGCCCCAAAAATCGTCTTGCCGGCCTCCTCCGCCACTGTAGCGGCGGCGTCTTCGTTCGCACGCACGAGTTTGTGCCAGGCGAGCACCATATGCTTCAACGCCTCCTCCTTCAACAACACCTCTCCCTCCGTGCGGGTTGGCGCCTCTTCTTGCTGGTTTCTTGGCCGGTAGTTCGGCGAGTCGGGGAAATCTTCTTCGTATGCGATGCGTAGTGGCATGGCTGCGGTGGTGGTGGTGTTCTCGAGGAATTGATTCGTCTCGGTGGTAGCGTGTTGTGCTCTGTGGATTTGAGCGTGGTGTAGTTGGTTTCGAGAAGGTGGCGGAAGTCTTGAAGCCGGCTTTTGCTACCCAACATCACTCCAACTCTTCACCTGGCGCAAACGCACCCTCTCCCCGAGCACAATAACGACGATGCCACTACAGTGGATGAAAATGGCATTAGACGTCAAGAGGCACGAACGAGATGCTACGATTAAGCCATGTACTCTCAAACCAGCCCTTGAATGCTCCAGCAGCCATAGCCAGACAACGTGGCCCTTCCCCGTTGTCCTACTGCGAGCGGTGCCATCACAGACCGTGATCAATGCCCATTGGAGGTGTAATTGCTGCGAGATGGTGCAAGTCGTCCAACTCGCTCAAACCTAGCACCTGCTGTACTCTAGCGACCAGACCCTGTCAACGGGCACCCTCCCCGTCATCCAGCTACAACCCCCGTCATTCCAGTCCACGATTAGTGCCCGACAAAGGCGTAGCTGCTCTCGAGATGGCGCAGGTCGTCCGCCCACAATCTTAGCCGATCTGATGTTGCTCATAACCTGAAGGTGGCGTGCGGTCTGTGGTCTCCTCCGCTGGAATACGAGTGATGCCATCATACATCACGATCGACGCCCAGGCAAGCCGTAGTTGCCCTCGAGATGGCGCATATCGCCCGACCATAGCTCTATTTGATCTGATGTGGCCCATACCTTGAAGGCGGCGCATTACGTCTGCTCTCCCCCGCGGAAGCGCGAGCGATGCCATTGTAGCCTGTGATCAATGCCCAGGCAAGAAGTAAGTGCTCTCGAGACGGCGCATATCGCTCAACCACCATCCCGGCGCCGCAAAGTAGCGCGTATCATCGAGTCGGCGCGTCGTGTATGTTCTCCTCCGCTGAACTGGCCATGATGCCACTACAGTCGCTGCTACAACCATTACCATCTGTTGCTATTGTCGAGGGCGTTGAGACAGACGCGGGTCGTTCGTACTACATTGCGACTCTTCTCCTTCGCTTGACCGCGCGTGATGCCTCCACAGTCGCTGCTCGAGCCTGCTGCCAATCGTCGCTGTCATCGAAGCAGACGTTGATTCCTCATGCCATCGGCCAGTGCATTGTGTGGTTCTCCTCCGCCCAATCGCGCGTGATGCCACTACAGTCGCTGCTACAACCTACTGCCATCCGTCGGCGCCATCGAAACAGATGTGGGTTGCTCGAACCTTCAGGGCAGTGTATTGTCTGTTCTCCTCCCGTTGAGCTGCCTATGATGCTACTACAGTAGTTGCTCGGGCTTCTGCCATCTGTTGCTGTCGTCGAAGCAATCATTGGGTGCGCATAGAGACTCGGTGGCGTATCGTGTCTGTTCGCTCTCGCGCTGAATTGCAAGTGTCTCCATTACAGTCGCTGTTCGGGGATGATGCATCGGGGTGCGGTAGTCGAGGCAGAAAGAGGAATGCCCGCTCCTGCTTCTGCACCACCATGGTGGTGCTTCCAAGCGCTCTCTTCTGCTGAACTGTGAGTGATGCCACTGCAGTCGCTGCTCAGGACTGCAGAGTCGAGGTTGCTGTCGTCGAGGCAGAGGAGGAATGCCCGCTCCTGCTTCTGCACCACCATGGTGGTGCTTCCAAGCGCTCTCTCCTGCTGAACTGTGAGTGATGCCACTGCAGTCGCTGCTTTGACCTGCTGTACGGAGTGCTTTGCTCGAGACTCTCGTCGTCGTCGCCGCCCCGCGAGTCCCGATAATCTGAAAACTCGGGATCGGACTTTCAAAGTTGCAAATACCCACTCTTTTGCCAAATTTGCCCTGAACATGAGTTTCTCGCCCGGGTATCGATTGCATGACGTCGTCAACATGTGCGGAGCGTCTCCTGCACATACTCTTGAATCTCCAAAGGTTGTGGTAGTGGTGGTGTCGCCCCGAGGAGGCTGCTCGGCGTTCGGGGGTGGAGCGCCTGATCGACCAAATCTGCCCGGACCACACATATCACGACCCACGAGCAATAATATCATAGTATTAACGTATGCTGAGCATCACCGAGCCAACGTGACAAATCTCCAGCCATCGCGAAGTCGTAGATTCCACCATGTCGTCGCCGCCAGCGCCGCCGGGAAAGCCCGAAAAGCCGAACCGAAGTTGTGCCGAAAAGGGTTATATTGGAATTATAAAATTCGAACCCCAATAACCACTCAGTAAGCAGTTGGTGCTTAAGCGCCAGCTGCTTGCTAACCAAGCAGGTGAGTTCAACTTCTCTCTTAAGCGCTTTGTTACTGCGGTGTGGCTGCTGGCGGTTGGCTCGACTTTCCCGGATACCGGATTTTCTGGACCAGGATTCGATTCAAGGTCAGTACCCTCCCCAACCAAATGTGAAGCGTTAACCACAAACACCGTCAAACAGCAGACCCGAGAGGGTCTGACTTTTGCTCCTTCTCAACCCTGCAAACAACTTTTTGCAAGGCAACAAGTCTTTTTGCCTTTCACAGACCTCTCCCGTCTGTAATTACTTTTGGGAGGCCACAAAGCCTCAATCGCAGGCTCATTCCTTTTTTGGAGAAGACGGGGCGGCCAACTCCATCGTTCTGCGTAGCCAGCTTGAACCCTCCTTCCTAACTCGGCCGCTCCAACGTCAATCAACCAAAACAATTCACCACACGCCACATCCACCTCGTAGATTTTCTGTAGTGGTTTGAGATCAATCTCCATGACATGGACAACACCATCATCAAATATCAAGAGCTACAGTGGCGGCGTGGTTGGACGGCAGGGTGGGAGGGCAACATTCGATCGACTCGGACTTCGGCGGCTCGCTTCGGCGTTCGTCGGGGGTCTCAGTCGCGCAAACACCTTCTCCATAACGACAACTTTTCCCAACACACCACATCCACCACCTCAAGAGCAGATCCATCGCACGAGAACACCTCACCAGCCGCTCAAGCAGCACAACAAGCAGTGAGTCGTCTTCAATTCCTTCGTCCTCTTCCACCTCTTCCCCCAGATGGATACGTCTTCAACATTATCACGTCCGCAACTGCAGTGGCACCACCAGCCTTCCATCCCCCGAGCGCACACTTGCTGGCTGTGGCGGCTGCAGTCCAGGGAATCACTCATGCCCGCGTCCTCATTGCCCACAAGCATCTTCTCCGAGACTAAAACCTGTTCGCCGTGACCACGTCCGCCGCCACATGAGCATATCCGATCTTCGAGAACGCCACCCTCGGCGGCGTTAACGACATTCTGGGCATTCAACCATCTCCGCGTCCTCCAGGCCCATCCGCTCCTTCTCAACAGCGCCATCTTCGAAGCCGCCACTACAGTGCTTGCTCTTTGCACCCACCCACCAAGCAATCTTTGAGACTTTTCCCCTCGGCCGACTCAGCATGATAACCTCAGCAACACGTTCCCTACGGTACATACAAAAGTGCCGCCACTACAGTGCTTGACCACCGTACGTACCGACACCACAACCCTCGAGATCACTGCCATCACCTAGCTCGCGGCGATGAGCTCAGTGACGCGGTCTCCGCCGAACGATCAAAAGTGCCGCCAGTACAGCGCCTGCCGACTGCAGAATCCCACAACGCGATCTTCGAGTCCATTCCGTATAGCCAGCTCAGGACAACAGGCCAGGTACAAGTTCTCAGCCATGAGATCGGACACGCCGCCACTACAGTGCTTGCTCTTGTAATACCACCGACGATCCAGTCTGCGAGAAAAATCACACCAACCAGCTTCCTTGCCCAAGCTCATCAACGTGTTCTCCTCAGTGCGATCGCGTGTGCGGCCAGTACAGTGGCTGATCTGCCCTGCAGAACCTTCAATGGTACCCTCGAGAGCGCTGCTAACCACCCTACCACCCAGATCTTGACCACCACACCTCCCCTTCCTCGCCCGATCCGCCGCGCCCCGTCTCCGCCGCAGCAATGAACACGCTGCGACCACACCCAGATGAGTTGGTACCACCGCCGCCACCGCCGCCACCGCCGCCGAAGCCTCGAGCGACGGAAGTCACCATGAAGAACAACACCAGACCGTATCATCGTCCGGTCTGGAAGATCGCCCTGAACATCATTCTGGGTAGGGGAGCATGGTCCGGCCGTTGAGCCCGTTCTCCGAGGAAGGGTTTGGTAATAAGGGTATGTACAGCTGTATCTGAGCTTCTGGGATCGATTTGATGGCTGAGCACAGGCGGTATGGCTCAGGTGTTTTCGTCCCGTCTCATCGCCGGCCAGAGGGTCATCCCTCGGCGGTTTTGGCGCATTTCGAACATCGCAACGTCGAAGATGCGACTACAGTCGATGAACTGAGCTTGAGAGATGTGTGTGGGACTCGGAGACGATGTGTTGGCGCTGAATGATTGAGTACAAAGGATACGGGATGGGACGAGGTGGAATTTGAGTTTACGCCAAGCTTCCGGCTCGACTTGCATTCACTCGGCTCGACTTTCTTCTCCGAAGCATCATCAAAACAAGAGCACGACGCAGAGCTTCTGGGTCTGTGATCGCAACTCGGAGAACGTACATTTCGCGTCATTTCTTACTCTACATTCACCACCAATCGCCCTGATCGTGCATCGCAGCCGCGACTTTGCTGAATCCAGCAATATTCGCTCCAGCCACCAGGCTTGGGTATTCACCCTCAGCACCAGGCACGTACTCCTTCGCCGTCTCCAAGCAGTTCTTGAAGCACGCCTCCATGATGCCCTTGAGCTTCTCGTCAACCTCTTCAGAGCTCCACTTCAGACGCGCACTGTTCTGTGCCATCTCGAGTCCTGAGACTGCTACGCCGCCTGCATTGGCTGCCTTGCCTGCGTAGAGTGTCAGCCATGATCAGGTCCAGCACTAATGTGGTAGAGAGAAGTGTTTGCTTACCAGGAGCATACCAGATACTATCCCCCTTCGACTGCTTGCGAGCCTTCTCAAACACATTGATCGCCTCCTGTGTGCAGCCCATGTTCGAACCCTCAGCGATGAACTTGCAGCCAGCTTCGACCAACTTCTGCGCCTCCTCCTCAGAAACCTCATTCTGTGTCGCAGATGGCAGTGCAACGTCCACCTTTCCAACATGCACCCACGGTCTTGCTCCTTCGATGTACTTGAACTTGTCCTTGTACTCGCTGCTCTCGGACAGCTCAGTGAGCTGCTTGCGCTTCACCTTCAAGTCTGCGACGTAGTGCACGAGCTCAGGTGTGATGCCCTTCTCGTCCGTGGCGATGAGAGTGCCCTTGCTGTCGGAGAGCGAAACGATGGTGGCGCCGAGCTCCATTGCCTTAAGTGCGGCGTACTGGGCGACGTTGCCTGAGCCAGAGATGGCGACGCGCTTGCCCTCGAAGGACTCCTTGCCGCCAGAAGCGTATTGGATCATGTGTTGGACGTCTGGTAACGACCACGGTCAGCTCAAACCAACACACGCAGATCCCCGAGCTCAAAACTTACAGTAAATAAGCCCGTACCCCGTTGCCTCGGGCCTGATCAAACTTCCACCCCAGTTGCCACCCTTACCAGTCAAAACACCCGCCCACCTATTCTCCGCCGCTCGGTACGCTCCAAACATCCATCCGATCTCCCGTGGTGAGACGCCAATGTCGCCAGCGGGTACATCAGTGTCCGGGCCAATATGACGATGCAGCTCTCGCATGAACGCAACACAGAACTTGCGGATCTCGTTGTCGGATTTGCCCTTGGGGTCGAAGTCGGCGCCACCCTTGGCACCACCAATTGACACTGCATGAAGAGGTCAGCCAACACGCTCTCCTATACTCTCCCGCAAGCTTGGTTGCCACTCACACCCTGTCAACGCATTCTTGAAAATCTGCTCAAACCCCAAAAACTTCAAAATGCTCAAATTCACACTCGGATGAAACCTCAGCCCTCCCTTGTACGGTCCCAGCGCCGAGTTGAATTGCACGCGGAAACCACGGTTGACTTGCAGCTGGCCCTTGTCGTCTTCCCATACCACGCGGAAATTGATAATACGCTCGGGGATGGCTGCGACTTGCAGCGCGGTTTTGTACTCGGGGTGCTTTTCGAAGAGGCTGCTGTTCTCGAGGGTGGAGGCGAGTTCTTTGTAGGCTTGCTCGAACTCGGGCTCGGAGGGGAGGTTGGACATGGTGGCGGATTCGCTTGTGGATTCGGGATGAAGTTATGCTTGCGATGAGAGTAGGAGAGTAGTGTAGGATGAAGGAAGCTCTCAGGAAAGTCTTAGAAGTATAGAATGAGTAGATCAAAAGTACAAATACACCAACCCCATCAACAATGACACAATGCACCCCGTCCCAACAACCACTTAATGGAAAGAAGCATGTGCCTACCGTGAAGGTAACCGCGAGGTAACCGCGTCACTGACTGGTTCGTGGCTGCTAGCTGCATTGATAACGGGCACATGGAAGCGTTTCTCAGCGGGTTTTGCTTATGACAAGAAGGTAAACATCATACCACGGTGGTGGTAGAGATAAGGATTGCAGACGGAGGTGTAGGATTGGCTGCTTGCTTTGCCCGTCGAATGCAGGTACCGTGGAAGAGCTTCGCGGGTGGGCCGATGTCGGCGTGAGAGGTGGGCTGACTTTGGATGGGATGGTTGAGCACGAGACCTTGGGGTTGGTGGGCTGAGATGGAAATAGATGGGTTGATGTGGTACCGTGGGTAGAGTGAAGGCTATATGGATCGGTGTTGAGATCTTGGTATATCCGGAAGTTAGATGTTGAAGTTGACTGAGGCTTTGGACATGAGTAAAACCACTTTGACAAGCCTTTCCCGAGAACTGATGAATCGTTGCACGTATACAACCTTTGAAGATCTCATAATAACACTCCCACATCGCCATGTAACACCCAAACACCACGCTAACCTCACCCGCCCCCCGCCCCCTCCCTCACTCCTCCTCTTCCTCCACATTCTCCGTCTTATCCAAATCACTCAACACTCTC
>JAABUL010002493.1_pt1 | contig 30314 bp, 26 predicted proteins | sample 5559151 | NCBI WGS metagenome assembly JAABUL01 (sample SAMN10711876, study PRJNA513368) | rock metagenome | isolation source: Antarctica rocks | place: Antarctica: Victoria Land, Pudding Butte sud
CGACCCTCGGCGGCATGGTCCTCGTCAGTTGGCTGATTCGGCGGCGAAGTCACCGGAAGCTTGACTCATACCTTGCCGCATCGAGTCAATACCCGTCGCCACAGATCGACCAACCTGGGCAGTTACCTCATAGTTTATTTTGCATCCATCTACGGCGGTCGTGGTCGGCATGACGGCGCCGCTTACGCGGGGCGAACGTCATAGAATTGCGGGAAGCCGATCCGCACGTCCCGCAACTTCCGCAGTGCCGTTGCCTCGTAGTAGGCGCCGAGCGGCAGGTAGCTTGGGTCCTCGAAGAAGACCTGTTGCACCTCCGTACAGATGCGTTTCTGGTCCTCGAAGGTCGCGGCCTCGAACCAATCCTGCCGCAGCTTTTCCAATCGCGGCGCAGTGGGCCAGCCGAACCACGCCTGGTTGCCGTTACCGCGAAGGCCGAGCTGGCTCGCCGGGTTGAGATTATTGGTGCCGTTCAGGTTGGTGAGAAAGATGTTCCATCCGCCCTCTGCCTGCGGCTTGCGGCTACTGCGGCGCTGCACGACCGTGCCCCAATCGCTGGCGGCCAGGTCGACATTCATGCCGCACCGCTGCAGCGCATCCGCCATCACCAGCGCCATCGCGTGGATCGACGGATAGTCCGTCGGGTCGAGCAGCACCACGCGCTCGCCCTTGTAGCCTGCATCGCGCAGCTCTTGGTTGACCCTTTCCGGCTCGATCGGCCCGACGAGTTGGTCGGTCCCGATCGTCGTCGCCAGCGGCGTGCCAGGGCTGAATACGCCGACATGGACCTTCCACAGTGTTTGGTCGTCGCCACCCTCGGCGGTCATGACCTCGGTCTGATCGACCGCGCCAAGGAGCGCGCGACGGATCGCCGGGTTGTCGAACGGTGGGAACAAGCAGTTGAAGCGCAGGCAGCCGAGCGCGCCGCCTGGATCGAGAATGCGCAGCCCGATGTCGCCGTTGCGCTTGAGCAGGGGTTGCAGATCCGGCGTCGGGCTCTGCCACCAATCGATCTCGCCCGTGGTGAGCGCGCTGGCCGCGGTCGAAGCATCCGGGATCACGCGCCATTCGACCCGGTCATAATGAACCGTCTTCGGCCCGGCGGTGAAGGTCGGCGTGCCGCCGGTTCGCGGGACGTAATCGCGGTTGCGCTCATAAACCAGGAGTGCGCCGGGGATGCGTTCGTCGGCCTTGAAACTAAACGGGCCGCTGCCGATCATCTCGCTGACCTGCTTGTTCGGATCGGTCTCGGCCAGGCGCTGCGGCATGATGCAGGGCATACTGGTGCCGGTCTTGCCCAGCGCGTTCGGCAGCAGCGAGAACGGCTTCTTGAGCCGGAACTGGATCACTTGGTCGCTTGCGGCGGACAGCTCGTCGGTCGCCTCCATCAGCGCTCGACCGAACGCGTCGCGCGCGGCGAAGCGGCGGATGCTGGGCACGACGTCCTGCGCCCGCACCGGCTCGCCGTCATGGAAGCGCAAACCGTCGCGTAGCGTCAGGCGCCAGAGCTTACCATCGTTCTCGACCGTGTGCCCGGCGACCATCTGCGGCTCGATCGTGTACTCCGCGGTCTGGCCATACAGCGTGTCGAACACGAGGTAGCCGTGGTTGCGTGTGACGGTGGCGGTCGTCCAGATCGGGTCAAGCACGGCGACATCGCTTTCCGGCGCAAACCGCATTATAGAGGCCTTTTGCGCGATAGCTGGTGCCGCCAGGGCCGAAGCGGTAGCGGCAATCAATGTCCTACGCTTGATCATGGGGGAACCTCCGCAATGGCAGCGGTCATCGTAACCGCCAGGCAGCTCGTGTGCCAAGATCGTCATCATGTCATCGCATCGCGCGTCAGACACTCCCCGCGCGGTAGTCCTCGAGTTTGACGTCATCGCTCACGTCTCGGGCGCGTCGAGCGACGTCTCACGCCGTGGACCTCCGGCCACCTGGCGCTTGGGGCGGCGGACAGCCGGGACTGGTCTGGCGTGATGGACGCAGCACGATCGGCTTCTTAAAAGGGACGTATGCAGTATGAAAGTCAATCGACGGTCCGGGTGGCAATCGCGGGCTATGGCGCAATCGGCAACACCATCGCCGCCCATTTGCTGGCCGGTATTCCCGGATTGTCGCTGGTGGCAGTGGGGGTGCGCAACCACGACGCAGCCCGTGCTCTGCTGCCGGCGAGCGTGATGGTGACCGAGATCGGCGCTCTGGCGGAACTGGCCGACATCATCGTCGAGTGCGCGCCCGCCGCGGTGCTCGGCGCCATTGCGGAGCCAGCGTTGCGCGCGGGCCGTAGCGTGGTGGTACTGAGCTGCGGGGCGTTGCTCGAGCGGCCGGAACTGATCGAGCTGGCGCGTGCGCATGGCGGCCGAATCCTGGTGCCGACCGGGGCTCTGCTTGGGCTGGATGCCGTGGCCGCGGCGGCGGAGGGAACGATCGAGAGCGTGCGAATGACCACACGCAAGCCGCCCGGCGGCTTGGCGGGAGCGCCGCATCTGCTGTGCCATGGCATCGGCGTCGACGGACTGACCGAGGCCAAGCTGGTATTCGAGGGCACGGCGCGGGAGGCGGCACGCGGATTTCCGGCCAACGTGAACGTGGCGGCGGCGCTGTCTCTCGCCGGCATCGGCGCCGATCGCACGCAGATCGCCATCTGGGCCGACCCGGCGATCACCCGGAACGTGCATCGGATCGACGTGGAAGCGGATTCGGCGCGCTTCACCCTTCAGATCGAGAATGTGCCGAGCGACAATCCACGCACCGGCCGCATTACCGCATTGTCGGTGATCGCGCTGTTGCGCAAGCTGCGAAGCCCGCTTGCCGTCGGGACCTAGTCTAAAGGAGACACCGGATGGTGGCGAGATCGTGGGAGATACCTTCAAGCACCGCTGTTCCCAGTGCGCGCAGATCGACAGAGCCGACATCTCGACTCGCGAATCAGCTTCGATGAGGGTGTGATATGGTCCCACTTGTAGGCTATGTTGATCGTCTCTCGGGCCGCCCCGGCGAGCGGATCGCGGTTAAGGTTTCCAGCCAGTCGACGGAAAACTACCGCGCTGACTTTGTGCGAATCATCCATGCCGATCCCAACCCGGAAGGGCCCGGCCTAAAGCTCAACCCGGTACCGTGCGGCTTTGCCGGTGAGTTTGCGTCGCGACATCAGACGCTATTGCCCGGCTCATACGGCGTGATCGAGGCACCGCTCGCCTTGGCTGAAGGAGGTGCCATTCGGGTCCGCGTGCAGCCGGGTTTACTCACCCGCCCGCAACCAGTCCTGGCACTCGACGATACCGTCCTACTGGCGTCCGCCGAGGGGGCGATATTGATGATTGGGGGGCACGTTATCGCCTCGATAGCGGCGCCGATGCTGGAACGCTGCTGGTACGAACTCACCGCCCGCTTTGCCGGCGGGCGCGTCCGTTTGACACAGCACGGGCTGCAACGAAGCTGGGGCGTGACTGACAGCGGCGAGGCTGAAGGGGTGACCGGGTTACCGGCCGGAAACTGCTTGTGGATCGCCGCTGACCCGGCGGGAGGCCGCTTCGACGGTCGCATCGAAAACCCGGCCCTGCTGGACGCCTCTGGCGTCGCTACGGCTGAATGGGATTTTGCAGCGGGTATTGACACCGATGTCATCAACGGCACCCATCCCGGCCGTCTCGTCAATCTGCCGACCCGCGGCGTGCGCGGTTCGCGCTGGACCGGGACGGAGATGGACTGGAAGCACGCCCCCCAAGAATACGCCGCGATCCATTTCCATGCCGACGACCTCTACGATGCCGAATGGGAGACGGATTTCGAGATCGAGCTGCCGAACGATTTGCGCAGCGGGGTCTATGGCGTGCGGCTCCGATGCGGCCGGCATCAGGACATCATCCCACTCTTCGTGCTGCCGCCGCGCGGAACGGTTACGGCGCCGGTCGCCTACCTGGCCGCGACATTCACCTACCAGGCTTACGCCAATCACGCGCGCTTTAACTTCGACGCGGCGTTTCGCGACCGAGCCGCCGCGTGGGGCGCCACGCCCAACAATCCGGAGGACCATCCGGAATACGGCGCCTCGACCTACAACCGTCATCCGGACGGCACCGGCATCAGCCTGTCCTCGCTGCGGCGCCCAGTGCTGACGCTTCGGCCGGGCTTTCTGACCTTTAACGATCCGAAGGGCAGCGGGCTCCGGCATTTCTCCGCCGATAGTCACCTGACCGACTGGCTGGAAGCCACCGGTCAGGATTTCGACGTCATCACCGATCACGACCTCCACCGCGAGGGGGCGGCGCTCCTCGCCGGCTATCGATGCGTGCTGACCGGCAGCCACCCGGAATATCACACGAAGCAGACGCTCGATGCGCTCACAGTTTATACTGCAGCAGGCGGGCGTCTCTGTTACTTGGGCGGTAACGGCTTTTACTGGCGGATCGCCATCTCCGGTGCCATACCGGACGTGCTCGAGGTGCGCCGTGCCGAGGGTGGCATCCGCGCCTGGGACGCTGCACCTGGCGAAGCATACCATCAGCTGGACGGCGCTTATGGCGGGCTGTGGCGGCGTCTGGGGCGGCCGCCGCAGATGCTGGCCGGGGTCGGTTTCTCGTCGCAGGGCCTGTTCGAGGGCTCGCACTACCGGAAGCTGCCCGCGGCCTCCGATCCGGCGGTCGCTTGGATCTTCGACGGCATCGACGACGAGTTCATCGGTGATTTCGGCCTGTCCGGTGGCGGTGCGGCCGGTTTCGAGTTGGATCGTGCCGATCGGCGGCTGGGCACGCCCCCGAACGCCGTCATCCTGGCGCGGTCCGAGGACCATCAGGACCATTACGTCGCCGTGCCGGAAGAGCTGCTAAGCCACGTCAACACCGTCACCGGCGAAGCGCCGCGCGACCTGATCCGAGCCGAGATCGTCTACTTCGAGACCGAGCGGGGCGGCGCGGTGTTCGCCACGGGATCGATCACTTTCTGTGGTAGCCTTTCGCATAACGAGTATCGGAACAATGTCTCGCGGATGCTAGGAAACGTGGTCGCCCGTTTTGCGGCCGGCTGAACACGGAGCAGCATGATGTCACGCATCATCCAACGCAGCCTCAAGTCGATGCCCGACACGGTCATCGGTGGTGACGGCATCCGGCTGCACCTGGCCAATGGCCAAACGGTGATCGACGGTTCCGGCGGCGCGGCCGTCGCCTGCATCGGCCACGGCAACAAGCGCGTCGCCGCTGCCATGGCGGAGCAGGCGGGGAGGGTGGCCTACGCGCATACCGGGTTCTTCACCTCCGAACCCGCCGAGGCGCTGGCCGACATCCTGCTCGAGGACGAGCCCGGCGGCCTCACGCACGCGTTCTTCGTCAGCTCCGGCTCCGAAGCGATGGAAGCCGCGATCAAGCTGGCGCGGCAGTATTTCATCGAGATCGGGCAGCCCGGCCGGGTCAACTTCATCGGTCGGCGCCAGAGCTATCACGGCACGACGCTCGGGGCGCTGGCGGCCGGCGGCCATGTGGCCCGGCGCGCGCTCTACGAGCCGGTGCTGAGCCCGGCCTTCAGCAAGGTATCGCCTTGCTTCGCCTATCACTACCAGGCGCCCGACGAGAGCGACGCACACTACGTTGCCCGGCTCGAGGCCGAACTGGAGGCGGAGTTCCAGCGCCTCGGCCCGCACACCGTCGCGGCGTTCTGCGCGGAGACCGTGGTGGGGGCGGCTACCGGCTGCGTGACCGCGGTGCCGGGGTACTTCTCGGCGATCCGCGGGGTGTGCGAGCGGCACGGCGCGCTGCTGATCCTGGACGAGGTCATGTGCGGCATGGGCCGCACCGGCACGCTGCACGCCTGGGAGCAGGAGGGTATCTCACCTGACATCCAGGCAGTCGCGAAAGGTCTGGGCGGTGGCTACGCGCCGATCGGCGGCATCCTGGCGTCTGGCCGGGTCATTGCGGCGCTGCGCGACGGCTCTGGCGGGTTCATGCACGGGCAAACGTATCAGGCGCACCCGGTTGCCTGCGCCGCCGCGCTGGAGGTACAGCGCATTCTGCGCGAGGACGGGCTGGTGCCTCGCGTCGCAACAGCAGGTGACACGCTGGAGCGGCTGCTGACGGATCGCTTCGGCAATCACGCCCATGTCGGCGACATCAGGGGCCGCGGCCTGTTCCGCGCGCTCGAATTTGTCGCCGATCGGTCGCAACGATCCCCGTTCGCGCCGGCATCGGCGATCGCGGAGCGGGTCAAGCAGGCCGCACTCGACCGTGGGATGGCCATCTATCCCTGCACCGGCACCGTCGACGGCATCAATGGTGACCACATCATCGTCGCGCCGCCCTACATCGTGTCGGACAGTGATCTGGGCCAGATCGTCGACCGCCTCGGCGAAGCGGTCGACGTCGTCTTCGCGTGACCGATCAGGTCTTGTAGTCGGGCTCCTCGCGGTCGAGGACGCGGCGCCAGGCATCCAGGTGCATGCGGGCGTCGATCTTCTCGCCCCAGGCGCCGTGCCAGTGCCGTCGCTCGTGCTCTGGCAACGCGCGCAGCTTCCGCCCGGTGCCGAGGGCTGTTACCTGATACATCGCCGTGCGCTCGGCGATGAACAGCTCGTCGAACGCGTCTGCGACGGTCGGCCCGGCGACCGTGACGCCATGGCCGCCCATGATCAGTACGCTTGCACCCGCCATCGCCTCGGCCAGCCGGTCCCCTTCCGCATGCGATCCGGCCGGCGCGTCGCCGCCTTGATCGATCTTGATCCGATCGTTGAGGAGCAGGTTGTTGTGATGCGCCAACGCGAGCTCCGGCTCGGCCAGCAGCGACAGTGCGGTGAGATATTGCGGATGCACATGCATCAAGCACGCGGCAGACGGATGGCGCAGATGGATGCGAGCATGGATGTGAAATGCCACCTTGCGCAGCTCACCCGTGCCACGGAGCACCTTGCCCTCGAGATCGCAGACGATGAGCTTACTCGCGGTCAACTCCTGGAACAGGAGCCCGCGCGGATTGATCAGGAACTGCTCGGGCTCGCCCGGAGCCGTCGGTAACATGAGCGAATTGTGGTTGCCGATCTGCTCGTTCCAGCCATGGCGCGCCGCGATGCGGAACACCGCGGCCATGTCGCAGCGCATCTCCCACTCGGTGGTGTCCGGTGCGGATCGGGCAACATTGGTGTCTGGCATGGATTTAGCTAAGCGGAAGCGCTTGACGTTACGCAAGTCCCGTCGCGAAGATCGGGACACGAGTAGGTGAGGGTGCGTTGATGCGAGCATTTATCCTGGCCACAAGTTTGCTCACGGCGTTGCCCGCCGCGGCCGAAACGTTCAAATGCCCGAAGGTTGGTGGCACCCTGGTGTTTGGGCAGGAGGCCAATTTCAACAGCCTCGACCAGATGACGTCGAACACGATCAGCACGCGCAACATCGCCATGAACGTGTTCGAAGCGCTGATGACGCGCGACGAGAACAACAACCCGATCCTCGACCTCGCCGACAGCATGGTCGAGGCGCCGGACCATATGACCTTCACGTTCAAACTCCGGCCCGGCGTCAAATTCCACAACGGCAAGCCGATGACCTCGGCCGACGTGGTCGCGAGCTGGGACCGGTATAGCAAAGTCGGTCTGGATCGGCAGATCCTCGGCGCGGTGGCGAGTTGGGAGGGGCCGGACCCGTCCACCTTCGTCGTGCACATGAAACAGGCGCAGCCGACCTTCATCGAGAAGCTGAGCAGCTTCAGCGTTCCCATGGTGATCGTTCCGGCCGAAGAAAAGGACGATCCGCCGCAGCAACTGCGCCCGATCGGGACCGGACCCTGGCAAGTCACCGAATCGGTGCCCGGGAGCTTCGTCACGCTGAAGCGCTACGACGGCTATACGCCGAACACGCATTTCGAGCAGCGGACCGGCTTCGGCGGCTACAAGCAGGCCTGCTTCGATCAGGTGACGTTCCGCATCGTGACCGAGGGCGGCGCGCGCGTCGCCGGGCTCGAGACCGGGGAGCTGAACGCCGTCGAGGACGTGCCGAGCACGTCGGTCGCGCGGCTGAAGGGCAACAGGGACGTCAAGCTGCTGCCGCTGCCGAACTGGTGGATCCAGATCGCGCTCGCCAATGCCAGCGCGCCGCCGACCGACGACATCAAGGTCCGCCAGGCGATCCAGGCGGTGCTCGACATGGACGAGATCATGGATGCCGCCACCGACGGCAACTACAAGCTCAATTACGGCTTCGCCTATCCGAACCAGCCCGACTACGTGACCACCGGCAAGGACACCTACAACCAGAAGGACCCGGCCAAAGCCAAGAAGCTGCTGCAGGAAGCCGGCTACAAGGGTCAGCCAATCGTGCTGCTGACGAACAAGGACTACACCTCGATGTATAATGCGGCACTCGTCGTGCAGCAGGAGCTGAAGGCGATCGGGGTCAATGCCGAGATCAAGGTCGTCGACTGGCCGACCTCGGTGCAGATGAGCCAGAAGGCCGATAGCGGCTGGAACCTGTTCTTCACCGGCTGGGGCACGCAACCCGCCTTAGGCGCTCTAGCCACGATGGCGTTCCTCGCGCCGCCCGGCGCTCAGTATAAACCAAAAGACGGCGTCGACGATCCCGACGTTTTGGCGGCCTGGAACGACATGAATAACAAACCAACCAAGGATGAACGGCGTGCCGCCTTCGGGCAGATGCAGAAGGTGATCCTCGATAAGGCCTATGCCTACCCATTCGGCAGCCTGACCAAGGTGCAGGCGACCCGCTCGAACGTCGAGGGGTGGGTGCCGTTCCGGATCCCGCGCATGTCGAACGTGTGGTTCACCAACTGAATTAAGGCGTGATCCGTCTTCTGTTGATGCGTTTGGCCAGCGCAGTGCCGGTTTTGCTGCTGGTGAGCGTCGTGAGTTTCGGGTTGATGCGATTGATCCCTGGCGATCCTTCGGCGGCGATCGCTGGGCTGTCGGCGACGCCGCAGATGATCGCGCAGATCCGCGAGCAACTCGGCCTCGACCAGCCGCTGCTGCAGCAAGCGATACACTGGTATGGCGGTCTGCTCCACGGCGATCTCGGGCGCAGCATCCTGCTGGGCCAGAGCGTGTTCGGGGCGACGATGCAGCGATTGCCGATCACCATGGCCCTGTCGCTCTATGCGCTGGTGATCACGCTGGTGGTCGGCGTGGGGGCTGGCATTCTCGCGGCGTTGCGGCAGAATAGCTGGGTGGATCAAGCCGCGATGATGATCGCGATGCTCGGGATTTCGGTGCCGAATTTCTTTCTCGGCCTGTTGTTCATCATCTGGTTCGGTGTCGAACTCGGCTGGCTGCCGACGGGCGGCTACGTGCCGTTCACCGAGAGCCCCTGGGAGTGGTTTCGCACTAGCACGCTTCCCGCCGTTTCGTTGGCGATGCTCAATATCGGGTTGCTGGCCCGGGTCACGCGCAGCACGATGCTGGAGGTGCTGCGGCAGGATTATGTCCGCACCGCCCGCGCCAAAGGTCTGCCGCGGCACCTCGTCATCGGCAAGCATGCGCTGGCCAACGCGATGATCCCGATCACGACGGTGATTGGCATCATCATCAGCCTGCTGATCTCCGGTTCGGTGGTGACCGAAACGCTGTTCAGCATTCCCGGCATCGGACAATTGCTCACCTCGGCCGTGCTGGGCCGCGACTACCCGATGGTGCAGGGTGGGTTGCTGCTGGTGACGGCGATGCTGGTGTTGATCAATCTGGGCGTCGACCTGCTCTACGCGGTGCTCGATCCGAGGATCCGTTATGAGAGATAGCCTCTGGAGCGCAACGCTGCGGCGGCTGTTGCGGCATCGGCTCTTCATGACCGGGCTGGTGCTGTTCCTGATCGTGCTCGCGCTGGCGGTGTTGGCGCCCTGGATCACGACCGCGGACCCGAACCGGCTAAGTTTTCGCAACAAGTTCCTGCCGCCATCGCTCGATTTCGTTTTCGGCACCGACAATTTCGGCCGCAGCCTGTGGTCGCGTGCGGTGTGGGGCGCGCGCCTCTCGATGGAGATCGGCGTCGCGGTGGTGGCGCTGAACGCGGTGTTCGGCACCGCCGTCGGGGCGCTGGCGGGCTATTTCCGCCCGCTCGACGGGCCGCTGATGCGGGTCAACGACGCGCTCATGGCGTTCCCCGCCATCCTGCTGGCCATCGGCATCACCGCCGTTCTTGGTCCCAGCACGGAGAACCTGATCTTGGCGCTCGCGGTGGTCTACATCCCGCGCACGGCCCGGATCGTGCGCGCCTCCGTGCTGGTGCTGCGGGAGATGGAATACGTCCAGGCCGCGGTCGCCGCCGGGGCCGGGCACTGGCGGGTGCTGCGGACGCACGTGATCCCGAATGCGCTGGCGCCACTGATCGTGCAGCTCAGCTTCCTGTTCGCCTACGCGGTGCTGACCGAGGCGACGCTGAGCTTCCTCGGCCTGGGCGCGGTGCCGCCGACGCCGACCTGGGGCAACATCATGGCCGAGGGTCGGCAGTACATGCGTGAGGCGCCGTGGATCATCACCATTCCTGGGGGATTGTTGATGCTGACGGTGATGGGCCTCAACCTGCTTGGCGATGGCCTCCGCGACGTGTTGGACCCGCGATTACGGCTGCAGCCCTGAGACGGATCGGATGAGTCTGCTCTCGATCGAGGACCTCACCGTCACCTTCCGCGGCGAGCGCGGCGAGACGACCGCGATCGAGGACGTGTCGCTCGAGCTCGCGCCGGGCGATATCCTGGGGATCGTCGGCGAGAGCGGCAGCGGCAAGAGCGTCACAGCGCTCAGCGTCATGGGCCTGCTGCCCGAGCCCGCCGCAAAGGTGACGCGCGGCCGTGTCGTGTTCGAGGGCCAGGTGCTGACCGGCATGGCCGAGCACCGTCTGCGTCGGCTACGCGGCCCTGGGATGGGCATGGTGTTCCAGGAGCCGATGACCAGCCTCAACCCGGTGTTCCCCATAGGCGAACAGATCACCGAGACGCTTCGCGCGCACGGAGAGAACGACCGCCGCACGCGGTTGGACATTGCGGTCGAGATGCTCGAGCGGGTCGGCATTCCGTCGGCGGCAAGGCGCCTCAAGGACTACCCGCACCAGCTCTCCGGCGGCCAGCGACAGCGGGTGATGATCGCCATTGCGCTCGCCTGCCGGCCGCGGCTGTTGATCGCCGACGAGCCGACCACGGCGCTCGACCTGACGATCCAGGCCGGTATCCTGGATCTGATCCTGGACTTGCGGGACCAGTTCGGCATGGCGGTGCTGATGATCACCCACAACATGGGCGTCATCGCCGAGGTCGCGGACCGGGTGGCGGTGATGTATGCCGGCCGGGTCGTCGAGCAGGCGCCAGTGGAGCAACTCTTCGCCGCACCCGGTCACCCCTATACACGCGCGCTGCTCGCCTGCGTGCCGGCGCTAGACGACGACCGGGAGCGTCTCGCCGCCATTCCCGGCTCGTTGCCAGATCCGCGCTCGCGCCCGCCGGGTTGCCGTTACGCGCCACGCTGCGCGCTGCATCTTGATGCCTGCGACGCGACGATCCCGCCGTTGCTGCGGCTCGGCAGCGGACACGAAGCCGCCTGTATCCGGCTGGATCAGGCATGAGCCCGCTGCTCGAGGTCGAGGACGTCTCGAAACATTACGATCGTGGCCGCAGCGGTGCGTTCGGCTTCGGCCCGCGCACGCTGCTGCGCGCTGTCGATGGCGTGTCGCTGCGGATCGATGCCGGCACGACGCTTGGCCTCGTCGGCGAAAGCGGTTGCGGCAAGAGCACGCTGGGCCGGCTGCTGATCCGCCTGTTGCCGCCCACCGGCGGGCGCATCACCTTCGACGGCGAGGAGATCAGCGCGCTACACGGCCCGGCGCTGAAGCGACCCCGGCGTAACATGGGCATCGTCTTCCAGGACCCGTATGGCGCGCTCGATCCTCGCATGACGGTCGGCGCCATCGTCCGCGAACCGCTGCTGATCCACGGCGAGCCCGCCGACAAGGCGCGGATCGGTGCGATGCTCGACCGGGTCGGCCTGCCGCCATCGGCCGCGACGCGCTACCCGCACGAATTCAGCGGCGGCCAGCGGCAGCGGATCGGGATCGCCCGCGCGCTGATCATGCAGCCGCGCTTTCTGGTTTGCGACGAGCCTGTCTCCGCGCTCGACGTCTCGGTGCAGGCGGGGATCGTCAACCTGCTGCAGGATCTGCAGGCGGAACTCGGTGTCGCCATGCTGTTCATCGCTCACGACCTCAGTGTGGTGCGGCACATCAGCGACCGCGTCGCGGTGATGTATCTCGGCCGCGTGGTCGAGCAAGGCGACAAGCGCTCGCTCTATGGAGAACCGCTGCACCCCTACACGCAGGCGCTGATCGCCGCCGTGCCCGCGCTTTCTCCCGCCGGCCGTGCGGAGCGGCGGGCGCGGCGGACCCGCGTCACGGGCGATATCCCGAGCGCGATGGCGATCCCGCTGGGCTGCCGCTTCCACACGCGCTGCCCGCACGTGATGGCGATTTGCCGCACCGACGATCCGGTGTTGACGCCGCAAACGCCGGGTCACGACGTCGCCTGCCATCTTTATCCCAGGAGCGCTGCTTGACCGCGAAATCCCGCCTGGTGCCCGAGGTCGATTTCGATGCGCCGGGCGCGCAATATGGCTTCGTGCGCCTGTTCCATTCCGTGCACCGCTCGGCTTATGGCTATATCCCGATCCCGATCGTCGTGCTGCAGAATGGAGCGGGGCCGACGGCGCTGTTCGTTTCGGGCACGCATGGTGATGAATACGAAGGCCAGGTTGCGCTATGCAACCTGGCGCGCACGCTGAAGCCGGAGATGATCCAGGGCCGCGTCATCCTGCTGCCGGCGGCCAATCTGCCGGCCGCGGTGGCCGGGCTGCGCACCTCGCCGATCGACGACGGTAATCTCAACCGCGTGTTCCCCGGCGATCCGGAGGGATCGGTCACCGAGCAGATTGCCTACTTCATCGAACACGAGCTCGTCAGCCGCGCCGATCTCCTGGTCGACCTGCATTCGGGCGGGTCCTCGCTGAATTACGTGCCGTCGGCGTTGATGATGCAGGATGACGAGAACCCGGCCCGCCAAGCAGCGCTCCTCGCAGCGCTCCGGGCCTTCGCTTCTCCGATCAGCTATGTCGGTCACGCGCAGCCCGGTCAGGGCGCGATGCGGACGACCGGCGGCGCAGCGCAGCGATATGGCAAGTTGGCGCTCGGGAGCGAATTGGGTGGCGGCGGGACGGTGTCAACCGCCGGGCTGCGCGTCGCCGAGCGCGGGCTTCGCAACGTGTTGGCCCATATGGGCATCCTGCCATCCTCGGCCGCCGAACTTGGGCAGACACGCATCCTGGATGTGGGCGGCCCCGACTATTTTGTCTATGCGCCGTCGACCGGCCTTTTCGAGCCACTTGCCGAGCCTGGAGACACGGTTCAAGCCGGTCAACCGGCTGCTCGCCTCCACACGCCGGAAACGCCCTGGTCCCCCGCTGAAACGGTCCACTTTGGCCGCGATGGCTTTGTCTTATGTAAGCGGATCCCAGGCCGTACCGTCCGCGGCGACTGCCTCTTCCATCTTGGGAGCGACCTGCATGATCAGTGAGGTCTAACCAGACTCGGGGGTCTGTGTAGAGCCAGCCATTGTAGCCCGCCGGCGCGGCAGCCATGCTGGTCGGAATGGAATTGAAGTGGCTAGAGGATTTTCTGACGTTGGTCGACACGGGCAACTTCTCCCGTTCGGCGGAGCTGCGTTTTACCACGCAACCTGCCTTCAGTCGGCGGATCAAGGCGTTGGAGGGATGGGTCGGCGCGACGCTGTTCGAGCGTTCGGCACAGCCGGTGCGGCTCACGAATGCCGGCAAGCAGTTCCGTGCCGCTGCCGAGGAAGTCGTGCGGCGGCTGTATCAGTCGCGCGAGGAGGTCCGCTTGGCCACGGCCAGCACCGCCGGCGCTATAAAATTCGCGGCAACTCATAGCCTTTCGCTGACCTTTTTTCCCAAATGGTTCGCCGCAACCGAGGCCCTGGCGGATGTCGTCAATATTCGGCTTGACACCGGCCATGCTGGGATTTGCGTGCAGATGCTCCAGCACGGCGACTGCCACTTCCTGCTTTGCCATACCCATCCGAGCATCGACATTGGTCTGGATGCCAAGCAATTCGCCGCCTGCCGACTGGGGACCGACCGACTAATCCCGGTTAGCCGGCCCGACGTCAATGGCAACCCAATCGATCGGCTCGACGAGAACGGGCAGCAGCCTTGTCGCTACCTTGCCTATGCGGAAACCTCGGCCATCGGCCGCGCGCTGGACCATCATTTGCGTCACATCCACACGCGGATCCGGCTCGAGACGGTTTTCGTCTCGCATCTCGCCGCCGTGCTGAAATCGATGGCGGGCGACGGGCGCGGCATGGCGTGGCTGCCGGAGAGCCACGTCCTGGAGGAACTCGCCGCCGGTCGGCTCGTGCGCGCCGGCCCCGATCACTGGAACCTCGACGTGGAAATCACCTTGTTTCGTCCCCGCGATTTGCTGCCGAGCCCGGCCGAGTCGCTGTGGCGGGTCGCGATCATGCCGTAGAAGCCCATGCCGCTGAAGCATCGTGCAAGGCGTTTCCAGCATTGGACCGCGCCGTGGCCGCTTGGGTAGCCTCGAGACATGAAAAATCCGACTAGCGCCGGTCCAAAGCGCGTTGCGCTGCTTGGGCTCATGCTCGAAAGCAACCGCTTCGCCCCCACCACCACGCGCGACGACTTCCTCGCCTGCCTGTATCTCGCCGGTCCGGAGATTGTCCGCGAGCTGGACAAGTCCGAAACGGCCGTGATGTCCGAAATGCTCGGCTTCGCGCAGGACATGTCGGCCACCACCGCGTGGCAGCCGGTGCCCGTCCTGGTCGGTCGCGTGGAGGCCGGCGGGCCCCTCGACCACGCATTCTACCACGACACGATCGAGACCATGCGCAGCCGCCTCCAAGCGGCGCTGCCCCTCGACGGCGTCTATATCGCCAACCACGGCGCCATGATCACGACCGAGATCGACGACCCCGATGGTGAGATGTTCGCGATGGTGCGCGAAGTCGTCGGCCCTTCGGTGCCGATCGTCGTCACGCTCGACCTGCATGCCAACATCTCCGACCGCATGATGCGCGAGGCCGACGTGATCATCGGCTATCGCACCAATCCGCATGTCGACATGATCCCGCGCGGGCGGGAAGCAGCGGCCTTCCTGCGAGGTCTGTGGAGCGGCGCTCAGTATAGCACCGCCTTCGTCCGGGTGCCGCTGGTCGGGCCGACCGTCACCTTGTTGACCGCGAGCGGTCCTTATGCCGACCTGATGCGCGATGCCGAGGCGGTGCTGGGGGGCGAGATCCTGAGCGTCTCGCTGTTTCCGGGCTTCGCCTATGGCGACACGGCGAAGAACGGCATGGCGATCATGGCGACGTGCGCCGGTGACGACCCGGCCCCTGCCGTAACGCTCGTTGAACGGCTCGCTCAACGTGCGTGGGACGAGCGCTCGCGTTATCAGCCTCGCCTGACCAGCCTCGAGGACGCCGCCGAGCAATCATGGCGTGCGACGCACGACCCGACGCTGCCAGCGGTCATTCTGGCCGACGTAGCGGATAATCCGGGCGGCGGCGGCCTGGGCAATACAACGGCAATCCTGCGCCACCTCCTGAAGCGCGGCGTCGTCGGCGCCTTCGTTGGCGTGCTCCACGATCCCGCCCTGGTTCACGACGCCGTCGCCTGCGGTGCCGAACGCCGCTTCGACGCCGTGTTCAACCGCGACAGTGACGACCCGGAGGCGGGCCGGCTCATGATCTCCGCCCGCGTGGAGCGCATCCTCGATGGCGCCTGCGTCGGCCGCCGCGGCATTTATCAGGGCCGGCGCATGGATCTTGGGCCGACCGTACTGCTCGATGTGGACGGCATCAAGGTGGTGGTCGGAACGATCCGCCTGCAATGCGCCGACCCGGTGTTCTTCGAGATGGCCGGGCTGGATCTCGCCCAGGCCCGCGTCGTCGCTGTGAAGTCGCGCGGGCATTTCCGCTCCGGGTTCGACGAGTTCTTCGGCCCCGATCAGGTGATCGAGGTCGATGGCCCCGGCCTGTGCTCGCCGGTGCTCTCGCGCTTCAGCTTTACGCGGATGCAGCGGCCCATCTACCCGCTGGACCCGGACGCCACCTGGGCCCCGGCGATCGCCGTGATGCCGGCGCGGGCGCGATGACCACGCGCCTCGCCGAAGCGCCGACCCCGTCGCTCGTGCTCGACCAAATCCGCCTGACGCGCAACACCGCGCGGATGACGGCGCATGTCGCCGGGCGCGGGCTGCGATTGCGTCCGCATCTGAAGACTGCCAAGTCGATCGATGTGGCCCGGCACGCGCTGGCCGGCAACTTCGGCGGCATCACCGTCTCGACCCTGACCGAGGCCGAATACTTCGCCGCCCATGGCGTCACCGACATCCTCTACGCCGTCGGCATCGTGCCGGACCGGTTGGACCGGGTCGCGGCCTTGCTGCGAAGGGGCATCACGCTGATCGTCATCACCGACGATGTGGCCACCGCGACATCCCTCGGCGCGCACGCCGCAGCACTCGGCGTGCTGATCCCCGTGATGATCGAGATCGACGTTGGCGAGGGCCGTGGCGGCGTTCATCCTGCCTCCGACGCGGTGCTCGAGATCGGCCGCGCCCTTGCAGCTTCGGCCGGGGTGGAATTGGTTGGCGTGATGGCCCATGCCGGGCACTCCTATGCGGCCCGCTCCACCGACGGGATCGCGGCCATCGCCGCCGATGAGGGGCAGTGCGCCGTGCTCGCCGCAACGCGCTTGCGGGACATTGGCCTGCCCTGTCCGGTCGTGAGCGTCGGCTCGACGCCGACCGCCCTGCACGGGCGGGTGATCGAGGGCATCACCGAAATCCGCTGCGGCGTCTACATGTTCGGCGACCTGTTCCAGGCGCAGATCCACTCCTGCGAGATCGAGGACCTCGCCGTCTCGGTGCTCGCGACCGTCATCGGGCACCGCCGCAACCCGGACCGCCTTATCATCGATGCCGGTGCGCTGGCCCTCTCGAAAGATCGCAGCACCGCCGGCATGCCGTTCGATGCCGCGTTCGGCATGGTGCTCGACACCGCGGGATGCCCGAGCACTCGGGCACTTCGGGTCGATCGCGTCTATCAGGAACACGGCGTCATTGAAGTCGCCGATCCCAGCCTGCTCGACACTTTTCCGATCGGTAGCCGATTAAGGGTGTTGCCCAACCATGTCTGCCTAACGGCTGCCATGTATGACCGCTACCTGGTGGTCGATGGCGACGACGTCATCCGCGACACGTGGCGCCGCTGCAACGGCTGGAGCGAGGCCGGAGTCTAGGCCGCTAGAGCAACATCCGATCGAACCGAATCGGTTCGATCGGATGTTGCTCTCTCTGGCCGGAACTGAAGTTCGGTACCGATTTGACAGATTAGGGGACAAAAGCGGAACGCCGGAGGCTGCATTTCCAGGCGCCCCCTGCATTTCCGCCATTTTCGTCGTTGGCAGGCTCTGACCGGCAGTGACGGAAATCAGCTCAGACCGTCCGAAAACTAGCGATCTGGTAGCTGATGGTGACCCGAGCGGCGGGACTTATCGAGTGGGGTGGGAAAGCTGACGATATCGGCCTGGAAGGCGTCAAATCGCGGGCGAGTAGGTCTTTTCGGTTAAGACGGCCGCGCCAGACGGACAAATGCCCGCCGTTCAGGCGTACATCGCCTTAATCATCGCTGGAACACCGACGATGGTCATGGCGCGCCTGAGATTATAAGCGAACGCGGTCAGGCTGAATTCACCGCGGACCTTGGGCAGACCCTTCATCAGAAAGGCCCCCTGGTTCATCCATTGCTTGATCGAGCCAAACGGATGCTCGACTGTCTCGCGTCGTGTGGCGAGGATGTCGGGTCGCGCCGCCAGCCTGTATGCCATGCGGTCGAGTACCGCCTCACCCTCCCAGCGCTCGATCCGGCGTGCGCTTCCGGAAGTGCATTGCGGCTTCAACGCACAGCCACGACAGGCCGGCCTGTTGCTGTAGAAGATCGAGCCGCGACCGTCCTTTTCGAGGCGCTGGACTGGATCGAGGCGATGGCCGGCCGGGCAACGGTAAAAATCACCTGCCGCATCATAGGCGAACTCGTCCTTGGCGAAGCGCCCCGCGGCGACGGCCGCACCGCGTTGTGGCCGCGCGACGTAGGGAATGACACCAACCTCATCGCAGGCGGCGATGTCCTCGCCTTTGTAATAGCCTTTATCAGCTACCGCATCGATCCGCTCGACGCCGAGCAACTCCCTCGCGGCACCAGCTGTCTGCGCCAGCAGGCCGAGATCGCTACCGGCGTTGGTGACATGCTGCTCGACGATCAGCTTGTGCTTCGCATCGACGGCCACCTGTGCGTTGTAGCCGACACCGACCTTGGGGTGAGTCGCCATTCCGCGCGCATCGGGGTCGGTGAGGGAGACCTGGCTTTCGCCGCTCGCGACGAGGTCGGCCAGCATCGCCGCATGCGTCTGGCGACGTTCCCGAATCCGCGCGATCTTAGCCTTTAGAGTTGCTGCGCGCATCGCGGCACCATCGGCCTGAGCTTCGGTCTGGTCGGCACGGTCGAGGTGCGTCAAATATTCTTCGATCCGCTCGTCAGCCAGCTTGATCCAATCGGCGAGCTTCTGGCGGGTGAAGTTTCGCCTGCGGCTGTTCACCGCCTTCAGCCGTGTGCCATCGACCGCCAGCAGTTCACGTCCGAACAGATCGAGCCGGCGGCACAGCATCACGAAAGCGCGGAACACCGGTTTGAACGCATCCCTGTTGTCGCCTCGGAAGTCGGCGATCGTGCGGAAATCCGGTCGCAGTCCGCGCAGCAGCCACATCACCTCGAGATTGCGCCCGGCCTCGGTCGACAGTCGCCGGCTCGACCGTACTCGATTGAGATAGCCGTAGAGATAAAGTTTCAGCAGATCACCCGGCGCATAGCCGGGCCTGCCCGTGGCCTTCGGGGTCGACCGGGCGAAGCCAGCTGCGGCGAGATCAAGGCCATCGACGAACGCTTCGATGAACCGCACTGGGTTATCCGCCGCCACGTAATCCTCAACCGATGCCGGTATCAGCAGCATCTGATCGCGCGCGTGTCCCTCGATGTATGCCATTCCGGATCATACCCCGCTCACTACCGGCGAGGAATCCAGTTTCGAGTTTTCGGACGGTCTGAGCTGATTTCCGTCACTGCCGGTCAGAGCCTGCCAACGACGAAAATGGCGGAAATGCAGGGGGCGCCTGGAAATGCAGCCTCCGGCGTTCCGCTTCTGTCCCCTTATCTGTCAAATCGGTACCGAACTTCAGTTCCGGCCAGATGGGCAGCGCGAGCGGTTCATCCCCGCGTCCGCGGGGAACACTCGATTGGTAGCCGGTCGCACCATGACGTCCGCGGTTCATCCCCGCGTCCGCGGGGAACACGTGTTCCGCGGTTACGTCCCCAAGGGGAGAGTCGGTTCATCCCCGCGTCCGCGGGGAACACCGATGCGGCGGAAGCCGGCTGGCGAGCGTGGGCGGTTCATCCCCGCGTCCGCGGGGAACACCCGGGGTCAGCCCGATCGGGGAGCGCGATCGCCTGGTTCATCCCCGCGTCCGCGGGGAACACCGCTTAGGTCGGCATCGCGCAGGTCGGCACCGCGGTTCATCCCCGCGTCCGCGGGGAACACGAGCAAGCACTGCCCGCTTTTCAGTCGCCGTCCGGTTCATCCCCGCGTCCGCGGGGAACACGTCCTCAACGCGCATCGGCAGCTCCGGCAGAGCGGTTCATCCCCGCGTCCGCGGGGAACACGCTCCTTCGGCGTCGATAAACCGCGCGTCCATCGGTTCATCCCCGCGTCCGCGGGGAACACTCGCTCGGCATCGGCCACCGCGCCTCAATCACCGGTTCATCCCCGCGTCCGCGGGGAACACTTCAGGATTGGGCGCGACACCGTGACCGGAGACGGTTCATCCCCGCGTCCGCGGGGAACACAGGCCACTCAGGCCGCCTGGCACGATCCGGTCCGGTTCATCCCCGCGTCCGCGGGGAACACGAACCGCCGGACGATCATCAGCAGTTCGGAATCGGTTCATCCCCGCGTCCGCGGGGAACACTTGGCCCCTGCGTGTTGCCCGTGAGCGAGCCGCGGTTCATCCCCGCGTCCGCGGGGAACACTCTTCCTGCAACCAACTGTTTTCAGGACAATATTCGCATGTCAAAAGATCTACCGGCTTTTCCGTCCAGTCGGCCGGTTCAGAGAGGTGCCCGTCTCCGGCGCCCCAGTGAAGGCCACCAAGCGCAATCCGTCTAGATCCACCGGGACCCGGCGGTTGCGTCCGCACGTGTCGAATTCAAAACCGGCATCGTTCGCGGCCGCCCAAGCGATCACTCCGTTGCCGTCCTCGATGTACGCACACACCTGACCCCAGATCATCTCCCGCACGCGGCGGCCATACGTGCCCACGTAAACCCCCGCCCGCACCTCTAGTAGCCACACCGCCAGTCGACCCCGCAACCGGGGCGGCGCGTTCTCAACCACGATGACCAGCATCACTCAACCCTTCCGGCACAGGGATCGCCACCGGCATCGCCTCCTCTGACTCCGGTGGCACCGGCAAGCCGCCCGCCGCCAGCACGTCCTCGATCGCCGGGATCAGCTGTCCCAACGTGCCTTCGCGCCGGAATGTGTCGCGGCAACGGCGGCGAACAACGGAGACGGGGTTGCCCAGCGGTTCCCCGTCAAGCATGTCCCGCCCCTTCTCGACCGCGGCCGCCACCCTGAACGCCTCAGGCACGACCGTCTCGAACTTGAACAGATCAGCAACGTCATACACGAAGCTCTGCGGCTTACCACTGTGCAGGAAACCGATCGCCGGCGCATAGCCCGCCGCCAGCACCGCCGCTTCCGTGATCCCGTAAAGCGCCGAGGTGGCAGCCGACAAGCAGCGATTGACCGTGTCCGCACCGCTCCAGTTACGGTGGTCATACTTCCGACCGTCCCAGCTCGCGCCATGGCGCTGCGCCAATAGCCGATAGGTTTCGCGCACGCGCGCGCCCTCGATGCCCCGCAACTGATCCACCGACCGCCGCGCCGGAGCATCCTCGCCGAAACGACGGGCATACATGCGTCGCACCACGCGCAGGCGAGCATCGTCGTCCAGCGCCAGTCGAGCTTGATAAAGCAGTCGGTCCGAGCGCGCGCCGCCGGGTTGGCCGGCCGCATACAGCCGTACCCCCGCCTCCCCGACCCAGATCAGCAACGTGCCGGCCCGTGCCGCCAGCGCGACCGCGGTGTGGCTGACGCGCGTGCCGGGTTCCAGCATCAAGCAAGCCAATCCGCCAACGGGGATCACCGTCCGGACCCCGCGCACGTCCACGACGACGAACGCGCCGTCGATCACGTCGAGCTGCCCCTTGTCGAGGAACAGGATGGAGGCACGCTCCTTGATCGGAATGGGTCGCGGCGGCGGCAGGCCCGGGATGGCAGTCTCGGGCACGGCTACGCGCGGCGGATCAGCATCAGGCCGCAGCCGAACGCGCGCGCCCGGCCGAAGCCCGCGGCCAGGGCCGAGAGAAACGCGGCCGGGTCCGTCACAGTCAAGCTGCCGGTGAACTCGACCCGGCTGAACCGCACCGGCCGCTGCATGTCGCGCGGCACCCGCATCGTCTCATAGCCGTCGACCTCCACTCGGTCGGGTGCGAACCCGTGTGCGCTCCCTTGTCGGTGCAGCCAAGCAAGGCCGGCGTTCGTGGCCACCGCGAACCGGGCGGTGGCTCGCTCCTCCTTTCGCACATGGCGCAGCCCATCCATGACCACGTCATGCCGCTTCCCGCGCTCGCCCTGCTGGCCCGGCGCTCCGACGCGGGCCACGACCGGGTTGGCGCGCAAGGTGAACCCGAGCCGGTCTCCGGGCGCCAGATCCGGGTTGAAAGCGGTGCTGTCGAGGTCGAACAAGCCAGGCACTGGAACAGGCGAGCGCGCGGAGAGCGTCATGAAACGGCCCGGCCCTTCCTCCCGCCACAGAAAGTCGCGCCGTCGGTCCGGCGTGTCGGCAAACAGCGCCCAGACGAGGCGATGCGCGGCGGCCACCCGGGGACCTTCACCTTCGGGTACCAGCAGCTGCGCTAGTGACCCGAGCGAAGCGGTGTCCCGTCGCAGTCGCGCGCGGCTTAGCCACATGCCGGTCATCCCGCATCCCCATCCAGCGCCGGCAGTCGCTCGATCACTTCGGGCCGCAAATCGAATTGCCAGAGGCGGCGGGACCGCGGCTGGTCGCGTCGGAACTCCGTGCGCAATCCCCGCCCAAGGTCGTCCTCGTCATCCCAATGATCGCGGGCTACCACCGTTTCACTGCCTGCGTCCGCCCAATGCCGGAAGCTTGCTTCTGGCCCGCTCCGGTGCCGACGGGCAAGCGCGATCCCGGGATCGGGCGCGTCGTCCAGAAGCGGGTGCAGCGGCAGACCGAGCGGGCAGCTCTTGCGCCCCAGGTATGGAACGAACCCCGGTGACCGCATGCCGTCGGCAATGGCGGGCAACGTCCAGCGCGGCGCCGGGTCGCGCGTCCACAACGCGCCAAGGTGCCAGGCGCCGGTGCGGTAATCCCGGCGCGACAGGATGGTGGCCAAATCCGGCGCCGCTAGTTCTTGCGCGCGCGTGGCGAAGCGACGCTTGCCGCGGGCGGGCGGCACCTGCGCGGTGTGATAATCGGCCAGCACCCGGCCGGGCGCGTGGCACAGTAAAGCGACACCGTAGCTTCCGGCCAACGCCGCCTGCCCATCGTCGTCCTCCCGCTCCACGCCCAGACAGGCGCCGACCAGGCCGAGCACGGCGGAACGCGCAGGGCGGTCCCAGGTCGGGCGGCGCTCGCCGACGGCGATGGCGCCGAACGCGGCCATAGGTGCGACGAGTGCGAAGGTCAGGAACGCGGCCATGATCCTTTAACCTTTCGCGAAAGCGACGATCTCGGCCAGATTCCCTTCCTTGCCCACGTGCATGATTGTGTGCTCGTGGGCGGCGGGGCCGTACGCCGCATCGAGGTCCGAGCGGAACGTTATCAGCGCCGCCACCGAATCTTCCAGAAGATCGCTGCCCGTCACAGCTTTGCTGAACGCGCCGGCCAGCGTCCGCGGCTGCGCATCCCCGCGCTCGGCCAGTACGTATTGCGCGCGGCCATGGGCGGCGAAGCTGTTCTGCTTCCCGCTCGGGGCGGTCGTCGCGGCGGCCTCAGCCAGCGCGCCCAGGGCGGTGGCCGCCAGCGCCCGTGCGTCCGCGTCCTCGCCCAGGTTCTTCACCAGCAGGCCACGATCGATGCACAAATACAGGTAGAACACGCCAGAGCCGAACGCGGCCTCCCCCAGGAACCCGGCTCCCGCGTCCTCGGACGGGCGCTTCAGGTCGTCCACGGCGGTGTAGTAGTCATCCTCGACCGTCACGCGATGGGTCGTGATCGCGTGGGCGACCTGCGCGGCCGCTTCCCGATTATAGACGGGATCATCAGCCAACATGCGGCCGAACAAGGCGATGTCGGCGGCGGTATCGGCGGTGCGGAGCAGCCCGGCCTTCCTGGACTCGATCGTCTCGCCGCTGGCGGCAGCGCGTTCGGCCAGCGCCAGCGCTGCCGCGCGCTCCTCGGGCGCGATGAACGCAAGCTGCTCGATGCGAGTGGCGTTGAGGTCTTTCTCGTCCTTCAGCTTGCCGAATACTGCGGCGACGCCCCGGGCGACCGCCTTGGCGCGGTCCGGCGGCACCTGGCGCTCCAGGAGGTGGGCCTGCACCTCCTCGCCCAGCCGTTGCGTGCGTTGGCCCATATGCCCATCGAGCGCGTGCTTGAACACATCCGACGTGCGCCACGCCCGCTTCAACGACTGGGAGGACAAGCGCAGGCGAGTCGTGCCGCCGACAACCGCCGTCTTGGGACGCCCCGTATCGTCGCGGTTCAGGTTGGCGGGCGGGAAAAAGGTCAGCAGATGCAGTTGCAGGAATCGGCTCATGGAACGGGGTCCTTGGCGGGAGCGGGAGCGGGGGAGGAAGAGGCCAGGGCCGCCGGCGTGCCTGCGTCCCAGTAATCGTAGGTCCAGCGGCGGCGGCGGCGCTCGGACCAGTCCAGCAGGGCGGCGGCGAGGTCGCTGACGGGCAGCGTGCCGCCCGCCAGCGCGGCCAGGCGGCGGAAACTCGTCAGCCGCTCGTCGAAGCCGTCCGCCTCCATCAACCGGCGGAAGCGCAGCGGCTTCAGCATGGCGGTCTCCGGCTTCTCCGGCGAGACAGGCCCGACGGCGCGGGCCACGGTGACGCCCGGCTTGTCCTCGCGCACATGGGCCAGCACGGCGGCCGTGAGCGCCACGTCGGGCAGCCTCCAGGCGCCCGACGCGCCCACGCGGCGGAACAGGGCCATCGTCGCCTCCTCCTGCATCGCTTCCGCGACGGTCGCGCAATGGCGGAGCCGGGCGAGGGCGGCACGGTCGCCGCGCCGCCCGGTGCCCGGGTCGGGCTGCAGCTCCCGCCACCAGGGCGCCGCGTTCCAATGTGCCGCGATCATGGCACAGCTCCTTTCTTCTGCTTGGCTTGGCGGGGCTGCGCGGCCGGCAGGCCGAGGATGTCGAACAGCGCTTGGCCGTCCTTGCCGAAGCCTCGCAGCCCGAACGACAGGCTGCGGCGCGCGCGCACCAGGCGGGGAACCGTCTCGCCTTGGCGCACCAGCGGCGGCACGTCGGGGTCCATCGGCGCGACCTCGTCGAACAGTCCGAGCGCGGTCATTCGCAGCAACCCGTGCCAGGCGCGCTCGACCGTGTCGTCATCCGCCACCGGGTTGCCCGCGAGCGCGGCAAAGAACGCCGGCTCAGTAGCCTCCCACAGCCGCTCACGCACCACGGAGAGGAGCTCCGTATCGCGCACGGTCGCTCCAGCGCTGAACAGGGCGAAGCGCACGGCGCTGCGGAGCATGGCAGCGACCGCTTCGGCCGAGAGCACAAGGCGGCGGGCCAGCGCGTCCAGCCGCGTCTGCGCCTCCCGATCCCGGCCGGACGGCAGCGGCATGATGCTTTCCACGAATCCGCGCGACTTCATGTTGTCCATGTCGAACCCGGCCGCCAGAAAGCGGACTTCGGCCCGCACATCCGGTTGCCTGTCGTCTCGCCACGCCGTCATGGAAGGTGCCGGCTGACGCAATCCGGTCCCATCCTTGAGCACCAAGCCGAGCCAGTGGCGGTATCCGATGCCGCCGGGTTGCGGATGGACCGCCAGGCGCTCGGTGCCCGGCTTCTGCTGGTAGGTGGGCGAGAGTGGATGCACGCCGCCCCAGGCCGCGTAGTTCGGACCGTGCGGGCGCTGGCGCCAGGTCGAGACGGCCACATCGTCGGGCACGCCGGTCAAGCCGCAGCGCTGCGGCTTGTCGAGCACGCTGAAATCAAGACGGATGCGGCGCGGCATCCCCCACCAGCATTGGAGCGGATGCGCTTCTCTGCCGGGCGTGACGACGCGGCCCTCCTTGGATGTCCGCGTGGGCGCGAGCCACGGAAAGATCAGGGCCATCTTATCAGCCTCTGCCGCCATACCGTCGGGCACGTTGGCCCACAGCGTCTGCCACAAGGTCGGCCGCGCGCCCGGCAGCACGAGCGTCACCAACGGGCCGCCACCGCGCAGGCCGGTCCGGTTGCCAGCGCCGCCGGCCGGCGCCCAGGACTGGAAGGTGTAAAGCGCCATCGCCGCGGCCGCGCGCCCCAGCGTGGAGACCCGGCCGCGACGGACCAGCAGGTCGGTGTTCTTGGACCGGGTACTGGCGCCGGGCGCCTCGATCAGCAACTGCTCGACCGGTTCCGCCTCGGACACCAGCTCTTCGCAGTCCTGCATGAACCGCGGCCCGTCGCCGTCCAGCGCAAACGCGGCCGCGAGCGGCGCAAACGCGTCAGCTAGCGCATCGGATTTGGGCGGCTGTTCCCAGCGATCCAACCAGTCGCGGCCCCCATCGGGCGGGTAGCCGGTCGCCAATAAACCGGTCAGGAGTTCCAACCCGGCCACGCAGAAGTCGGGGCGCGGCCAGTCGAGCGCCATGACTGGATCAGTGTCGTAACCGTCCGTGATGTCGCTCGGAGCAATGGTAGAACGCAGGCCAGAACGCCGGAGAACCGGCAACCAGTGTTCGGTCAAAAGCTGGAGCACCGACATTATCCCACTGCGCCTAGACGGCGCATCGATTAAGCATTACAGCAGCAGCGAGTATCAGAGCCTCGGCTCCGATACCGCTAACAAAGCGTGCGTTACTTGCACGTTGCACCTCCTTTATCCAAATCAGCCAACTCCGCGCCGGCGACTTCACCTCGCCGGCGCACACGACTAATGCAGTCCTCAACCGCTCCGTCAACCAATAAGTTCGGAAAGCACACTTAGACCGGGGTATGCGTCCAGAAACAGTTTCCAGAATCCCCGCTACCGCAGGGAACGCGTAAACACCCAAGTGCGGCAGGCACACGGGTCATCCCGCTTAAGGCGTCTCCTTCTAGCAGAGACCTTCATGCAGCGTGTAGCGAGCTTGGACCGGCGAACCGTTCCCTGCCTGCGCGACAAGTGTATAGACGCCCGCCTCGTCCGTCACCTCGAGCAGCGCCAGCACGAAACGCTCGCTCTCCCGCTCCCAGCGTCCCCACCCCTGCCGCGCCGCCTGGCTTGCTGCGTGCCACTCCGGCGATAACGGACACGAAGCCATCCGGTGCTCCGCTACCGACACCTCGGACAGCGACCAGGCGCGGCGCACATCGTCCCGGCTCCCGACCCCGACGACCGGGGCATAGGGTATGATGCGTCCGGCCTCCCGCCGCGCCAACCGAAGCGTGATCTGCGGACGATCCTCCAACCGGGTCGGCGTGTGCGTGTCAGGCTCCCAAGCGCCGGAACCGGGCGTGTAGCCGCGCCGGAACTCCAACACGTTCTGCCGGCCGATTCCGCCGGCCGCCTTGTCCGCGCCCATCGCGCGATAGGATTGGGCCGCCAGCCCCTCCGGCACCTCGCCTTCGGCGGCCGCCTCGATCATCGGCCGCATGTCGTCGGGCGTCACCAGCATGCCGCGCGCGAAGATCGCCCGGGCGCTGCGCCATAGCAAAGCAGGATTGCGATACACCGCTTCCGTCCCGGGCAGCAGGTCGGCAATCCACCCGGGCCCCGGCGCCTCGACCGGCTCGGGCGACAACACCACCATCTCCCGTTCGGTGAGCGTCCGTTCCCGCTCGTGCCGCCACAACCGCCCGGCCCGCTGGATCAGGCTGTCCACCGGCGCCAAATCGCTACACAGCAGGTCGAAGTCCAGATCCAGGCTGCTCTCCACGACTTGGGTCGCCACCAGCACCCCCGCACGCTCCAACGGCCCGGCATTCCGCCCGAAGCGCCGCAGCACTTCCCCCTCGATCCGCAGGCGGTCGCACAGCGCGAAGCGAGCGTGGAATATCAGCGGCTCGATCCCGTTGGCGCGCAGCAAGGCCGCAGCCGCCAGCGCGTCGTCGACGGTGTTGCGCACCCAGACGACCGCAGCGCCCCTCCGCGCAGCATCCACGACTCGCGCCAGCGCCGCCATCTCGTCGGGTACCCGCGTCACGCGCACCGTGCGCGGCAGGCCGTCCCGCGGGGCGCAGGCCCGTTCCACCACCGACCCCTCGGCGCCCGTCAGCGTCGCGAGCGGATAGGCGGTGCTCGCCAGCGCCACCCGCGGAGAGCCCAGCCCCTTGCGGAAAGCGTCCACCAACCGTTGCCGCAGCGCTTGGGGAAGGGTGGCGGAGAGCAGCACGGCGGACCCGCCCATGGCCGCATGAAACTGCAGTAGCGCGCCCAGTTCCTCCTCCATGTACGGATCGAAGGCGTGCGCCTCGTCCACGACCAGCACTTTGCCGCTCAACCCTCGCTGTCGCAGTGTGGCGTGGCGGACCGGCAACACAGCCAGGAGCGCCTGATCGATGGTCCCGACGCCCACCTCCGCCAACAGGGCGCGTCGTCGGTCTTCGGCCAACCACGCGGCGCAATGGGATTCAGCCGTTTGGTCGGCCGCGTCGCCGCGACCCCCTGCATCTCCGTCGGCCGGCTCCGCGCCTTCGAACGCGGGAGCGAAACGCCCATCCAGCGCCGCTCTACCGTGGGCGAGTACTAACGACGGGCCTGCCCCATCGTCGAACAAACGTCGGTACGCCGTTCCCATGCGGTCGAACATCGCATTCGCCGTCGCCATCGTTGGCAAGGCTAAGAACATCCCGTGCGCCCGGCCCGAATCCATCAGCCGATGCACGAGCGTCACCGCCGCTTCCGTTTTGCCGCTGCCGGTCAGGTCCTCGATGACGGCCAGCACCGGTCCGTCCGGCAGAGGGGTCTCTTCCGCCCAGCTTTGGACCGGCGAGGGAACTTCGACTGTCGGGAACAGCGCCTTCAGACCGCGAAACGGAGCCGGTCGCGTTTGAAGCAGGCCCGCAGCTGTCAAGGCCGCCGCCGCCCGCGGCAGTGCTTCCGTCCAAAAATATGCGGCCGGGTCCGCAACCGCGCCGTCGCGAACATATGGAAACCAGGCTTGCCGGGAGCCGACCCAATCCGCCAGCGTGGTCAGCCCCGCCAACTCCCACTCCAGGCGTGCCAGAGCACGCGAGTCCGCCGGGCACGGGATTGGCGGAGGCCGAAACACCGCTGTCATCGCCTCGATGAACGCACGTGCGGCTGCTTCGCAGCCCGGGCCGAGCACGCCACGGCCGATGTCCGGCTTCGCGACCGGGCGTCCGTGATGCCCAGCAATCGCGCGGAAGAGGTGGCTGCGATCAGCCTGCGTCCATCCGAAGCGGCCATCTCGCGGTGGAAAGACGCCTGCCATCAGGTCTCCAGCGACCTCGTCGAGGAGAACCAGGGCGAGCGCGTCGTGCTTGGGCCCGGACGGAACGCCCTCCGCATCAAGCACGCCCAGCCAAGCGTCCGGCCAGTGCTCAGGTGCTTTGGCTTGGAATGGACGCGAGAACTTGCCAATGTCATGCAAAGAGACAAGCCATCCAGCGACCCGCCCATCGAAACCACCGTCCTTGTTCGGCAGCAATAGTGCTACTGCCGCAACATCCAAGGAATGTGCAATAAGAGGGTGTGCCGGCGATTTAGAACTTGAATGAGGGTGCGCCTTCCCCCAAAAACTCGAGCACTCTCCTGACACGCTCTATCTCTCTATATTCAGCAGCAGACTTTTAGCTCAAACGCTTTGCCTTAGATGTCTTCCCGAAAACCATATATCCGATCAGCCGCATCTATAAAGCTGGTCCGGACTTTTTCTGAGGCCTCAACGTTGAGGTGTGCTCTCAAGCTTAAGCAGAGAAGTGCTTTCTCCCAACATTTGATGCCGAGGACGGACAGATAGCGATATAGCCGGGACTTCGAAAATCCTCTGGGCCGCATTCGTGGCAGTCGTCCGGCTTTCGAGGTCGCGCCGAGATAGAACAGTGAGCCTTGTAGATGTGTGATACCGGTCATATGTAGCTGGGCTATCGTTGGTTTTCCGCCTCAGTCTCGATGCCGGGCCAACCGACCTTCTCCAAGGCCCAGCATGGCCGGTTGAGCGACGCCGACCTGCTCCGGCAGGTGTTCGAGACCGTGGTCCGCCGCTGCATAGCCGAGGGCCTGGTGGAAGGCGAGGGCTTTGCCGTCGACGACAGCCTCATCGTCGCGGACGCACGTCAGCAGAATGGCGTGGCCCATCCCAGCGAGCTGAAGCCCGAGGCGAGCCGGGCTGTCGCGGAGTACCTGACCGTGCTCGATGACGCGGCCTTCGGCGCCGCGACGACGGTCCAGCCCAAGTTCACCTCGCCCGTCGATCCCGCCGCACGGTGAACGGCAGCCAGTGGGGGACCTGCCGTGTTCGCCTACGCGGACAACTACCTCATCGACCTCAAGTGCGCTGTCATCCTGGATGTCGAGCCAACCACCACCGTGCGCCAGGCCGAAGTCACCGCCGGCAAGACCATGATCATTCGCACCGCCGAGCGCCTCAATATCGAGCCCGCCCGGCTAGCCGCCGACACCGGCTACGTGTAGCGGCTCGCAATGATGATCGTTCCGGCGCGCAATGAAGGGCGGTTCCCGGCTCACATTGCTTAAGACGCATCGGCGGCCGGCGCACGTTCGGTGAAACGCAAACCACGATCGTTGCGACGAACGCACATTGCTGATCCTCTGGCGCAGGAACGGTAAAAAGTGGTGGTTAGCGGTCAGTCCGGTTAGCGGTGCAAACCGCAGCGAAATTGGTGCTGGAGCCGATCTTCGAGGCGGACCTCGAACCAAGTGCCTATGGCTACCGGCCGGGCCGCAGCGGCATCGATGCGGTCAAGTCGGTGCACCGACTGCT
>JAABUL010002494.1_pt1 | contig 30289 bp, 26 predicted proteins | sample 5559151 | NCBI WGS metagenome assembly JAABUL01 (sample SAMN10711876, study PRJNA513368) | rock metagenome | isolation source: Antarctica rocks | place: Antarctica: Victoria Land, Pudding Butte sud
GGGAGGAAAACGAGGATCTCGCTCCTGATTGGTTGAAAGAGAAAAAGAAAGCCCGATCAGACAGTAGGGCGGGCGTGGCAAGACACAACAATGGGGCATTCTAGACCATCTCCAGGAAGGGGAGCCCCATGGCCTGTCGTGGGTAGGCAAATAGTCCACATGGCGGAGACTTCTCAGGAGCTCCATGGCAAATGGCCTGTCGTGGGTAGGCAAATAGTCCACATGGCGGAGACATCTCTGGGAAAGGGGAGCTCCATGGCAATGGCAAATGACAACGGCGTGGGTAGGAAACCTGCATGGCGGAGACTTCTCAGGAGCTCCATGGCAAATGGCCTGTCGTGGGTAGGCAAATAGCCCACATGGCGGAGACATCTCTAGGGAAAGGGGAGCTCCATGGCAGGGAAAAAAAGCTGGATTTGGTCCATAACGGCCAGGACATCTCCGCGTAAGACGCAACTGGCGACGGCGAGGCTGTGGCAGCAATGGCTTAAGGGGAGTGTTAGAAGTAAGCCCTTCTGCCAAGACACTAAGCGAGTGGCCACAGTCTACAAAATCTTGTTATCATTTTGTCTTGTTCTTTACACTATAGAACACACATGAACTCAGCTAAAATTATACATCTTACTCCTGAATGTTTAACAGTTACTACATTGCTCGTATTTCCAAGATGGGATACCACTTTCCTCCACAATGCACTCATTGCGACGCGTTCGAATAACTCCTCTCATTGATGTTGAAGCTCCATTGTTCGTTCCCTGCCGTATATCAATCCTTATATCACCTCCGCATCCTCCCCACCTACTATCAAGGCCCTCACCTGAGAACGGCTATATCTCCTCCCTCCAATGGAGAACCCCAGAAGTCAGTGAAGCTATGTAGCTGGATTTTGATAGCCTCTCCTGAATAAAAAAAGAGTCATACTATAGCTTTGCAGTGACTACACCCTACCAGAGCTCCTGTGCTCTTACGGCTGTCTTGATAGCTTGCGGGCATAGCGATACCTCCAGATGAAGAAAGCTGAGATCGTACCAACTGCGATCAGTGAGCCGAATACTATACCTAGAATCGCTCCCACGCTTGCGACTGGCACAGAGCGTGCGGCTTTTGGAAAGGATTGTGTCTCGGTGGCCGTTCCTGTAGCCGACGTTGATGTGGCAACTGCCGTCGTCGGTAAGGTCGGAGAACCAAGGGTATTTACCAAGCTCGTGAGTGCAAGATCTGCATTCTGTATGTAGGAACTGCAAACGGCGAGGGTCTGGCAAGCGTACGATTAGCCGAAGTTCTATGTGTGAAGAATCGATTGCATAGCCCGTCGGGTACATTGTGACTGCGTATAAGAAATCATACCAATTGAGTGATGCAGAAGTCGATCACAGCCAACTGTCCCATCAGCGCTATTCGATTTTGCATTTCAAGGAGTGCAGAGCTCTGAGCAGTTGCTGCACCTTTGGCTATGCTAGCTGCCGTCATACCGACGTCGCCCACACTTGAGAGCGCATCGACCATTGAGCTCTGCGCTGCATCATTGCTGTGATTTCCCGATGCCGTAGCCTCGTAAGACAATGGAGCCCAGATACCGAAAACAATGGCAGCAGCCGCCGCCAATATGCCGCACGTCCACTGGATAACAAAATTGATGAGTTCTTTGTCGTGGGATAGCTTTGGCTTTGGCACAGGCGAAGATGGGCTCGTGCTTTGCTTGCCTGTCCATGTTGCACTCGGACTGCCGCTATGGGCTGAACGAATTGGATCGGAAGGAACCGTAAGAGCGGCAGCTATTTCCTGTGCCGTTTGAGAAGCGTTGCCAGTCTGAGTCGCTGAAGCTATCTCTCGTAGAAGATGGTTGGGTTATCTGGCTCGAAGACTCAATCAAGGATACAGTTGAGACGAAAATGGCGAGGCTGGCTCGGCTGACAATGCATGAGGGACGCTAGGTCGCACTAGTACCCTTCCAGTAGAATGCGACGTTGTAATTCGTTGGGGTCCAATTCGAAGGAGGGTTGGTTTAGCGAGTCCAAAAATGCGAGATGGCACCAAGTGAGAAAAGACTTCAAGAGATTGAGGTAGTAGATTAGACAAGGCGGTTCAGTGCACGATCGATGCACCAACAGGCACAGCATTCCCGACGTACTCCAACATCTTATGGACTTTGCTAGACTGTATCGCACCTGCGCGCCTGCAGGATTCAGGAGCGAAGATGCATCAGAACAATATTTGTCATGAACGGGAAAGCCTTTCGCTGGTGTTTGGATGTTGGTTCGTGAGTGCCGTCATAGATTGGTGCTTAATCGCAAGCAACAACCAGAATACCGTGTGTGCATTCCCATAGATCTGAAAGAGCTCAAAATACTGTTTGGTGGAGCCACATCTTCCCGAGCTTGTCGTAGGATATGCTTCCCTGTGAGTAATTCTAGGGGCTGCTTCAGCTTCAACCTTGGCCTCACACCGGACATTCTATCCAGCATTGCACGTGGCACCTCTTCAAAAGAGCCTATGGATGAAGCCTGTGAAGACTATGCTTGGTCAGCTCAATGGCTTACGATAGATGACAAGCATGGAAGCAGGAAGTACCCAGAGACAAGTATTCCTCGATCTCAGCGACGCTGAGGCACTTACAAGACGTTATGTCGTCTTTCACGGACAGCCACCAGTAAGTCGTGACCTTTTGCCGCACCGACTTCTGCCTTGGCTCATCCCAAGTCCATCCTTCAGATCAACTCGGCGTCTCCCCTGCCAACCGCATCTTTCACAGCCCCCCACCTCACAACAACCACATCTCCCCTCCTGAACTCAAATGCTGTATCGGTCCCCTCAACCCACACTTCCCCCACATCCCTCAAGCCCCTCACGAAAACCGCCTTCTCCGTATCCGGCGTCTCCACCATACTGACACCCCCTTGGGAATCATCCATACGTTGCAGACTAGCCGGAAACTGACTCAAGAAACTCGCTCGATAATGCTGATGCAGCAACGTCGTATGCGCGGTGGCATACTGTAATTCGCTCGGGCTCAGCTTAGCCTTCGCATCTGGAGCTGTCAAGTGATGCAGAGCATAGGCGTCGATCTTTGCGATGCGGGCGCGGAGATAGGAGCGGACGAGGAATTTGAAGCGCTCGAGTTCCGTTTGGAGAATTATGAGGCGGAAGTTGGCTTTTGGATCTGTATTGCCGGTTTGCTCTTCTACGAGCTCGATCTTTGGTGAGCATCAGCATGTTTGGACGGCATTTCCAGGTGAAACGATGACATTAGTGTACCTGTTTGCGTATTCTTTCCAGCACACGCTCCATCAACGACTCAGGCCATGGGAGTATTTCTGGCGCACTACGTTCTGTCACCCAGGCCCGGGTGAGTGCCTGCAAGTCGCGGGACTCTTGGGGTATTGCATGGCCATCTACCTCAGCCAGGATATCGTCGATTTCCATGGCAGGTACTTAAAATACGACATTGGGTAAACAAGTAGGGTGAGAGAGCCAATGAGCATTGAACTGTAAAAGTACGTGGATAGCTACGTAGTGGTCAACTGTGGCTACTACCTTAGTAGATCGCGTCATAACGCTAGCCGTTCCTGGAAATCATACTCTGTATGTCTATCGCTCGAGGGTCGGTGTCAAAAGTAGTGGCCGACTTTTTCCCGGGTTAGGGCGAGAAAGTCGGCCACTACTTTTGACACCGACCCTCGGCTAACCACTCATCACAACCCACTATACCTCCAAACATTTCCCTCAAAGTACACAACAATCCATGGTGCCATACCATCAACCACCCTCCCTCACCATCCAACAGCAAATTCCCATCCACATCCACATCTTTCCTCATCTATTCTACATCACCATCCCACTCCTTACATCCATCTAAACATACATCCCATCACAAAACCCTCACAACAACAACAAACTCCATTACAACCATACCGCCGCCGTGATCGTCATCCTTTTAGGGACTCCTGTAGTAAATCCTCATTGTTTCGATAAAGATCATGGTGGAAATAGGTGCCTGACGGGCGTGCGTGCCGTGGATCTCGCTTACACTTGTGAGATTTGCTTGTCTCCCATTGGCCGCCAACGGTTTTCCCAAGACTCATCCGATTGGGGACTTTGTGCTCCTTTCCGTGGATTTCAGTGCTTTTTGGTAGACTTTGAAGAACGTATCATCGAAAGGTAGTCGTTGCCAATGCTGATGTAGCTGACAAGGACACGCCGTTGCTGCACGACGGAAGGTTTGTTATTAGAGAGGTATGTGTAGGTCACGTGGGGATACATTCATCGCGGGACGAAGACTTGAAGGGAGTAATTGGGGTTTTAGACCTGCGGAAAGCAGTTCACGTCTAATGGGCTTGATTGGTAGCTTCTTTGATTGAGGATCTCAGGGTATAAGACAAGTCTAGAAGGACAAGAGAGACGGCGATGCACGCTTGGAGTGTATGAGTCCCCTTTCCCACTATCGATTCTCCAGACCTATCGAAGCCAAAGCCCTCCTCAAAGGATGTCACAGATTCAAACTGTTCAAAGACCTCGACAAACAACCGGAAAATGGAGCTTGCGATACTGACCTTGACCATTGATGTGACAGAATATAGGATGGGTATGTGATCGTTAGGGGCCCGGATGAGACATACAGTATCCGCTTCCAGATCTAGAACCCGTCCTTGAATCAGGCTTGGTCCGTACAGAGTACTAGCGGCGTGTGTGTAGTACAATGCTGGTAATGGATGTGAAAATTGCGGCAGAGGTGACGGGAGAAGTTGAGAAAACGGCTTACGCCATAGCACAGACCACAATGTGGTGCGAGGACTCGATATGTGGTGATGGACAATGTGATAATCGCCCAGTCGCATGCGGAAAAAGATGTTGTCTGCCAATGCTATCAATAAGCAGTAGTGCACGCACCAGCTCCCAATACGACTTGATGAGGCGGCAAAGAAGTCCAGATAGGGAAAGCCACTGGGGCGAGATTTCTTCGGCGTTGTAGGGACAAAGCTCGATGCCCGGTGAAAGGTAAGTGGTCCAAATTGCCAAAGATAGGTTCAGGACTCCAAAGCGCATAGCATCCCGAACTCCAGTGGATGCAAGAGGATGAAGAGCCCGAATATACTGTGTAGTGATAGGGAGCATCGCAGATTCCCAGATACCAAGCGAACAGCAACGGTGACGAATTCGCTGCATTCACTGTCAGAATGACACTATACGCCTTGATTGCATTCGTCTTGAAATGGATTCTTGATCCGCAGCGATGTCCATGCCAGCCATTAGAGAAGCGGATTGCCGACCAGAAGCAGTAGGGCTGTCATCTATCTGCTGCCCATGTTGTCCGAAAGCGAATGTCTGCGCTCTACTGAGCTTTGTACGTTGTTGCTTTATGCGTCCAAGTCCGCGTTCACAGGCATTAGCGTGCTCCTTGTCGGCCATTTCGACGTAATTCGGGGGATAGCAACGAAATTTGTGGTCCCGGAAAAATGAGCTATAACCCCCGTCTAGGATATAGACTTCCGGATATGTAAGTTTAGGGTACTGGTGAGCATTGGAAGCACGATCCTTGTGGCGGAGAAATTTGGCCCTATGATTGTTCAGCAACCTTCATGGAAGAGTGATCGAGGTACGCACATGATAGGGGCTCTATGTGCTGAATACTCGCAGTGAAAAATTAGTAGCGTTTTGTCTGGTAGGGGTGATTCGAAAAGCTGGTTTGCCAGTCGATCTTTGTCGTTAACATTGATAGCTCCTTCGATGTGGCCTCCTTCATATTCGTACTCGAACCGACAATCAATGACCACAGACCGATCGTAGCATTGACCATATTTTCCGTCTAGAATATCGATCATGGTGTCCTTTGTGATACGTGGTAAGCTTTCTTCGTTCGAATTGAAGTGCGGTAGTTGCAGTTGGGGGGCATCGTCAATATCCATGATGGAGTCCAGACCTGCTGCTGCAAAGGAAGCCTTTTCTTGCTTTATCACGTCACCTGGGTGTTCGAACATGCTAAGGGACCGACGAAATTGTTTCCTTGGCCGTTGTAGAGGGTTTGAGGGTTTGCGGACATGTCCGACAATGGGTGATCCAAAATTTCTCATATGCCCATTCAAGCCTGACAAGGATTGCTTGAACCTTGGGGGCCCCATTATTGGAGCTGCAGGGGAGTGTGCTGATTGCGGCCGCTTCTCACGATGAGGAGATGATTCGAAGTACTCTTCTGGACACACCAAGGGCTGCGAGGGAGCGGTTGAACAGCTACCAAATTTGAATGGTGGGCATTCGCTTCGGGCAGGCTTCAATGACACGGATGTCGTTGTCAACCCTTTGGCACGAGCCGAGGACGATTTCATCAGGCTAGGCCTCCTACGACTAATTCAGAAGTCAGTCCAATATTCTCTATGCACATGTGGTTTGTATCCCTCACTCGTGGAGTGCTGGCTGCTTCATGGTAACCAGCGGCGAGTCCTGCATGTCCTCTATGGGAGCTGGCGAGTCTTCCTCCATTGGGGTGATCTGCGGTGTCGGATCGACTAGAGCTATGACAGAGAAGGCTATCTTGTGAGGAAGCGGGGATATCTCCATGGAGTCGTTTCCAGGGCCGGGGGACGACGATGGCAGAGGTGGCGTTGTAGTTCTCTCTGCTTATGCTTCATTAGCGATGACTTTCACAACCTAGCAAAACTACCATACCCCGACCATTGAGGGTACCGAAGAGATTGGATGAGAACAGGGATCGACGTGGTGTTGGTAATTGAGGACTAGAATAAGTCAGCTTTGTAGCCAAGAATATCCATTGCGACTGCCAATTGTACCTCTGATCAATGTGAAAATTTTGTGACAAGTCCGCAGCGAGGCTTGCTGTTGGTGATGAGCCGCGTACGGGCTTGAGACTGAAGTAGTCCGCAGGAGCCCTTGCCATGCTTAGGTCTTTGAAGTTGAAGCTCGAGGGTCCAAAATTGAGTCGGCCCCCATTGTATTCCGAGTATGATGATTGACTGTCTCGACAGCCCCCCCAATGTCCGTAAGGGAGGGACGGTGGCTGCATAGCAGCCAATGGAGATGAACTTTCCATGGCCGTTTCTTGTATGCCTCCACCTGAAGCCTCACTATTCGTGCTCAAGGTGTTCAATTCTTTGAGGAGATGCAGAGGTCGACTTCGAAGGGCAATGGGGAGGAGCTTGTCGGACGAGCACGAGCGATGGACGGGGTGTTTTTGAAAGTAGCACGTTCAGGGTCAAGAGTCAATGGTGACTAAAGCTGCGGTGTCTACCTGATGCAAGATGTAACAATGGGTACAAATGCAAGAGGTCGTGTTAGTAGCTGTACAATGGGGGTCCTGGGAGCCGGGTCCTCGAAGTGGGCTCATTCATTAGATCGTGGCCTGTCTAAGAACGAGAGTTACACTCCTGGTACCTGGCGGAGGTTCAGCCCCGCCGAGAAATGAGGATGGCGAGTGGAGAGTGAGAAGGGAAGAAGGAGAGTCCGGAGAGAAGAGGGTGGAGCTGAATTGTAACGGTTGTTATGTGGTGATGCTGCCAAGGTTTTAGACTTGAGTCGAGCGGGGTCTACGCTTTCTACAGGATTTGAGCGCGTCTTTAAAGACCAATTGAGAGCCAGCGTTTATTGACAACTACTATTTGAACCACTGAGACTCTACCATATCCCTGAGAGAGCTCAATGGGTCTCTGATCTTGACATATTCTGCATGAGTAAAGAGAGAACCCGGGCATTGCTCCCCGAGCAGGCCGTCGATCTCCTGTAGCTCAGCGGCAGTGCGTCCAAGGAACGTTCACCTATTTCCTTGCTTGAGATTTGAGAGCCTTGATAGGGCGACGGTGCGATCCCACCTTCCCTAATTCGGTGAATTAAACGGAGAGTTAGACGCTTTGGACAGGCCAGCATCCCAGCTTTCGGCTGATGATTGCTCCTTTCCAAACGAGATTGGCCTCGGGCCTAGCATGAAGGATTGGGATTGGGAGCGACGCAGGGTTGGAGGGGACGAGGCACACAAACAGAGCCCAGAGGCCAGCCTGCTTCTCAGCGTGCTTCTATTGGCAGATCAGATCATCACGGCTTGACTGCTCTTCATCTGAGAGTGAAACAGGGCCTTTTCGAGCCTAGACAGCACATCGTGGCTTGAGCTTATCTCCCGGCATTGGTGTCACGCAATCCAAGTTCCCGTCTATTAGTGCCCAATTCGGAAAGGCCCAGCGCTTGAGAGCTGAAGACCCACATTCTGGTTGCTGGGCGAGAGTGGATTGTAAACAAAGGCTGACACTCCGCGTATACCCTTCCACTTACACCCCCATAGACAGCCATACACTGCCATACTTTGCGCCGACGACGTCTATGATCTACATCTAACCCAGACCCTAGCCTAACTATTATATTTAGAATAGATTTCATGTAACGAATGTAATAAAGGGAAAAGTGATTATATTTTAGAGATGGCTCATGCAGTTGACGATCTTGTGATTGCTTATCTTATCTAATACTTACTGGGCCCACCCCGAGTCAGTATTTCACCATGGCAATCATCCCTACCTCTAGACTCAGTCTCAACGAACAATACCGCTATATTCACAATCAGCAGGCTCACATTGCTGAGATCCCCTAGGGTGGAGGATCAAGCCCAGCAATATTGCTCGGTCTCCTCATCTGCTCGTGGATTCCTGGAGCATTGTGCTTCTTGCTCCACTTCACAACGCCGTCGTAATTTCGGCATTTGTGCAGCGTGTTGAAGTTTGGCCATGGCGTAGCCCTCCTGGAAACCCATGTGTGGGCAATGACGCCTACATCCGCGTCGCAGGTGAGCTTTTGCCGGAGCATTTCAATGCAATGGTCTGAAATAGCTGCTTGTTAGTTTGGTACTAATATTCGAAGGATCGCAGGACTGACCAACGTGAGTACGGAGCAGATCTGGCGGATCGGTAAAGGTGATAGAGCGATTTTGGTAATAATCCTGATACGTATACTCGCGTATCAAGTTCTGCACGTAATCTCAAGTATGAGCACTCAACAATATCGTTGCGTCTGACTTCGAAAGCATGTCTTCAACGTACCAGGCAGTGCATCTGATGGTATACTTCAAGACCAGCGAAGATGCCACCTCCTTGACTCTCATCCAGCCGGACGACGTTCTCTGTCAAAGGGTGGCCGAGCTTCAGGTATTCTTCTTCAGATATGCTGAAAGCTTCGACTGTCGAGGAACATCAGCTCGCGGTCACGTTTGGAGACCAAATCTCATACTTGATTCCTTCTTCACAAGAGTCTCCCATGCTGCGTCAAGAGTAGGATTTGGTGTTCCTCTAAACGGAGAAGGATAATCCAATGTGCCATTGAAATAGAGGCTTTGGTAGGGAAGAATGGCCGAGAGCGCAGGGGCTATCCTACTGTTAGTATGATAACAATGTCGAGCGTTGAGCAACTGACACCAAATATTTTCTTGACGGGTACAGTCAAGAGCAGATGCAGAGCTTGATTCGAAGAGAAAGAACGCCAAGATGCCTGTTATGGCTGTAAGGTAGATCGTGTGCGTGACCCATAGTAGGTGAGTTCGGTATCCCTTTGGTGTCTGAGGTTTGTTATAGTAGAACTCGTCCGTAGACAACAGAGGCTGAGCTGATAATTTGCTGGCAACTGCGGTGTATTCCTTATGACAGTCCATTTTCGTGTACGTCTTAGAGTGTGAAGTTGTTGATTGAATCTGATGAACAGCAGAAGAACACAACGTTCCAATTATTCAATGATTAGACTCTACTTCGAATCTGGCGTAGTGTCACGCTCGTTGTCAAGTGACCAGCACAACCTTACAAGAGCCAAAGCCCACCTGCCATACAGTATCAGCACATCCTGGTGCTGATGGAAGATGGCGTGACGGTGGCGGTGAAGGAAACCACAGCGAGTAAGCGGCAGAGTGTAGTCGAAAGTCAGTACGAGTGATTACAGCTCGGATGTGATTGAGGAGACATGGATTGGTTTTTGATGCAGGCTCCTAATTGAGCATGCGGAGTTCAGTCATGCGAGCCTAAGCTTAATATCAGCATCTCACTGCTCGAGGAGACTATCGTTGCACTAGTGCGACGCGAGCACTTCTCCCCAACAGAGCATAATCAAGGCGGACACAGACGGTAAGTCTCGGCCGGTATTCTCATAATGAACGCAGGGTCTCCACTTGAAAAGGCTGGCGGCATTTGCTTTTGAGTATGCAGCTTCATCTTTGGGTCATTATCAGCAATTGCTCATTTGAGTAGACGCCAATTTGATGGACGACACAGTCCGCAAAAGAAACCATTTCACTCCTGGAGTTCATCAGAGGGAATGAGGATCGGAAAACATGAAGTTGACCAGCGATTTGACTACACAGCAGAATACGCATGGAATTGTAGCTGCTGTAAGGCGGCCAGAGCGACACAGTAAGCAAAATAGTAAATTTGATATATGCGACGTAAGGCCCCCCGTGAAACAAAGTCAATTAAGACAAACCACATGACAGCGGTATAGTAGCAGCAAGAGCTGATCGTCACTCGATCAGCACGCTTTGCGAAGCTCGGTGGCTCATTGTTCACAACCATGTCAAGAGAGCCTTCACGCTAAATCGTTACAGGGCTCGATTGGGGTTTCGCCCTAGGTCTTGGCACCATAACGTAGTGACATGGTACGTCCTTCTTCTCACACTTGTCAGATAAAAGGCAACCGACGTTAGAATCGTTGAGGCACTCGCCGTAGCCAGTAGCCATCATGCCTGTCTTAAGCTTGAAAGCGATCACGTAATGACTATCTGCAGCCACCACTCATGCAGGTAAAAGCACGCTCTATATTCATGCAACTCAAAAGCATTGGTTCCCATCTTTCTCACTGAGCGCGCGATGGTTTCTGCATTTGGCCTTCTCCGTGAAGTAGTGCCAAATTTTAAGGCCCGTACTTGTGGACCCCGGAACGTATGCCGGCCATGATGAACGACTTTCTTGGTAGGTTGACAAACGCTCTGGTCCGATGCACGATCCTGCAAGTAAATAAGCTTGTAGGGCGCCTGAATATGACATCTATATCATCATTCTAGAGATCAAATGCTCACAGGTGACGCTATCGACTGGTTCGCTAATGGCAGACGTGTTCCGTCATCCCTGCCTCAAGCAGTAAGCCGGGTGCGAAGAATCCTCGTCAAGGCCTAATATTGCTTGCTGCTAAGCAAGAAGCAAAATCGTCTACTTCTTGAACGATTGCAAAAACAATGTGAGTTGTATAAGAGATGGGTTGTCTGCTCCAGAACTTCCCGAAATCTTCAAGTCGACTACAGATTCCAAACACACCATATCTCCTCTCACTATTATATAAGAGACATTTCGAATCTTCTCTTGACCGATCAGTCACGCTTTGAACATGCACTACCAACCAATCTTTGTTCTTGTTCTTGGCCTTACTGCCATTAGCATCGCAGCACCGATTCTTGAGCCAGGCAAGTAACTCATTTTAAGTTAGCGAATATCGCTGACATATCCCTAGTCGATGTCGTCAAACCTGTGAACGATTTACAGTACAAATATGGCAGATACGCTGGCGACAAGCGTGAGGTCGTGAATGACTTGCAGTACAAATATGGCAAATATGCTGCCGACAAGCGTGAGGTCGTGAACGACTTGCAGTACAAATATGGCAAATATGCTGCCGACAAGCGTGAGGTCGTGAATGACCTGCAGTACAAATATGGCAAGTATGCTACCTCCGAGGGGGGAGCCGAGGGCACAGATGTCGACACTTCAGTCTGATTCCCTTCCGATCCTGGGCTGCGACTGCTGTTGTTCGGGATGTTAGTATCTCCACACGCCCCAGGTGCATTGATACTGACCCATAGATAGATCTACATCGCAGTGCTTCCCGCCATACACCCACCCAAAGCGGAAAAGGGTTCTCATAGCTTAGCTTTCGTGTTCTCGGTGTTAAAGCTATGCGCAACATCTTCAGAGCAGTTCAATCATCTTTCTTTCATTGATGAGGTTCTTGTGACATTGCAATAACTTTGTAGACAGCCGTTCCAACCACAGGAGATGATCAGAAGGACGTTTGGGATTCCTGTCAGGGACTAGACTGGGAGCTACCAATTGGATATATAGATTGCAGTTGTAGGGTCTGGGCTATATACCGGTGTATATCCCATGTCCTGGCAACTTGGGCACTCGCCTTGGCTAGGCCTTAGCAGGAACCCCGAAGCCCTGCTACGATATGGTCACAAGACGAAAGGCAAGGAGGGAAGGAAAAACACAACGGGCTGGGTATACTGCCTATCTAAGCTGGGACGAAGCCTGCTAGTGTTCCCTTGAAGGGCACGGCTCACGTGATCATGCTGGGAAGTACAGCGTGCTCTAGCACTGTGACAGAAAGAGAATCTAAAAATTAGTGATAGGCCGTAAACAAGGGACGCTTTCTGTATTCTTTACTCAAAGCTCGTTTGAAAAACTACTTCGGAATTCTCCGAAGCCAGCCGCGAGTTCTGAGCGAAGTCTTCTCGTGTTGATGTTAAAAGCTTAGAATTTGACTGCTTGCGATTTCGATTCTCATTCAATCTCCCCTTACATCATCATATATAGCCTTGAGATCAGCTGGCAGTCCCAGTATAGCGCTTCTTAAGCCCGTAGTAATCACTTTCTCATGTGATGTGTATACTTTCTTTCGCTCGTACGAAAGTCTCGATCGGCCTTGTCGAGAGTACACATCCTTAGAAGCCGCCAATAGTCCTTGAAGCTCGAATCTATACCGTTTCTATTCACAAACCCTTGGCGATCGTTGAACGGCGGTGACAGGATTCGATAGAAGGTGAGACACTCGTCCACTTCCTCAATACTGATGCTATACTTTACTTCGCGCATAAGGCAAGACGTAAGCTCCGGAGGCCCGTTCAATATTTGCAGACGTGTTTCTGGAAGTGCCATACTTATTGCTAATGCAGAGATGAGAGACCGAATGGGGGAGCGGGAAGTAGGAGCAGAGAAAGAGAGGCTTCTAATCAACGGAGCACAATTTATAAAAAGAAGAAGAGTGTTAACTAGAGAATATCTTATGGTGCAAATATTGACATAGAGTCGTACTGGGTTCATTTAGCCCATCATGAGCCTCTTAGCCTGCCGATTAGTGGCAGAAGATTCTACCTCAGGATCGTCTGAGCCTTCTCCACGAGATGGCCGAGTCCGACGGAACTGCTATGACGATGAGATACGCGCTGTTGCAATCGCCAGACCCAACAGTGAAAACTTGCGAGAGGTAGAACCGGGTCATAGATCCCGACGAAGATTATAATGACGCGAAGGCATGGTTTTGAATGATTATTGACACAGCGTTTCCTTTGGTGGAACAAGTTAGTATACAGCCTCTAAGTCAAGACACGGCCAAGTAGAGTTGTTGCATCTACCCTATAAGAACCTTTAATGGCAAGCTTCGTTCGGTGTCTTGTATGGTGTATTCAAACCTTACCTTACCTCGTTAAGAGCGAGAGTGCCTCAGTGCTTAGCTCCTTGTCCATATAATCGTAGGGCTGAACTACAACTAGTTCTAGCGGCAAGACAGCCGAGGCCGCCAAGACGAACTCCCGAGGTGCGAAATCTATGGGCGAAACACAAAGATTTCATCCTCACATGTCTTACAAAAAGAGGCGTCGCGAGCAGCCGCTTGTGGATACGCAGCTAATTGAAATCTATGAAGATCTTGCTAATATAGATGAGAAGATTCGCCTCAAAGCTTGCCACTCCCTACTTATCAACTTTGTCTCTGAGACAGCGAATGGCGATCAGCTCAACAAGATCCTTACGCGACTCTTCAGGGGACTATGTAGTGGCCGTAAAGCCGCCCGATTGGGTTTCTCGGTTGCACTCACAGAAATTTTGACTGAGCTTCTAGGACCTAGGGGGAGGAAGGTACCGGGATCTCAGAGCATTCCAGATCTAATTCATACTCTCCAAGAACAGACGCGTACTTCTGGAAACGTATCTGGTCAAGTACGTATCTCCAAGAATGGCCAGTGAGGATGTTGTGCTAATACGTCGTGAGTCAGGAAGAACGGGACCATCAATTTGGATGTCTGTTTGGCGCAGAGTCAATCATCAAATCAGGCATTCTATTCCAATCCGACGTGAATGAAGATATGTGGGCCCAAATCTTGGACATGATCTGTGAGCTGGCGAAGAAAAAGCCATGGCTCAGAGAAGAGTGCGGCTTTGTCCTCTTCAATGCGATCAAGGTAGTACACGACAAAGACTCAAAGTACGCTCAAATGATCATTGAGAGGCTGAAATCCAAAGGTCTTGCCAAGACACCTGAAGGTATAGCTGTTTGGGTCGTAGCGAAAGCTGAATGTCCAACTTTGCAATTTCCCCGTCACGTGTGGAAGCATGACGATCCGTTGGATCGGAAGGAGAAATCAGCAGTAGCGAGGATCCTAAACGAAGGTACTATAGCAGAGACTGTCCAGGACGGCGTCGAAGCAAAAGCTACTCAGAAGGGTGCTTGGAGTACCAAATTTCACTTCGCATGGGATGTGATCTTAGCCAGACTTCTCCATGTCAGCCTCCAAAAGGAGCCAAAAGCGTCGAAGACCATGAGCTTTGCAGAGTTCTGGGAGGAATCTGTCGATAGTAAGCAATACCAGATTAGACTTCTTATTGACGCTAATGTGTGTAGACACTTTATTTACCACTGTCTCCTCACAAGAGCGGAAGTATTGGGGCTTTCTACTCTTTCAACGCGTGATTCATGATGCACCCGCCGATCTCATTCCTGCCATGTTCACTCAAAACTTTGTACGATGCCTTATGAACCAGCTCTCGTCTCCAGAACGATTCCTACATCGCGTCGCTGAGAAGACCACCTTGTCTATTATTGGAAGAGCTATATCCGGGCCGGACAGCAAGATTCCGATCCTCAAAGCTTTACTGACTGCTCCCTACGGAGATATAAATTTCGACAGGATTACTAAGAGCAAGACGGTCGAAAACCTCCTTTCGCAAAGCAGTCTTTCAGATTCCAAAGAATTGATTGCATTCTATGAAGAGCTGTTGCTAAGACCGGGAGTTCAGGATGAAAAAGTTGCGGCAACAAGAAGGCTGGTCGCAGCGGATCAGCTTGTCTCTGCCGTTCGAAACAGGCAACTAAAGCCTACTGATAGTGGCCACTACCATCCAAGTGACACAGACTTTATAGGGAACGTGCTACGCTTATTTTCAAGATGTGCATACTTCGAGCTTGACACTCTGGCAAATTCCCATGCCGGTAGGCCAAGCCCTCCCATTTCTCTATCAACAAGGAATACATTCAGAACACGGATCTCGTCATGTTTAGCCTACCTCGTCGCTAAGCGAGTAGACCCTGCTGAGTTCTCCTATGACTTGATATGCATTTTTCATGATGAGAGCAATGAGTCCGATTTTGGAACCCCATTACTTGAAGCCGATGAAACCGTTTTCCGGGTTATCAAACGGGCCTGGGAGATTTTGAGAAAGGCCAACTCGGTATCAGAAGCGAAGTCCTCCGACTCGACCAAGAGGCACTACTATTGTTCCATCAAGCTTTTGTATTCTTTAACCATCCTGCAAGTATACAACGCGGATGCCGACGCGGTTTGTGTGCTTGAGGAATTGAATGATTGCTTCGATGAGCTACTCCACGAGAAGAAGGTTGAAAATGTTTCTACTACCCTTGTGGAGATCCTTTTAAGCTTCGCCTCAAAGCAATCACAGCTCTTTCGTCGATTGACGCAGCAGGTTTTTACGGCCTTCGCTCCAGACGTTGATGACATAGGCTTGCAATCCATGGTCAAGGTTTGTGATTCATATTCGTGCTGATCAAACAGACGCTAATTAGAATAGATTTTGGAGACGAAAGAGACTCTCTCCGGGCAAGCGGAAATGTTCGACGACGATGATGACGAAGATGACGATGGTAATGACGAAGATGATCCCGGCGAGGCCTCTGATGTTGAAAACGTTGATATGGCCGACATCAGTTCTGCAGATTCGGCATCGGAGGCTGCTGCAGTCGGTGGTATAGATGATCTATCTGACAGCAGATATGACTCGGAGAGTCCGGACGACGAGCTGGCGGCATTCACTGCAAAATTGGAAAAAGCCGTCAGAACCCGGCCTAGAACCCAAGGCTCGGACGCCGAGGAGAACAGCTCTTCCGATGAAGATATGGACGATGAGCAGATGGAAGCATTAGACCACCATCTAGAAAAGGTGTTCCGAGAGCGAAAGAAGCTAACGAGCAAAAAGAATGAGAAGAAGGATGCAAAAGAGAACATTATCAACTTCAAATGCCGAGTACTGGAGTTGTTGGAAATCTATCTCAAGCAGCAGCATGCTGATACTTTGGCTTTGAGCCTTCTGCTACCAATATTGACCGTCGTTCGATCGACAAGCAGTCCGCTCGTCTCAAGCAAGGCCTGCAACCTCATGAGAGAATATGCACGACTTTGCAAAGGCGAAGGATTACCAGATGCCACGGACATTGAATCCGTGTTTGAGCGACTCGAAAGAGTCCATGATGAAGCTGGGAAGGAAGCATCGAATGCTCATGGCAACGCATGCAGTCAGGCTAGCTTGTTGCTCGTTAGGGTGCTTGTGGCTCAGGACAGGGAACTTCTGAGGCGCGTGGTCAAGGTATATTCAAGCACGCAGGAGAGAACTCTGTTTGATTCTACCTGCAAGGTGAAGACGCACTTCTTTACAGACTGGCTGAACTGGTGCGCTTCGGCTAGAAAATAGACCTTCCCACATTGGAGCCGGTTTTCATGCCATACTGCTCTGTTAGGCAACGTTAAGTGGCCAGTTAGAAAGACTAGTCTTCTCTCGAGGATCTCCGGTATGATCTATTGGGCAGTACACCTTCAAATACATTCTAGGTAATGCAATGTTGGCAGCGTTCGTTTTGCTGTCGGTCTTGATACTATGTATGCGAGAGAAACCTTTGAGTAGTTGGGACATAGTCGAACATCGGATGTTCAAAGTAATCGAAGACTTTGTCTTGTTGTGGAATCTGGACACAACCTCCCTTAGTGTTGAAGTAAGACTGTGAGATCGTGCGTAGAGTCCTCGTCTACTTTGGTAGTCGTCCCAGGGCATCCTGCAAAGGCAGCGGTGTAAATGATATTGACAGCCGGTGTTTTCATGTTTCGCTGAAAGCCGATTCTCTACTTCAAAAAGCACGACCGTGTGTTTGCATTTCTCGTTGTCAGGTCAGTACTAGCGCCATATTTTCGACAACATCAACATTGTAAGACGCTGACCAAGCGAGAATCATTCCATATACTCCGGACACGGTGATTCAAATGGAGGACCTAATCAATTTTGATATCATCGAGACTCATAAGGAGAACATCCAATCACTCCCTGGAGGTCGATCTGCGAAAGCGCTCGCCTCGACCTTTGCGCCCACATCTAAACGACCTTCAGGACCTACGCCCGGAGACACACGAAATCTTAACGAGGCAATTCGAGAAGAGTACGAAATTGAAGTTGCTGCGATTGGGGACTCAGATGATCCGTTAGACACCTACGACCGATACGTGAAATGGACATTCAGCGCCTACCCCTCGGCACAAGCAACACCTGAATCACAGCTACGACCGCTTCTCGAACGAGCAACAAAAGCATTTCAGTCAGCGACACACTACAAGAATGATCCGCGATACCTTAAGCTATGGCTGAATTATATCCGCTTCTTCTCTGACGCTCCTCGAGAAACATTCGCGTACCTTGCGAGACACAACATTGGAGAAGGTCTCGCTCTGTTTTACGAAGAGTTTGCAGCGTGGCTTGAAGGCGCTGGTCGATGGAACCAGGCAGATGAAGTCTACAAATTGGGCATTGAGCGGGAAGCTAGACCTTCTGAGCGACTGATACGGAAATTTGGGGAATTTCAACACAGATTCGAATCGCGAGTCCAGAATGGAGATGAACCTTCATCGCCCGCTTTGCCAACTGTACGGCCAGCCCTAGTGGCAAAGATGGACCCTTTCGCAGTATCAACTCCTCGGCCGGCCGACCCCCAAGCCCCACGATCTTCCTCTGGCATTGGTGGATCATCAACGTCACGAGGAGGGAGACAAAAACTGGCAATTTTCAGCGACACTGACGGACCACCTCGGACGGCAAAGACAGTTTTGGGAGAACCTGCCAAGGGATGGGACACCATTGGCACCATAGCGGACAGAAAGAAGGAGAACACTATGGAGGCTCGCCCCTGGACAGGAGAGACCCTAAAGGTAGGGAAGAAGGTGGGGGGAGCTCCAAAAATGGCAGTGTTCAAAGATACGGTATGTCCTTTCAACGAATATTTCCGTACACATATTTACGATCACAGGACTAATTGCTGGCTTGTTTGGCGTCTTGTAATATAGTCGGGATCCCAAGTTACGAATACCAAAGAGTCAAATGTGTCAAGATACGCAGACCAACAGCAAGTAACCAACGTCAAGACTGGCAAGGTCGAACGTGTTTTCGTTAATCTTGAAGCGGTATACCCCAATGAGAACGATCCATATGAGGAGATGAGCTTTGAGGAGCTGAGAGCCAATTCGAGAGGCTGGCTGAGCCGGGACTGGGCCGCGGAAAGTAGACAGAGAGTGGCTGAAAAACATCAACATTCAACTTTAGAGAAGGAGGAGTCCCGAGCGATAAAAGCGATGGGGCAGCACGTCGAGGTGGTAGATATTTCGCAATCACAGCAAGATACTCAGCCTGGGACAGATACACAGGACAGCCTAGGTACGACACTTGAAAACACAATTTCTATCGACATCGATCGAGAAGGTAGAAGCGGACGTCCACGGAAGACCAAATTGAGGGAGGTGAAGGGCGAAACTCAGACTAGTATGTGTCGAGATTCTGTCTTCTGTATATCGGGACTGATATGCTATAGTCAAAACCAATCTCGAGTCGCCCACTGGGCCAAAGCTGAGAAGGAAGAATTCGGCTGAGCCCACCATGACTCTCCATACTAAGGCTGCTACGGATGATATCCTGGATATTTTCAATCAACCTCTGCGAAATGTAGATCCGATGGCTGGCCCAGCAGATAGTGCTGGTGAGAGTGACTACGACGACGATGATTATACCAGTGCAGGAGAAAGTACAGGCACTGGTAGGATCTCTGGCACTAGCGAATTTGGGGACACCGAAGCCGATATTCAGACAGTAGCTGATCCCGAAAATATTAGTGCTGCAGCACCTAGCGTGAGCCCATGGTCGGACTTTACAGCTAGCAAGCATGTCCCCATTCTCATTGCAGACGAGAATGTTTACGAAGATGACACGAACGGAACCGATGGACTTGGCTTTGTGGTACTCCCAGACTCTGCCCAAATAGGTGAGAGCCAAAAGGACGATGACATAGATCTGATCACTCCTACATCGCCCCAGCAAGATGATGAGCACATCCGTCCCAGATACGTCCCAGTACCTCCAGAGGATTATGAAGCACCGATACGACCTTATCGAGACCCGTCTCAAGTTTCACAAAATCGACTCCCGTTTATGACGCCCATTGTCGAGAAGACCGAATCATCCATGGGGGCCCTGACGATACGAGAGGAGAAAGACTACTTTAATTCGAAAACACCATCTCGCCACAAGTCGAACGGGTCCGCAACACCTCAGGTCCTCGAAGAGCTCATCAGTAGCCCTCTCCATGAAATCGTTAACGATGCATCACCAGCTCGTGTTCCAAAGCTGAAGATTGCAAAAGCAACCAAGTCCAGCGCAAAAGAAAGCGGCGGTCCCGTCATCAAAGACGCTCAATGCAATCCTGTGGATGATTCTATTCGCAACAGTATTCTCGAAACCGTCCAACCACCAGTCTCCTCCTACCCAGGCTACCACGACTACCGACCCCTAGATTTCAACCGAGCCCCTGAAATCCGCAAATTCATAAAAGCACTCTCCAAATCCAGATCAACCTCGGACAAAACTACTACTTCTCTCTCCCTCCCCCCAGCCCTCCGCTTCCCCAAATCACCCTCAAAGACATACACAATAAAACGGGAACTCGGAAAAGGCGCCTTCGCCCCCGTCTACCTCGCCACCGAAGAAGAGGCCACCTCGGACGAAGCAGAACAACTACTCGCAATGAAATGCGAACACCCTCCTACCCCCTGGGAATTCCACATAATGTCACTGCTCCAATTCCGTCTCTCAGATCATCGCACCACCCCATCCCTCCTAAAACCCCATGCCCTCCACCTCTTCGCAGATGAAGCCTACCTTCTAGAATCCTACCTTGACCAAGGCACCCTCCTCGACCTCGTCAACCTCGCCAAGACTGACCCTTCGAGCGCAAATACGACGGGCACGCTCGATGAGAGCGTGGCGATGTTCTTCACCATTGAGCTGCTACGGACCGTAGAAGCCATGCACAGCATCGATGTCCTGCACGGCGATCTCAAAGCAGATAACTGCCTTGTCCGCCTTTCTCCAACGGAAGAATGGGACGCGCAATACGCACCCGACGGCAGCAACGGCTGGTCATCCAAAGGTCTCTGCCTCATCGATTTCGGCCGCGGCATCGACATGCGCGCGTTTCGGCCCGATGTACAATTCGTCGCGGATTGGAAGACGGGAAAGCAGGATTGTGTCGAGATGCGCGAGTTGCGACCTTGGACGTATCAAGTGGATTACTACGGCATTGCTGGCGTCGTTCACTCGCTCCTGTTTGGGAAATATATCGAAGATGTGGCTGTGGATGCTGCGCCTAGAGATGCTGGCGATGGGGATCAGACAATGGCAATTGGGAGTAAGAAGCGGTATAAGCTTCGGGAGGGGCTGAAGCGGTATTGGCAGACTGAACTGTGGGCGCCGTTGTTTGACCTGTTGCTGAATCCGACCAGTCATGTGGGTGGAGAGGAAGGAATGAAGTTGCCTTGTGCGAGGGGCTTGAGGAGATGTAGGGAGGGCATGGAAGAGTGGTTGGTCAGTGAGGGTGGAAGGAGGAATGGAGGGTTGAAAGCTGCGTTGCGGAGGATAGAAGAGAGGATACGGGAGCGGAAGGTCAAATGAGCGATTTAGTTTTGGGAAGTGATTGGAGCATTGATGATTTTGCATTGGGTAGAGTGGGAGGAGGGCATTGAGAATGGCGTTGACTGAGTTGGGAAGTATGTTTGTAGTACGTTTGAGGTAACATACGTACATACAATCTGCATCATTCATCGTATTTCTCTGCACCGTCATCTGCTCTTGAAACTGAGAGGTCATCGCCGTCATGCATAAACATTTCGAAGCTTCCGTCAACATCATTCAATGGGCGTCTATCCAACCAACCCTGACCGCCAAATAAACTCCGTTGCGTGAGATGAGTCATGCTGTCGCTGTGAAATTTTTCAACGTACTGTGTCCCGTTCAATTCTCGGGATATTGCTGTAATGAATGATCGATGAGAAGGATAGTCATAATCGTGAAAATCGTGCCGAAATAAAAGGATGTAGTTGTGAAAGTTACCGCCGAGTCTATGATGCATTATGCTTCCTGGTTGACTACCATGCCTGTATGGCACCCATGTCCTCGAGGGATACGTTTGCTGGACATTATCTGTACGAGCGACCTTGGAAGATGCCGCTGTTTTCTGCTTGGCCGAGGGTTTCGCCGATAGAAGCGAAGGGCAAGGGTTCATAACTGCCGAGGCTAGTGGTTGCCATGTGCCGAGATGGCGTCCGAGGTGGCCTCGGCGATATGCCATGGAATGGCGACCCAAGTCGTCGAACATGGCTTGGTGTCGTGAGTGGCTCGAGATTGGTACCACCCGATGAATGGGATGAAGTCTCCGTTGTCATCGTCTGATCATTTGCGGTAGGTGGCGTGAACAGGCTCTCGAGGGCGTTTGGTGTAGCGACATCTCCTAGACTAAACCCTCGACTTCGAACACGCCGGTGACGACCCTCAGGAGGACTACCAAAGAGGTCATCTAGCAGCTCATGTGGCATGTTACTCCCTCCCGGGCTGAGCTCATCCTCCAACTGATGTCGAGCTCGCCGCTTTTGGACGCCAGGGTAGGGAAATGTACCATTTAGTCTTACGGGCGATCTTAAGGACGGACCTAGAAATGAGGGTCCCACGGTCGATGCGTCGCTCGAATGAATCCTTGATGCACTTGGGCGGATGCGGTGGCGAGATCGACTAGGTCCCCAGGTATGGTGTCCAAAAGGGGATCCAAGTGGTGGGGCATGTGGAGACTCATGCCCATCGACATTCGTACCAATATCGATATCGATATCTGATGGGATAGCAGGCGTGGACGCCCAAGGCACTGGGGGCTCGTTAAACCACTCGGTGGATTGACTACTCTGCTGAGGACTCGAAGCTAGTTGCGCAAGAGGGCCATCTGGCTGCATGGTTCCTGCCGTGCTGGTTGTCAAGGAAAGCTGGATTTCACGAGTATTGAACGACGATGATGGCTGTATCGGGCTGGATACTTCCGATAAACGAGAATGGTAACGTGCTTGAGTGCGTGGGCTAGAGAAAGGTGATGGGCTTCGGCTCTTCATAAGTCGCTGGTAGTGGGGAGCAATTGTTGGCTTGCTTTTGCAAAGATACCGAAGTCTGCGTCTCGTTGAAGACCCAGACTTTGGCCAGCGAAAGAAGATTTTCGAGCCTGTCGGACCAGTGGGGGTGTTGCTGCCACTGCGCTCTTCCCTAATGGTTTCTGGGGAATCCGCTCTGGCGGCTATCTCATCTCCGCTCGTTGGAGGACTTAGCAGCTCAGACGGCTTCCGTGACATTGGCTTCTTCCAAGACCGTCTGGCTTCTCTAGCTACTCGATGACAGACTCCTAGCGGAGGGGCTGTTCCCGGTAACGTTTTGAACGGCGTTACCGTAGGATCTTGGAGGTAAACGAGATAAGTGGACCACAGGTGCTTATCCATTTCGGTAGTCCAATGAATATGAGTCTGCTTTGTATGAAGACCATTCTGGATTTCCTCCGCGTTCCTGGCTAAACTCGCCCATTGCTTTGCCTGGCGTTTGTTGATCGACGGGAACCTGAATGGGTCCGCTGCATCGCTCTCTGGGCTGGTACAGCTGCCATCGCCGGCGGGAAACGATAAAAGGCTTCCATTGGAGTCATTGTCGGAAGAGTCAGAAATCAGAGAGCAAGCCGACATCGGGCGACTTATGCTGTCACGCACATCCCGTGGAGACTTCCATTCATCCACCAAATGCCGTTGTTGAGATATGGGCGTACGTGGCAGAGTCATGTACTTTCGAGCGACCGGAGCAAGCTGGCCTGGCGGTTCAGTAGCTCGTTGCTGTAATATTGGGCGAAGTGGTTCGACAAGAAGGGAGGTTTCAATCGTCGGGATGGGGCTTTCGTTGGGGATAGAGGGACCTTGCTCTTGCTCCTGCTGGAAAAGGGCAGTCACAGCGGGTCGAGAGCGTCGCTTGATTCTGTAGGCATTTGCATTGGCAGCTCGCGGAGGTGATCTGGCGACTGGTACGGGAACCTCTCGCTCCGGCGTCTTCGGCTCTTCGCCTTCAGTATAGTGGAATGTAAAGTTGCGGGGGAGCGTTATCGAAAGCTGGGGGCGAGGTCTCGGCATGACGGGCGGGGCGAATGTGACTGATGGTGTACGGATCGGGCAACGAGTGATTATGCACGTAAACGGGACCAGACAAAGAAAAAGCCTCAGCTAGCGATTTTTCCGTTGGCCTACCTGGAAGCTACACGAGGCCGTGAGTGCTTCCTGTCGGCCTTAAATGGGATTCAGTTCAGCGTGAGCAAGGGATGCCGGCCATGTTCGATGAATTCGCATTCAGTGTGGGCGGGTCATCAGGAATAAATCCTGTCCAAAGAGATGAGACTCTTGTCCTCGTCTGCTCCGAAGATCCTTTGAAATCTAAGCTCCCTTTTGGACTCGTTAGCCTCCCATAGGCATTTATTCCCGAGCTGGAGTACTCACTCAGACGATAACCGGCGACGGTGGATTGGCTAGAACAGAAGACCCACCTGAGGACCGTAAAAAGATCCAGCTAAAGCGAGACTCCTGCGTGTATCCGTTCAGGAGTTGTTGCGAGGCGTCAGGTCCAAGAGAGGAGCGTCCCGCATGAGGAGTTCTTTGAGTAAGAATGCCTGCCAGTCTCGTCTGTTGCCTGCCTTTTCAGCTGATGTCTCGGACGAATGTGGGCGGATCCAAGACAGCCTACGTAAGTGTGTACAGCATTGACAGATGCGGCGACACGAGCGGTTTGTAGGTATGCTATGTGCGCTAGATGGAAGGTGTTGACTCTCGAGGTGCGGCCGTTGGATTTAAGATGGCTGGGTTGGGGAATCACGGGCGAGCGAGCGAAAGAAGTGCAAGCCTAGCTTCTAGAGACTACTGCATGGACGACAGACGACCCGTACAGAGCATTGACGGTGGTGGTAGGCGGCCAGTAATGGTTGGGAGGTCCGGATCGAGATGGGTAGATGGGATGGTAAAGTGATCAAGACAAGAGTCGAGACGTTAGGACTACTGACTAGCGCGTCCTGGCGTTGAGCGGCAAGCGCAGATCATCGACGCGTGATGGGGAAAATTCAAATGGATGGCGAACCGTCCACCCGTCGTCCATCACGTTTCGGTTGAAACTACCTACTTTACTCTGCGTTCACACGATCTCTAATATCTCTATAGAATGCTCTGCAGCCAACCCATTCGGGTGTTGTCATTCTGCTCTATTTACGGCTTTGAATCGGAGCATTTGTGGACATCGCTGAGGATTCTTCTTTCGACGCTATTTATGGCCCATAATGTCTACTTCGTCAGGCCCTTCCACTCTCCCCCACGAATCAGCCAAGAGCTGCATTGGACTCTTCCATCGCCGGTGTTTGTTGAGAGCTACTGCAAGCCGAGGTGCTGCTCTTGCAATCCGCAACGGTTGATTGGCCGTCTCATGCACCGGGTCGCGGGTCTTGACGCGACACTGACGCGCAACGCGTTTCTTGACTTTCGAGGCACATTGGAAACCTCCGAGCGTCAGTCTCATGGCCACCGACGGTCAAGTAGCAGTGCATGCATGGCGCAAGCTTTTGCATATGATAGGCTGCCTCAACTTCTACAGGTTGCCGTGCGTGTGTAGAGCGTGCTGCTTCTTGCATGAAGACTAGAACTAATCCCCACGTTGACATCTGCAGGTATGACAGGGCACCCACTACGACTCTGCATGACTCCCCATGCAGACCGGATCTAATCCGACTCCTGCAAAAGGGCTCTGGCGTTGCTGCCCAAACGTAGCCGCTATTCGATACCTTTCGGCCCTTCCCCACATTTCGCTCGATAATGCAGAGGTGACCAAAAGCGGATAGAATCCCCTCTTTCGAGCCGAACTGCTATTTCTTTTGCAGCATGCGGGCAGTCTCCCTGCAATGGTAGCACAGCTGGTTCTATTCCCATTTCCTACCGCCGCTAGTTGACAATCCTGCTCCACAGCCATAGCTCAAGACAAAGCCTTCAGAGGAAGTCTGCTCAAACGAACAGCTCGCAGCATCGCCAGCTCTCATACCAACCCTGAAGCTTACCGAGCTCTGACATACAAACGAGCCCACGATCTCCGAGGGTATGTTACGATTTAACAATACAGTACCTATGAGTTCATCGGCACCTGGCGCATCGTCCCAACAACAATTTGGATCGAGCATGGCATCCACCTGCCATACGAACATTTGCGATGCTCCACATGCTCCATTTTGACAGCCTTGAGGAAAATGGAGCTCGAGCTGACAGCTTCCGAGGACGGCTGGCATCATGAAGCTGATCAGGCAGTCGCAGAAGTAGCCGTTGGTGGGCTCCTGTTCCACTAGGAACGTTGTAGAACTCTGCGCGATCATCCCAGGAGCGCTTGAGAATATCGGTATCATCAAGGATGGAAGTATAGTCGTGCAATCATTCGACGTCCCTAACACCGTGACGTCGTTGTGAGTCAGCGCAAAGAGGCAAGAGCAGGCATAGAGCAAGCTCAGACGCAGGACCGTTCTGAGCATCTAGGGAATGTCTAGGGATTGTGAGTGGTCTTATGGGGCTACCACATCAAAGATAGCTGGCCGATAAGCTATACTGTTCGTTGCAACCTTGGATAAGACACCCAGTTCCAACATCTGCAGACTCTCGGTTTCTTTGTCACGCATCCCTTTATACTTGAAAGTGAAGTGGCGGTGGAAGAGATCTTGATCAGCAAACATCTCGCTAAGATGATCGATTGACTGCCCGTCAACAACGACACATCCAGCCGGTCCGCTTCGCTAGACACGCAGCCTTGTGACTGGTGATACTTTGCAACCGGCCGCCTCTGCCACACTAATGATGCCCAGAATAATAGCGGCAGTGGCGTGGAAGCGTCCCACACCGCCGTTGCATCATTATGACCCCGGTCGTGAGGTCACATGTCCGTAACGTGCGATCTAGAGGGAGATGCAAGCGGTCCTTTGAAGGGTTTCATACAACTTTCAAAGAGCCACGGTCGAGTCTTGGGTGCGCTTTTTGCCCTGCTTGCAGTGCGGATCCTGGCCGGGCCAATATGTGGTTCAGATCCCTACTGCTTGCCAGAATCTTGAATTACTGTGAGGAATGAGGTAGAAAAGTTCGGAGAAACGAGTCATGTGTGCGACAATCTATCGGATGATGATTTATGTTGAGTGCAATGCAAGAGGGATCCAAGGTTCGTGGAGAGATGATTTTCCCATATAGGAAGCGACCGGTACCTTGAACGTATGGATTTATGGGATCATGGGGCTGGTCTAACATTCTTCACTACCAATCTATACATTTGAGGAGTGAAGCGTATAGGAAGCAGAGGCGGAGTACTCGTCCATGATTGGAGACTCAGAGTCAGGGGCTTAGGATCATCCGGCCTCATTCCTATGTAGCTGTGTGGATATTGTTGGAGGGCTGAGGCTGCCGAAACCCAAGCTGGGCAATGATCAGGTCAGGAGTTTCCACGCCATTGGATATACCGTGCCTGAACGCGGGACGAAAGTATTGTACAGCCAAGAACATGGTGGAGCGGCCCCAGTGGACAGCCGAAAATATCTCCCAGGTGGGCGGGGCTTGGTGAAGTACCTTATGAGGAAACAATTGTTCATCGTCCCGGAACGATCAAGCTAGCTATTTCCACAAACCCCATCGAATCAGGGCTGAAACAGCTGAAAACTGCGTTGTGCAAGCTGATAACATCCCCATTGCAGGAAAGATAACTAAAAGGATCGAGGGCAACGCGGTCAAAGCAAGACTTCGACATAGTGATGTTAGTAGATGTTGGTGCAGTTAAAGGGATGACCAATTTTAGGCAACTACAACTCCATCGCAATCAAACCACCGACCGAATCCCTTGGTATAAATACATCACAGATTGGGCCCCCTCCCACAATCTGCAGATGAATCCTCAGCAGAGCTGATACTTTGTGTGGTAATCAACCACGCTCACAAACATCGAGATGGCTTCCACAACCTCGCCAAGCGCTTCGTCCCCCCAGCTTGTCGTGACCAGCCATCTACCTCCCGTCATATCGTTCTCTAGCATCGAAAAGCCACAACTCGAGGTGCATATGACTCTTCAATGCTCTCAACCAATCATCATCGCGCTGAAACAAAGCCCATTATATCCGCTACATCTCCACAGTGCCATCACTATCACCCATGTCAGCAGCGGCAAGCGAGAATATGTTCCACGCGTTGATCCGTCGCTAAGTCTGCCTATACCTAGCGTGACACGGCAGCACAAAGACGACTTTGTAGGTCTACGACCAGGAGAGGAGACCGTCGTGCCAGTTGATGTCAGGCCTCACAATGAACCCTACGACTATGGGAAGCTGAAGGATGAGAAAGGTGCAGACAGATATCGATTTATTTTTCCTATTGGCATGCAGTTCTTGAAACCAGGAGAGGAATACGAGATTGGGATTGGTCCGGTGCAGCATCATGCGTATATGATCGGAGACCTGGACGAGATGGTAGCGGAGGGTACCGATGGCTCCGAATGGAGACCAGCTGAGGGGAGTTTGGAAATTGTTGCGGGAGAGAAGTGCAGGTTCCGCGTGGAGGCTTGAGACAGCCTCTTCTTGGAGATTGGGAGAAGCAGCAGAGAGAGTGAGAGAAAGGAGAGAATATTGAGCAAGGAGAAAAGCGAGGCGCAAGGCGAATTAGATAGACATCTCGAAGGCATGTGAGTATGATACAATGCTAATGATGATTGGTGAACTGATGAGCTGAGACGCTGAGAATTTATCATCGGTCCGGGCAACGAGCATATACATTTGATGCATCAGACTAGAGGTCACAGTCAATGCAAGCGAACACGACAAAAGTAATCCGTATGCTATACTCCCTTTTTCCTTGCTTATATTATAAGGGCGTCGGGCAAGTGGTAAGTTCCATGTTGTATTATGCCACAGAACTTTGCCTCGGTCATGAACCGCACGAGCATGCGGGTGTCCGTTGTTGTGACATACTTTTCTGCACCGAAGGAGGTCTTCAGTGATTATAGCCAGATAATTCCGGTTATTGGTCTCTCTGTGGGCGTGTGCTACCTAAGGCATGCATCGTGCGTAGCGTATGGTTTTTGTTCCTGTTAGACGTAGGCCATAAAAGGTAGCATGGTAGATGGATTGATTGATTATTTAGGAAGACACGTTCCAAGACGCAGAGTTTTACATGGTGCCAAGACGCTGTGATATCCAATTTCCAACAGCTCCGAGATCAAGGATTCTATGGACGGCTGTCTCGTCAGCTGAGAGACCGATTTGATCTGCTTCTTGAACCCGAGTATTTTCTCATTGTCCGGCGGCACCTAGCATAGCTGTCTACTGCTTGTAGGTCCGTCTTATGCAATATCGTGAATCTTGGGGTTGTGCACCAAGTGGATTGATATTCCTTCTTTGTCATGAGGTTTACAGCCTGTTTCTAGGGAGCTACGGAGTACATGCTGGGTCTTCCGTAGGCTAAGTACTTTAACTCATCCGGGACGGCGGCAGGCCGGGAAGGCATCCCCGGCGCTATTCTAGGGGTGATCTGCTTCTTTCTGACAGGCCAAGAAGTGCATGGCTTCTATACTCCGTAAAGTAGTGTCACCAAGCCAATGCCAACGGTGTCCCGCTTCGCATTTCGCGCCAGTTTTCGACCACTTGTTCAGTGAATGATAATGTTCGATACATCATACCGCGAGTGATTCGTCTACGGAGACCTCCAGGCGGGTTGTGCAGGGCAGACGACTATGAGTTGAGCAGCCATGAAGGCTTCAGACCATTTGAATCATCCACCACGCTCGTCCCCAAGGCCACGGCGCCAGGCGCCTGGAGCAAACACTTCAACGGTCGAGTCACCTCTTTCGAAGATCAGTCAGAAGAACCCTTCAACAACCGGAACCAATCTGCTTCCAGTTGGAGATAGCTTGGAGAAGGGAACACCTACAAGGTCCCACAAACGTATGAAGATTGAAGCTGTGAATGGCACAGCTAAGCCCTTGAGCCCTGCAGCCGAAACAAACCCAAGTAAACAGAATTTGCAAATTCCAACCAAGCAAGAAGAGCAAGAAGAGGAAGAAGCAAGAGGGGCTCGAATAACAGACAAGGTAGTCAAGAAGACCTCAAGAAAGCGAGAAGTCGATGAGAAAGAGGAGATCAACGAGACTCAAGCAAACGGAAGAGCTCCACAGAGTTCGAAACGGAAGAAGCCCACTCGGATCGACGAAGTGGAAGCCGAGGTCAGTGAACCGTCAGCTAAGAGGACCAAGCGGAAGCAGATAGAGGTCAACAAAGAGGAGGAAGCAGACAGTGAGGCTTCGCCTGCAAAGCGTATGCGGAAGACTAAAGTCGAAGAGGAAGAAGGCAAGCTCGAGGAGAACGGAGAGGCCATCAAGAAGATCACAAGGAAGAGGAAGACTAAGGAAGAGAAGGAGGCGGAAGCAATGCCTATCGCCGCACGCTCCAATGGTCTTCGTATGTTCATTGGCGCTCATGTGAGCTGTGCCAAAGGGGTCCACAATACTGTTACCAACTGTGTACATATTGGTGGGAACGCCTTTGCCATGTTCCTCAAATCGCAACGCAAGTGGGAGAACCCTCCATTGCAAAACGAACACAAAGATCTGTTCATCTCCAATTGTAATGATCACAAATACGATGCGTCGAGTCACGTCCTGCCACATGGCTCCTATCTGGTTAATCTAGCTCAAGAAGACCCTGAAAAGGCCACCGAGGCCTATGATGCATTCCTTGACGACCTCCAACGCTGCGAAGCTCTTGGCATCAAGCTTTACAACTTCCATCCAGGCTCCACTGGGAGTCATCCTCGTCCCTCAGCAATCGCTCGCATAGCCAAAGC
>JAABUL010002495.1_pt1 | contig 30286 bp, 21 predicted proteins | sample 5559151 | NCBI WGS metagenome assembly JAABUL01 (sample SAMN10711876, study PRJNA513368) | rock metagenome | isolation source: Antarctica rocks | place: Antarctica: Victoria Land, Pudding Butte sud
TCCCTTAAGAGCCCAGTCTTGCCTGCGAAAGAATTGCCTTCTTTTCAGTTCTGGCGCTACCCTGAGGCAGCGAACTCAACGAGCGGTTGACGCCTATCACAGCAGAGTGGCGTGAGTGGCTCAGACGATCAACCTCCACATGCATCACTTCGGTGCAGCTCGCCGGGCCTCATGTGGACCATATCTTTATATTCAGGAAACACTTGTTCGAGATCGCCAACATTGACATACAGTAAGACCCCTCTGTAACGATATCCCATATAGCAATATCTTCTTTGTAACGATATACTCTCTGAGACAACAGTGATTATTTTGTATGCATGCCCGCCTTAGATATAACGATATCCTCCTGGTAACGAAGTGGCTAGGTGGAATTTGGGCATCGTTATAGCCAGGTCGTACTGTATATATATAGCCAATTTGATTCGTGATGACATTCTCTCTAGCCGCCACACTCAGACTTTTTGCGGGGAGGCACGAAAGATAGTTGGGACGAGGCTGAGGGAACGAGGTTAATATTAGATTTTCTCTCAATAGTTCAAGTAGACACACTCTCGAAAGTCAGCTCTGGAAGGCTGTGACCCAGAGCAGTCGATCTAACAGCTGTGAATTTACTACCATGTAGTACGCACTTTTCGCATTGGAGGCGAAAGACAAGCGTAATCGCTTCTCGCAAAAGTAGGAATTACCTTGGGCAACATTTTCTCACGATCCACGCGCAACGGTAGGGCGGCGCGAGTTCTGCCTTTTTGCCGGAAAGAACCTTACACATTTCACGGCTGGGGTGATACAGCACTCTCTTAAGTTAACAAGTTACCACATATAAGGTAGTCAGTCATGATTCATGAAGTCAACAATCTGATACTAAGCGAGACATCGACCTTCGAGCCTCGGGCGCCGCTACGCTGTCTACAGAAATGCTCAAAGAATCCGTTCGAAATAAGATATGATCCACCCACATAACCTCAATCCCTACCTCCCTCCCAGAACATCGTCGACTAGGAGCACAAATCAGGTTTGGACTAAGATAAAGGGAAATACAGAAAAAATCAGCGTGTTAATTGGGAGTGAATTTTGTGCGTGGGGTGGCGAGGGGGTGGTGAGAGGAGGTGTGCGGTCTGCGAGAAGAGACTGTGCTTGGATGAGAAAAGAGGATGGAATTGGAGGGGGAGCGGCGGGATGCGCGGAGAAGGGTATGGGGTTTGGAGGATTTATCAACGTTGTTCAGCGCCAGGCGAGGTTGTGGTGCCATGACTGCCCTCGACTGCTTTCATCTCACACCACAAACCCTCGCAAAGCGAGCGTTCCAAGCCGTTAGTACGTCATGCCGACTCTTCCAAAATACCAGTCAATCACACTCTTCGAGAGCATAATAAGCTAGCACTATCAAATTAGGTACCCATGCCAACGCCATGCCGTCTAAATGCTTTCTCTGTCCTTTGCAATCAAGAAGCCATCTCTCTGCCGCTATTGTGGCGCTGCATCCCCCTTACCTTCCCCCTTGAATAGACAAAAACGCCAGTAGTGGTCGTGAAATTCGTAGCGGGTTGCTGCTGGTGAATGGACAAAAAGTAGGACGTGGGTATTGTGCGCCTTTCAGAGCTAGAGGAAAATTTGTAGGACTGCGTGCGGAGATCTAAATGTATTGCGAGAAGAATCGGCACAAGGTGGTGGAGGTCAGTTGGGTTGGGAACGGGTATGGAGCAAGACACAGAACGTTCATTCACTCTAGAAGGACGGAGCTCGTTTATTAGGTTTGGACCAGACTAAACTTCGATTATTAGGGCGGGGTGGGCGTTTGCATGTATAGCCCTTCCTGTTGGGCGACGACTTCGCGGGCGTAGAATTCGACAAGCATTGTGCCATATGCCTCCAGCTCTTCGACTGGTACTGACAAGCGGAAGTCATTGAGTAATAAGAATTGCAATTCTAGATGGTTCAGCTCCACCAATGGGAGACCGCCAACCTGGAACGAATTAGCACAACACTCTGCTAGACTACTGACTATCTTACCTTGGCATATCTCGAATTGGTATAGAAGACGTCTGAGAAGAATTTGCTGGCGCATGTAACGCCGGCTATCACAAGCCGATGGATGTTAAAGCTATCAACTACAAAGAAGTGCGAGAGGTTATATGCGTCCGCGTCTGATGATATTGCTGGGGGCATTGACGGGGAATGACTTAATGCCGGTTGATCGTCTGATACTAATGGTTCGGACAAAGGAGGCGTTCCTACTAAAGTACGTGCACTCCGATCGTACGAGCTCGCACTGCTTGGTTGTCGCCTTACCCGTTGTGGGACCTCCCCATTCTCGTGGTCATGCTGTGCCACTCCACTGTTGACCATTTCTGTCATGCGGTCAAAATACACCAGTAGACTTAGAAAGACCTCGTAGGTGGTTGGGCAGTACTTGTGAATGCGGCTGAGGTAGCTCATGATGGTAATGCTTGGCACGTTTTTTCCATGAAAGGCGAGAACGCTAGTTGCTTGTTGGCCCAATCCTGTGGTTCCTTCCGGAGGCGGGATATGCCTATGTAGATGCTCGTGTTGTCGGTCATTCGTGGTTGTGATCTTGGTTAACAGGCCCGCCACCATCTCAATAATGTCCGTGACTGGCATTGCACTGATCTCATACTGCTGTCCTCCATCCTGCCTCCCTCTCAAAGAATGCCTTGAATCATTGTTGGACCTCGTGAGCATCTCTTCGCTTGCGAAGCTTTGTATGTGATTTAGATCCCTAACCTTTATACGGTTAGGCGACGTTGAACCCGATTCATTGAAAGATAACGTCGAGCGATGTGTAGGTTGTAATCGTGGCGACGGCGGTGTAACCATAGCGCTTTCTGGTACTGGTGCGAGTGTATGGGGGTCCTGTTCATAGCCATGCGTTGCTGGATGTACGTCATATTGCTGTGAAGGGTAATGTAATGCTGGATCTGGCACGAAGGGTTGAGCAGTGGTGCGAGATTGGGGGACCGGTATCGGGGTACTCGAACAGATCGTATGCGAGGATGAGCGAGGTCTATTGCCCAAGTTCGTACTCGTGAAGGGCGTTGTAGTGGCGGAGGTTGAGGGATATCGCGCTTGCGTAGTCGGGGCATTGGGAAGACGTGAGGCGTGGGACAGTGCTGATAGATTTTGGGTGGACTCAGATCTCGTTGAAGACATTTGATGCACGTCCCCAACTACCATCGTGTAGGGGAAGCGCGTAGTATCGGTTGTAATGTCGCTGGATATAACAGTGGCCATGTCAGTCTACCGCGTTGCTAGAGTAGTGCAAAGAGGCGAGGGCACAGGAGGTCCTTCGTTGTTCAGGCTTGTCCAGTGAGTCCAAGAATATGGATGGGAATATCAGATTGAGTAATCGGTATTGGCGCCAGAATGGATTTGAGTGACGATAAGGTGGATCGTGAACCCTGGTGAATATGTGTTGGTGCGAAGCGGCGACTCGACACCAGGACCAAACAAAAACTGCCTTCTCCCCTTTAGAAAGCGAGCAGCAGCAATCGTGGATTCATAATCTGGAGACCTGGGGAACAACGAAGCTGGGGAACCACGCGGCCTTTCCTTCCTCTCGTGGCAATAGAAGCTTCCCCGGTTCAATTGAGAGACCTTGGAGGCAAAGCTTCCATGGCAGAAATTGGTCGCACTTACCTGTCCAATCATTCCTGAAGCGCTTTCACCTTCCAATTAATCCTCAGGCAATACTGCAACAAAGAATGGACACTGCACTATCCAAACACCCAATGCTACGAATTGCCGAGATGGAATAATTATTGCAGTTGAACGTGCACGCTGATACTCACACTCTGATTGGTAGACTGACAGGTGCTATTATCAAGTGTGGCTAGGGGCAATTATGCAGCGCTACAATCTTGATTTTGGCGGCGGCGTGTGCAGAAGCGCTTCCATCATGATAGCCCGTGACGTCGACCACCAGAAGGCTTGTTGGCCACTATATTCAGCCAGATCTGCCTCTCAATATACACAAAACTCCTCTCACTGGCAAAGCAGCATGCCCGATGCCATGGTCTCGATTGTACCTTTGCACCCTTGAAAGATACCAGAAACTGCTCATTCTCCATTCCAGAGTACTTTCATAGGGTTCCAGCCGAGCTCAGGAGAAAGATTACCGGACATGATAAATCAGCAAATTAGACATTTCAACAAAAGCAGCCTCATGTTTACCCGCACCGTGGGATCTAGATTCGCGTTACAAGAAAGATTCCCATTTTTGGTTGGGTTTGTTTCACTTCATGAGAGGACGGAGGGCTTACCGCTGCGCTACAAAAGGCTGATCAGTGGTGGAGATAGAGCACATTCTATCTATGTACCCATCAGGTAGTACCCACATGTGGATAACATCACTCACTTTCATGAGGTTGCTCAGCTGTATCGTGGTTTTGAAGACATATCTGCTTTCGACTTTTCATACTCAAACATGTGGACTGTTTGCGATGTTCTACAGTATTCAACCCGCACGATTTTAGTCAATCTTGTGCAGAAAATCAGTCTTCTAGTCTATATTTGCCCCCAGAAACACGGCTGGAATGCTCAACCGGTTGCTAGATCGAACCCTCGTCCTATGCAGACTCGAAGCAAAACCGGCGAACCCAACGAGCAGCATGGTCAAATTGTATATCTGTCCCGGCTGGGGGTTAAGGTTAATTTCTGATCACCAAGAATGTGCATTCATACTGCGCCAAATGTCGAGATCTTGATTCCCCTGGACATAATGCAGCTTAGCTCAAGTACATATCGATGGACGTGGATAAATTGTTCTAGTATAACATCTGTCGAAAAGGAAGAAGAGCAAAGACGGAGAGTTCTATTGGTTGCGGGAAAAGAGCCTAGAGAGAAAGGGTAATATTTGTGTTGTATATTAGCGTGGAGGATGTATGGAAATATCACTTTGCGGGATGTGGGATGGAGTATTGTGAAATGATTTGCTTAGAGAAGCGTGGTGTGACATTTTGGGAGGAGACAAGTGGAGTCAAGCGCGGGTGTAAGAGGATTGTTAGATGAGGGACTATAAAGTGCGGCGGAAATTGATACAGTAAATCAAGTAAACTCCTTCAGAGGTTCAAGACTCAGTGAGGGATTCTTCGTAGGGTTGGCCATGTGGTCGATGCCGAGCTTTTTGGTTTTCCGATGAGTTTTTGGATATATTTTTTCGCAGAGGATGAGGGTTGGGAAGGGTTTGTTTCTTTTTCTATTGGGCTTTGAAAGTCTTCAAGGGAAAACAGTAGAAGTTTGGCTGATAGGAGTACTGAAATCACCACTTGCGTTTGGTGATATGGAAGGGAGGGGGAGATGGTCGGGGTAGGTAGATGCAGTTGGTAAGTGTAGGGGAGGTGCACATTTGGGGGAGTATTGGGGGAGCGAAGGCTGGTCGACGGTCGAGGATGTAGCACATCCACAGCAATCATGGTTGCACTAACATGCAATATGTCCTTGCTGATTGCCATGAAAATTCTTTGTTTCCCTCTAACCCTCTTCTTCTCCATCAAACACGCTGTACACCCGGCCCCCGGTATGCTTGATCCGGGAGATACAAATGTCTTGTCGCTCCGTCCTTTGTCAACACCACCATCCTTATCACCCCTCCGCTTGACCCATCCCACTTTATAGCCTCCCTCAGTGCTCCCTTTACAAAGTTTACCCCCTCTGTTTCAGACATGTTTTCTTTCCAATATGAGTCGCAGTAACCGTAAATGTAAGTTGAGCCTGAGCCGCCGATAGCGTACGATTGTTTGTGTAGACTGCCGCCGAGGGGGATGCTGTAGACGGCGCCGCCATGGGAGGGGGTGTAGCCTGCCATTATTATTCCTGCGCTGATTTCCAGGAGCAGGACGTCAGTACAGATCTTCTTCATTTAGGCAAAGCCGTTTTGGCATAGGAAAGCTGTGTTGGATTACCTTAATTGATCCTTGTTATCATAGCAGAGCTCCTGAAATAGCGCCGCCGCCGTCTGCACACTTGGGGCCTCGTCATTCGTGATCCCATACATCCCTAAATGATAGTGTACAATATCCGCAACGGCTTGGGTGTCGGCGGCGGAGCCCGACCGGCAGCACCAGATAGTGTCGTGGACTTGTGTGAGTTTGTCGGTGACGCGGTTGGCGATGTAGGCGCCGGTGGTGGTGCGCGAGTCGGCTCCGAGTATGACACCGTCGGCGAAGTTTATGGCCATGCTGTGGGAAACGGTTAGAGGGTTTAGGTCCATGGGGGAGGTATCCAGGGCATGGGAGGCGGGTGGTACATTGAGGTTCCGAGACTGTAGGTGAAGACGTTAGATGGGGTTTGAAGGGAGGAGAATCGGAGTGAGGTACTTGACTTCGCCTTTCTTTAGGTGGTCCATGTCCACGTGTATGCCATCTAGGCATAGAAATTAGCTTGGGGTTTGCCCGAGCTTCATCGTTTGAGTAGAACCTTCTCTAAGCATCCCCGTCACTGGCATCTCCATGCTGGAGGGAGTAGTGCGGAGTCGAGAATCAACAGGTGATTTGAGATGTTGCAATACAGCTGAGAGTCTGGAGGCTCGACCAGTGGGTGCTGATGCTGGGTATGTCAATATTAAGGAATTTCTAGGGATTTCAGACTCAGGCAGCTTCTAGAGTACGCGTTGTTGAAGCTCCGAGCTTCAGATGCGCTAACGGCTCTTTAGCGCTTTCGACTCGCTTGCGCCTTGGAAATCGCCGCTGCCTTCCTTGAAATGTCTGTTCACTTCCACCATGTTTCGGTGCGCATACATACAGTGGAGACTATCTTTCTTGCTTTAGAAAGCCTTTCAATAGTTAGCATTGAGAAAGGTGTAACATGGCAGCACTCCGATGTCTTTGGCTAATCATATTGTAAGCACGGTTGGTTGAGTACATCTGAATCATCAAATCGCCAACTAAGGTGTTACATATGAGTCAGAAACCAATGACGCCTCTTGTATGGCTATCAAGTAGGATGAGAGATACCGGTGAGAGAGAATTTGACCCAGAAATCAGCTTTCAATATAACTTTTCCTGCCTTGTGTGGCTTTCGTTACAAAATCTAAACCCAATCAATATTGGCCCCAGATTCAAACCCTGCCTCTACAATTAATCGAATCCCCATCAAACATTGATTACCCTCTCATGTACCCCAACCCTTCTTCAACGGTATCTGTACTCTTCAGCTCTGCTTCTGCGGCTTTCATGCCTCCTGCCATGGTATTCTCTCGAACGCCTGTCATGATAATCTCTAGGCCTCCAATTATCATCGTAGCCTCCAGAATCTCCACCATCGTACTCTCCAGAGACCCTATCACTGCACTCTCTAGGTCTCCTGTCATAATACTCTCTAGAAGCCCTATCATCGTACGATGTTAGTCTTCTCTCACGGTGCACTCCAGAAGTCCTATCATCGTAATCTCTAGGATTTCTACTATCGTACTCTCTAGAACTCATGCAATGGTAATCTTCAGAGCCTCTATCATGGTAATCTCTTGCCCCACTTTCAAGCATTATATCTTCCTCTCTAGCCCTTGTCGGCCTTCTCCGAAGCTCAATACTCTCGACACACAAGGCATACCGCGGATCGGGCTGAGAGTGGGTTTGGTTGGAATAAGGTACCGCCGCCGCAGCTGCAGAATAGATATTCCTCGTGTACTTGACCTCGATAAAACCAAGACTTCCCTCGGAATCATCGTCCTCGAAATCGTCCATCTGAGAAGAACTGACGTATTGTTCATAGGGAAGGTGATTGTCGTGCCCCGAACGCGGCACCACTGGGGCTACGGATGGGTGTCGAACGTCGTCGATGATCTCGAAATCAGAGCGACAACTTCCCTCGTCCAACAAGTAGTCAAAATCACTCGCGGAAGACCGTTGGCGTCTGTCCGAATCCCGTTCCCAGACCAAATGATCCTCATCTGGGAGTGGCGGAATTTGCTGTGGTGGTCCATTGTATCTCGACATCGCTAGCTGCGGATTTCTAGGCACTAATTGCATGCAATGACCAGGACTTACAACACTACTAGAGTCTGGTCCACTTCCCTCAATCATACGAAGTGGTGGTTGTTTTATGGCCGCCCGATCTGTGCGCGATGGCTGATCACTATGCCTGGTATCTGCGAGAGATCTTGTGTATCTGCTGTTTCCTCGAGACCTAGGAGGTCTTGGAAAGTCCATGATGTTTTTTCTACAGGGCACGACGTGAGGACGGTGGAATGTACATATGAAACCTCCTCTTTGAATGGGCTCGGTTATCTCTTGGGCTATCCTTATTAGACGACTTTGACGAAAGAGTCTCAATTAACACACAAGTGTGATCGCTGAGTAGAAGAAGTGGAAGAAGTTTATAGGGAACCGGCCGAGGCTGTCTTTTGGTATTGTTTTTTGTTGGATATTGAAATAGAGAAGATATGTATGTGTGTGTTATGGAGATCTTCTAATTTTCGCGCGAACAGCAAGGGCGTCTTCAGAACTTATAGACGGGGCACAGGGGCTGAGCTATGTATGAAGCCTGATCACTCTTGATTCAATTCGAAAACTAACGCAATAAAAGGCAATCAGTAATTCTTCGCGAACAATTGGCGGCGAACGAAAATATTCCCAACTTTGAAATGGATTGTCAAGCATTGTTCACTTCAGCTACTAGAAGTAAGCCAATTAGCTTGTTATGCCTTATCTTTTTGGTTCACATGCAAGGCGACACCAGTGAAGGTGTCATGTACTTCTTGGTAAGGCTTGAAGGACCTGGTCTTGTGCAACGTCTACCCAGTATGCACACTTTTGGATTACCAACTGTATACTTCGCAAGCACGCACCAGTTACCCAAACATAGTCAGCGGATTGCAAAGAGTTACTTTTATTCGGAATGAAGCCTATAAAACCAGGTAGAATCAGAGATGCCGAAATGAAATCTCATTGCCAAAAAAAACCCCCTTCCATAAAGCTTTCCCTTGCCTTACCGCCCCCTACAAAACCAAAACCGCAAATAACTCCTAAGCGCATAAATCATAAGCCTCTCACTTGGTCATTCTTATCTACCTCTCATACCTCCTCCGCATTTATCGTCCTTGTGTCCTTCGCAGTCACGTTTGTGTCTATGGCCGCTCTTGCTGCTATGCGCTTAGGCTGGCTCGGCGTACCGATTGTTACTTCCCGAACTTTCGCCATGCCGAAACCGTGGGGGAAAACTGTTGCCTTGGTTGGAAGGGCCAGCGCAGATCCGCCGGGCATCGTTCAGCGCTGGAGTTGGTGCAGAGGGCTCGATGGTACGCTGGAGAGATCTTCTTGATGTTGTTGAGTGACGCACATATGGTGCCCTATCTTCGGCTTGACTAGATGCTGCAGATCCACGGTCTCTAGCTACATGCGTTTGATCCGGCTGCCGTCGTTCAGATCACCTTCGTTCTCTAATTGGTTCCTTGCCACCACTGTCAGACTCGGTATAATATTTATCGCTCCTCGAACTCCGAGGTGATGGATAATCATCCACTGTCGTTTTGCGGGCCACGAAATGTTCAGTCCACGGTTTTGCGCGCTCTGTGTGATGTCTAGTCTTCTTGAGTGTTGGAGCTAACGTTTCTGTGAGCTTCTTATGGGGTCTGAGGTATACGTAATTTGGGACTGATGATTTTGTTCGAGTCTTTTCGGATTTTCCGCGTACTTCTCCGAGCATCTTTGCCGAGTGTTTAGTCGATATAAGAACGTGGTAATCGAGTTGAAGAACTGGGAGGTACTTATGACGAGAGGCGAAGTCTGTCGTTTAGTGATAAGATGGAGAAGAGATATGTGTTTTCATTGGAAAGGGATTTAACATATTAATTGTATCTCTCAAGGTAGAAATAAAGGGAGAGGGGATCCTCAAAAGATATAGACGGAGCACAGAGACTTAGATACATGCGGAGCCTGATGAATCTCATTTACAGCAGGGAATTAATGCAACAAGAGCATGAAAAGCGTGAGTCGATATTGAATATTGAATTTTAATTAGTAGCTTTATGGAAATGATTGGTGGCGAGTGGGGAAATCAAAGAATTACTACCTATCTTCAAGCATTGTTCCCTTCAGCCGCTACAACAGAGTATTTAGCTTGAGAAACAAGGACCAGAAGTGGAGATGTGCCTGCATGGATTGGGATATCAACAGTGAAGTCGAAGCGTGCTTTTCATGCATTCCAATAGAGACCTGGATCAGGTATATCCAGGAGAATAATCTCGGTGCTATTCGCATCACAATAAAAGAACCAGGCAATGAATTCAGTGGTGAAAGTTTGGAATCTGTCTTCTTCACCACAGCGTGACAACATTTACGTCGAGGATGGCCTACCTTCGGGTCCAGGTTGAGTATAGGCCTGCCTCCATTACGTAGAGCCACTTATAGCACCATGCGTGGTTCAGCAATAAATGATACTCTTGCAGTAGGGAGAATTGGGAGCATCTCTTTTTTCTTAGTAGTTTCCACGGGGAAGAGACTGGGCGATGTTCCCATTACTCATGCGCGTTTTTCCCGCACGTAGTTGCTTCTCCTTGCAGCTTCTGTGTGAACTTCTCACCAACACGCCTCAACCTTTTCTCAAGGAATGGTTCCCTTACCGTCGAAGGAACTTCTCCTTTGTTCGATGTAATACTCCCATTTTACTAAGCCCTTACTTTACTCGGATGACATAACCCTACGTCTCTTCCTTGGATTATGATATGCCTCTAACATGGGAACTACCTTTACGACATATCCTCTTGATAGTACCTTCTCTATAGTAGTTTACAAAAACGTTGTATACCCAAGGGAATCTCCCATAAACATACCCAGCGGCCACTTCCATGAATTGACAAGATCTGCGATAAAGTAATTTTTCTCAACTCGACTAACATGATTCAATAATTCATCAACTCCGTGCATTCGATGTTATATGATTTGTATACCAATGATTTCGATCCATGTATGCCCTTCAATAGATTGGAGAGATATTTCACGCATGAATTAGGGCCCTAATGTCAACTCCAGAAGCCGGAGTGAACTAAGTACGAGGATTATTTGAGCATGGCAAGGTATTGCATGTATAGTCGTGTTTGCATTAGGTGAACGTGGATGTACAATGTACTCCGCTTTACTAAGCGCAGGATCGGGACATCAAGGTACATTCGAAGCCCTCAGCCAGTAACGATTCCATTGGCGATGTGACAAGTGGTGTTGCCATTTGCGGTCTGTATTTTACATTACGCCTCAACTCCGCACTATTTTAGCGTAGCCGCCGAGTGTAATCTAACCTCGGGTCAGTTGTTACTACTGTGAGTATTCAGACATCCTTCACTCCGAACATTATTACATATGATGTAGTCGTGGTCGCAAAATGTTTCTATGAGTGATCACGTTTCTATAATGTGAAGAGTGTGTCTGCTTCCTCATTTTCCTAGCCTCGGTATCCGGAGGTACAAATGATTAGTGTCCTTTCTTGGGGTTTAGAATCTCTCATCTACGTCTACCGACTGGGATCTATACAGTGTAGTTCAAGCTTAATATCTGTGTTGGTATATTGCGAACTTATTACTCCTATTGATATTTCGATGTACTTTTGTCCCTGACTAGTCAGTCCAGCATGGCTGCTTTGTTCTCCTACCTGAGGCTCCCTGTCTTGGCATCTTCCGCTATCGCTGCACTAGCCAGCGGACTCCTGTACTTCAAGCAGAAGTAAGTCAGTGAGCAGGGTATAATACTAGAGCTAATACGAATTACAGTGAGCTTATATACCCACGCAACATACCCATAGGATCCAGGACAGAGGAAGGTGTGCCTCGACCAAACCACTTCGATATTGCAGATTACGAAGATCTTCGGATTCCGACTCCGGACGGGGAGATGCTGAGCGCCTTCTTCATTCGTGCTTCTAGCAAGCGCTCTACGAAGAACATCACTATTCTCATGTTTCACGGTAATGCCGGGAATATCGGACACCGAGTTCCAATCGCCAAGGTACTTCAAGAGCATATTGGCTGCAATGTCCTTATGTTGGAGTACAGAGGTTATGGATTATCTACTGGGACGCCTAATGAAGAGGGGCTATTGGTTGATGCTCAAACTGGCCTTGATTATATCCGTCAGCAAGCAGAAACCCAGAGCGGAAAGATTATCGTCTATGGTCAAAGCTTAGGTGGTGCTGTTGCGATCCAGCTCGTGGCCAAGAATCAAGAGGCCGGAGACGTTTTAGGATTAATCCTGGAGAATACCTTTACCTCGATACGAAAACTGATACCAAGGTATACACCATAATACCGGGTTCTTTCGCATATACTAACCGCTACCCAAGCGCATTCCCGCCAGCCAAGTACCTTGCTCCTCTGTGTCACCAGTATTGGCCCAGCGAGGATACAATACCCAGAATTACTACCATCCCCATCCTCTTCATAAGTGGGCTGAAGGATGAGATAGTCCCGTAAGATTTGTAGCTTCAGCTTTGCATCAGGCCTAATCTTGCTGACCTATCTCAATAGACCTTCGCACATGCGGCAGCTTCATTCTGTATGTCGCGCAAGGACGAAGACCTGGAAGGCCATACCAAATGGATCACATAACAACACTGTTGCGGAACCTAACTACTTCAATTACATCCACGAATTCATTAATCAGGAGATCTTATAGAAGGTCAAAGAACGCATGAGTTACCCAAGTTTCAAACGCGCCCATTGTACTTTTACTTGACTTCCTCTTGAGCTAAGAAAGCATTTACCAATGTGTCTGATCAGAAGAGTACCGGCCTCAGTACTCTCGAGCTGGTATTCGATTATTAGCTAGCAATAAGCGGTTCTCGCCAATATCCCAAGAATAAGATCGCTTATTGCTGGCTGGAAACTACTCGAGAACATACTCTAAACCATTTCGCCTTCATCGTCTAAACCTAGCCGCCGGAACTAGGTTCGGACCGTTGCCGCGCTTAATCTCAGATGCGGTACCTTACCTTAGCGGAATTATGAGGAATGGCTCTACCGTAGCAGCACCGTAGTACTACCATAAAATATTGTTACTGTAATTCCTGAGTTACATCGCCTTTAGGCAGTCCTCTTAATGACACGTTATTATAAAATATACGCTTAGAATTTCTAAACGACCTTGGAAAGGAACGATGATGAAAATAAGCATATGTAAAATACAGTATCATGTATCATGAGCAATACCTGCATCATCCTCCTGCAATGTCTCTCCGTAGTCACTCACCTATCATCTATGCTCTGCACCCACCCTCGTATCAATCTATTCAATATTCATAGTGATCATGCGCATGATGCTTAAGCTTGAAAATGCAGTCTATCCGAAGATAAGGCTTGGCAGTATTGTAGCAGTTATCTTGAAACTACACAGAGCTTCAGATTCTACCGTAGCAACACTGTTTTATTTGATATCAGTGTATTATCTTTAAACGAATATTCAACTAGACTGTAAGAGTATCATTCTTTTTAATACTCGATTATCATTTTGTCACATATATAATGAGCTACTGTAAGTCAGTATATTCACTATAATACCGCCTTTAGACGGTAATTTGAACCATTACTGTATAGATACAGTTAAAGGAAACCATATATTTCCGTTAAGGTAATGTTGTGACGTCGGCGTTTTGCATTACCGGTGTTCAAAGCATCTCTGACATCACATGCTTCCCTACTTGCCACTTGGTTAAGAATTCTCAGGAACGCGAGGGTATTAGAATTTCTCTTGTTAGTTACTGCATATCTTGATTTGCGCATTACATTTGGAATTGGCAAGACCATGTCTACACCTAAGGACAATACTATGTTTGTGTTGCTAGGGGCTTCAGGTGACCTAGCGAAAAAGAAGATCGTACATTTTTCCACTGAAACTTTCTGAGTTATAGCTCACTAGTAGTATAGTATCCGGCCCTTTTCTATCTTGCAAGCATAATTAGAATGATTCCTAGGTTTTACTTACACTAACAGTCTTGGCTAGCACCGCGGAGGCATGTTGCCAGATCACTTTAGGATTATTGGGTTTGACCCAACAAAGATTGACCACGATGAATATATTGACCTCATCAAATCATGCATTGACAAGCCCTCGGAAGACATGGGGGAAGATCTTGAAAATTTCTGCAAGCGGTGTACTTATATTTGCAACAATGGCGACGGGGACAAGCCCTTCATTGATCTCCGTCAATACATGGAAAGCCATGGTAGTGATAGTCACGGTCAGGATCGATTTTTCTACATGGCGCTTCCTCCCAAGGCGTACGTTAGTGTCTCTGAACAGCTAAAAAAGAACTGCTATTCCGAAAATGGAGTTTCTAGGATCGTGGTCAGTATCAGGTTCCAGCAGGTTCCAGAATTAGCAGCAAACCAATGCTGAACTTGCCAAAAACGTAGGTTGAAAAGCCATTCGGCCGAGGTTTTGAAACCTTCGAAGAGCTACAAAAGGCTATGGAGAGGCATTGGCGCGAGGACGAGATATTCCGAATTGATCACTACCTTGGAAAAGAAATGGTGAAAAACCTCTTCGTCCTCAGGTTCGGGAATCCGATGTTTGGGGCGGGATGGAATTGTAACCATATTGATAACGTGCAGGTCTGTGGCTCTTGGATAGAACCTTCTTACTCACTTATCATCTGACGAGCCTAGATTACGATGATAGAGGGAGGTGGAACAGAAGGAAGAGGTGGCTATTTTGACGATGTCGGCATCATCCGTGATATCATGCAGAACCGTAAGCCACTTACAATATAATCAAATCTCCTTGTGGACTGAATTAGGATCCAGATTTGTTACAGTTGTTGGCCTTGGTAACCATGGAGCGGCCTGGGTCGTTTTCAGCAGAGGATATCTGCCACGAGAAGGTCTTTCCTTTACTCCCCGAGGCCATGACATTAATTGATATCATCTAAGGTACGAGTTATTCGACTTATTCCGCCTATCGAGTTCAGAAACAGCTTTATCGGCCAGTACAGTAGGTCATCAGATGGACAGAAACCCGGATATAAGGACGATGACACTGTTTCTAAAGAATCACGGTGCGCCACACTTTGTGCCACTGTTGCATACATCAAAAGTGGACGATGGGATGGAGTACCCTTCATCCTAAAGGCTGGTAAAGGTTATTGCTAAACAGCAATCCGGTTTTACTATACTTGCTAATCCAATGTCAGCTCTGAACGAATCAAGGACCGAAATTCGTATACAATTCAAGGACACTACCGCTGCCATATTCAGCGATACGAAACACAACGAGTTAATCATTCGTATACAGCCAAATGAAGGGGTTCATTTGATGATGAATTCAAATCTCCCTGCACTCGATGCCAGAACAGTATACACTGATCTCGATCTTACATATCGTGGCCTCGGCCCTGATGCGCACATGCCAGAGGCGTACGAGTCTCTAATACTCGACGCGCTAAAAGGCGATTTTTCGCAATCAGTTCGTAAAGAGGAACTAGAAGCTAGCTGGAAAGTCTTCACCCCACTTTTACATTATCTGGACGAACATGAAGAGATTATACCAAAGGAGTATGCGTATGGTAAGCTTCTGATCCGAGAACCACGGCGCTGTACGTCATGTATCGTGAGGGAGTTCCTAATATTGATAGGCTCGACGGGTCCGGCTGTCATGGATGAATTCATCTCGTCATATCAGTACAAGCATTAAATTGTACTCAACCCAGTTTCTAGAGACAACCCGGAGGCTTTTCCGGTAACGAATTGCATGACTGATGATCTGATCTCTCCTGCCTCCAAAAGCCAATTCTTCCAGTCTTCTTATCGTGTACGAAAACAGATCAGGACATAGTAACATAATCTGTTTCTGGATTGGGATTACAAGAAGCTGTGTCAGGTCGACTTTGCAATACTCACTGGTGTTTTGTTAGAGACATGGATGTTTCATGCTACTGATTAAGAAGTTTAGTGTGAAGCCTTGAATATTGTTAAAGGTCTTATTGTATCCTAATCCTACCCCTTCCATCTTTCAACCAACTCTTGTAGGTATTCTTTGTTTTCTCGTAGATTCTATAACGTCTTTTCTTCTCTTGCGTTAATCGCAATTGTGGCTCCGTTGTCCAATCACTTTGCTATTACACTTTTGTTTTCTCGGCATCGTAGTGGATCAGGATGCAACATTATACGAGTTCGCTGTGGAATGGGCTGAATGTTGCAAAGATAATCAGTAAGGGACAGGTGAAAGCGGAAATATTTTACTTCAATACATGATCTGAGCATTTAGAAGGCAGTCATACTTAAACAAGTATACAACATAAGCAGATAGCGCTTCGCAAACAACGGAAGAACAAAACATTGGTTACATGACAACCAAGATGATCTTATGTGGAAGCGCAGTCTAAAATGACTAGAGGCAAGTCGAAGGCATTGTTCTCCTGTCATAGCAATGCTGATGCATCCCATAAAGCAAGTTTATGCATGCCTATATAGGATCGCAATTGACCGCAAGTCGGCATCGTCCTCTACGAAGTAGCTGAGGATTTCTGGCTAGAACCCAGCAATTCAGGAAGTGGATGCCTAACAATGCCACCATGGTAGATACTCCTTGTCCTGCGCCTTTCTCGGCTGCGCGAAGGTACTCGGAAGGTTCCCGATCAAGCTTAAGTTGACTGCCGCCGTAGCTAGTCTCGGGAGATTCTACAAAGTAGCATTGTCGCAGACATCGCTTGTGAAGCCACTATGGGGTCTCCCACGGGCCTTGAACGAAACAATAAAGATATGATGTTTGACATAGTGCAAGGCCACCAGAATGGATGAGATTCTCTGGCTTCTAAGGATTATAAGTCAATTGCAACTTTGCGAGCATCAGCCACCTCTATGAAAAAGGTCCTGCAATTGCGGCAACAAACGCTCGATCAGATTCTGGAAACCCCATTTTTCACGATCATCGGCTGTGGTCAGGATTCAATCACTTTTCTCTTCACTGAATTGAGCCTCCCACCGATTTACTTTCACTGTGATAGGACGCCAATGAATAGCAGTGTCTAAGGCTGGTGAATTCGTGCTTTCACAAGAACTTGAAATAGGCCGCGCAACGACGCCACGTCAGTCATCATGACAAGCCCATGGCGAAAAGAAGCTGAATATAGGTTCAGAAAGCTTAAGAGCTACGTCATGCAACTAGGGCACATCACTCGATATGTTGGGAAGTATTGAACCTCTAGATTCGAGAACTTCGTGCTATGCTAGCTATTCACCACCTAATCCATGGAGGTCACACGCAATGGAGCTACGGAAGATATTTCATATTTGGCACAATTCAAGCCGCGTGCCAAGCCTACATCACTCAGTATGCCGGATTCTCTGTGAGGCAGACCTAAATTACTAGATCCGAGCATACGAAGGCGCTAATTGTCTCCACATCCAGCTTCGGAGCGGCATGTTAGATGCAGAAAACGATATAATTGATTGAATCAAGAGATTCATAGCTGAGCTAGAAGTCTTCACTAGCCATCTCCACCTATGGAAACCCGGAAGGTGCAAGCAGAATAGACCTTATTAGATTCTCGAGCTTCATACCTGCGCTAGCTATGTTCACAATATTTTAATATTTTCAACATAGTCCAAAGAGCTGCACATATTGTTGTTGCTCACAGTTCACCTGTGTAACGTAGTTGAACATATAAATATCATGGCCAGTCCACTGGAGATTTGTCTTCTCCTTTATACAAAGCAAAACAGACCTCGAAAAAATTGTCGAAACCATTTTCTCCAATACTACAGGTCATTCTCTACAGTAATATTCTTCAACAAGCGCCCGAGTGTCCGTCGCAACTAAATGGAAAAATTGAACGAGACCTACTTCGAAAAGTGCCGCCATTCTAGCCGCCAGCTCCCTTCTATCCTGCCACGCAACGTGGAGCACTACCCTCCCCCAAAGGAATTGGACAAAAATGCTGCGCCTGCGACCATGCAGATTTCGAAAAGGTAGCCGCACTAAGTTGGACAAGATACTACACCGCAAAGGGCAAGATTGAAGAGGATACGGAAAACATAAGAAAGTATCAAAGACTTGTGGACGACGGAAAGCGACCGCCGACCTCGGGAAACGCAACTCTGGCATTGGAACGTGGAAAAACTGAAATGGAAAACTTGGATGATGTCCGAAAATGTGAGCTTGAGCAGATCTGGGCTCCTTTCAATGTAATGTGGGGTTACGATCCGGCCCAAGGTTCTGAGTTCTTGGGTCGTCGTGCTGCCAAGTACGTAGCAGACGAAGTTAAGGACGGACACGGTGTACAGGAGAACAGAGAGTCGTCGAGACTCTCCCCGAAACGCTCATCGAAAGGTCCTCAAAGTCACCCGCCAAGTGGCACTTCAAGCCGGTCTAGGCGTTGAACTCCCAGACACCATTCGGTACTATGCGTCATTAGCATTCTTCTACAATCCGGTCCTTTCCTGGAATGATTTCTGTTCTTTTTCTCGGTTACGTACGGACTAGGGGCACTAAAGCTGGTCTGTCTTTCGACGAATACGCTTGCTCTGTGTTGCGCTCGGTTCAAAAGTCCTGGTGGTTTGGGTATGCTTTAAGGGGCTTCTGATGTAAACAAAAAGTGGAATTGGTATTAGAGTCACGTACGTCAAGCTCCCTGCGGGAAAGACACAAATCACTGAATCCCAAATCATGAAGGTTGTGCTAGCACTGTCTTCACAGTCTTCTCCACAATATAATCACGGCAGCTTGCATACAGAACAATATTGAATTTCGAAATTGAGGACTTCATAGCTGTTTCAAATATCATCACGACGTTTCGCCTTCAAGAATCACTTCTTGGATCTACAGAAGTGACCGTTGCTCAGGATCCATATTTCGGACCACACCTGTGTATATATACGCCATGGCCAGTCGAGTTGAGATCTCTTTTTCCCCATATCCAAAGCGAAGCATTATTCAACCCACAGTCATAAAAAAAGTTACGATATTACAATATACTCGACCCAACCGTGTTCCTAGGAAGTTTCCGAATCACAGCCCCTTTCAACAACAATCATGGTGAACAAAACTTATTTCACAAAGTGCGGACACGAAGACCATAGACTCCCACCCAAAGAGAATGTAGGCATTACGCCCAAGCAACTGAAGGAAACATGCGCAGCCTGCACGTGGAAGATTTTCGAAGACGCGAGGGGAGTCATCCTCCTGAAATATTTCGATGAGAGATTCCCGGTCCGAACGGAGCATGTCAAGCTGCTAAGAAGAAAAACGGCTGCAGGGGTACTCGGAAAGCCTTCCAAAGACCTGGATGAGGAGATCAAAAAATGGAAAGAACAATTGGACAGGATGGCTAAGCAGTGCGACAGCAACATCAAGGAATCCAGTAAGGTGAACTTCGAGAACCGCTGGGGTTCATGGTCGAGCGAAGGTACTGATGTCATGGCACGTCGAAGCAAGGATTTGGAAGTCGATGAAGATGTTATTAGAGGGCTTCACGAAGGAAACAATGCTCCTCTACGTGCGCTCATCATATCATCGGCGCCATAGAAGAAGCAACCTCTCATATCCTCTCGCTACCTACCCATTTGATGATCCGCTCGCATACCCGACCTTCTGAGGGTTTTCGATCCTACCTTGGCATGATTGGCGTACCGGTAAAATTCGATCCCATCATGTATTCATTCGTTCTCTTTATCTCGGTTATCCTGCGAACTCGGTGCACTAGAGGCTTGTCTTTTGGTAGTGGGTTAGGGGCTCTGGTAAGGTTCCAAAATGTTTGATTGGTATTCGGTAGTGTATAACCATTTTCGGAGCTCAGGCATGAGCTAAATCTATATCTTTATCGGTTATACAGACTACAAACCCCTGTTCCCAATTAGCCTAATCGTGTGCTCGTGCCTCGATAGCCCCCACAAGCCCTCTTCCATCCACACGGCCGACATTCCTTCGTTACATGAACCTCAATATGCTATTTCGAGGTTAGGAATAGAGTATTGGCACTATTTCCACTTTGATGAAATAATCAAACCTCTTACCCCTTTTCGCGTTGGCCGTGAAAGTAGCTGGGCCGTCACACCGACCGTTCTTCTACCTGAACATGACAATCAAACCCTTGACCTTTTCCCGTTACGAAATTCGAATATTTACTTAGACATTCCCTTCTCATCTTCTTCTCCAGGCTCTGCCTTCCTTTTTGCTTAAAGGCTCGCTATTTCCGCTTGGAGAAATCGTGTCCTGTTACTCAGAAGCCGACTGACTCTCAAGGACAGTACCTCCTCTCCCACTCTACTATCTACCTCAAAAACACCCTTCTCTCATTCTTCTCACCCCAATTTTCTAGATAGCGAAACATGCGTAGATGATGGACATGAGCTCCAAGCGAGGATATTAACTTTATGAATCTCCTAACAGGCGAAAATCTGGATAAAACACAAAGGGAAAAGTTCTTTAGCAGATGCAAAACCTAGAAAGAAGCAGCTCGTAGCATATCTAAAACCCCAGAAAACGAACAATTTTCTAAAGTCCAACCCCGTCTCTTGCGAAAACATCACCTGCACGTACCATCCAACCCGTCAACCTCCAACCTTCACCATCTCCCAAAGTATCTACAACCTATCTCGCAACCAACGCCATAACATCCTCTTCGCCCTCAAACCCCACTAGCACAAAACAACCTTACGCCAGATTCGGCAGAAATCATCGCGGCCAACAGATCAATTTTCCGGGTAAGAGAACTATCCCATACCGAGGGAACCAGAATAACAGACAAAGCCATAAACCCCTTTTTCCAAGCATCTACCACGCAAATTAAAATCCCAGAAACCACCCGCCTCTATCTCCCCGCTTACTCCGAAGAACACGCAATCCGTTGAAAACCCAGAATTAGGACTAGGGCTAGAACCAGGACCATTAAACGAAACACTTACTCGTCACAAACAGCCAACTTCGGGCAAAGAATGCTCACGATGGTTGTACGGTACTGATGGGGTGGAAACGTGGTTCTTGTGCATAGCGAGTTATTACTTTACGGAAACAGCTACAAAACATCTAACGGAAGCCCGAGTTTCTAGATATCAAGGGAAAAAATTGCTCCTTCAAACTTAACGTAGCTGACGCCTTATAAACGCCCATCGACGGCGTTGGTATGGTTTTCGATTTGTTGCAAGAACCATTGCATCGTACTGGCGCCCCTTAACTCACATGCATATTCTGGTATCTACAGTAAGACCGGCGATGGCCTTTACTAGGGTTCTGAGATGTGGAGCTTTTTTTTTTGAGAGATATTGGGGATGGTGGGGATTGAAAAAGGCGGTTGGGGGATGTTTCAAAAATGCTGAGACGGTCGTTGCGCGAAAGGATAGGTAAGGTGGGGAGGGAGGAGTAGAAGTAGGAGAGAAGGAAAAGGTAAAGGGAATGATATTGGAACGTGATGTCTGAGCTTGACATCAGTTGTATAGATTAAACTTCCCATATTATTAAAGGGCCTTCTGCTTTCGTCTCACACCACTCATAACCATATATACACATTACTATTCTCAAATTCCCAACCCAAGGAATGGTTAGCCCAGATACCACCAGACCACCACCATCACCAAAGCCCCCCAAACCCCTCTACCCGGCCCAAACCTTCCGGACGCTCCCCCAGTAAACGCCATCGCACTCGTCCCCGCCCCCGTCGTCCCCGTAATCCCCGCTACACCCGTCGGCGTTATAACACCCCCTGTTACCAAGCCGCTCCTCGTCGCCACAGTTCCGCCGCTACTAAAACCTCCCATTATCACACCACCAAATCCCCCAGAACTAGTAGCGCTGCTGGACAGTTTGATGGTGCTGGTACCGATGGCTATTTGTGAGGCGGAAGGGGCGAGGGATATGGGTGTGATAGCATTCCCAGATGGCGCAAGCGATATTGCCTGGCCAGTGACTATAATTGGAGAGCCTGCTGCAAGCGTTTGACCATCGGCAGTGTATTGGCCAGCAGAGTTAGCCTGAACTGGCTGTGAATTGACGGTTATAACAGGCGCAGATGGAGGCGAAAGGGCTGGTGGAGGCGAAAGTACCGAAGTGGTGCCACCAATCACAATGTGAGTGGCGGATTGAGGTGGAGTAGCGTTTGAGGTTTGAGGAGGAGCCGCGTTTGAAGATCGAGTAGGAGCCGCATTGGTGGTTTGAGGAGAAGCAGCATTTGTGGATTGAGGTGGAGCAGATTTTACGGACTGAGGAGGAGCCGCATTTATGGATGGAGGAGGAACTGTGCTTGATGATTGAGAAGCCCCATTTGCGGATTGGGGGGGAGCAGGATTGGCGGACTTAGGTGGACCAGGGTTCTCGGACTGAGGGGGAGCCGCGTTTGTAGATTCAGGAGGAGCAGGTTTCGAAGACGGAGGCGATTTTGCTAATTGAGACGCTGTTTTTGTTGCAGGGATGGTCGGTGACTGCGCAACCGGTACAGGCGATGGGGCCGGCGTTGCTTGTCCAACATGTGTTGATGACGAAATAGTGAGCACCGAGACAGCAACATGAGCGAATGACGAGCCGTAATTTCCCCCAGCACTACAACCAGGAAAGGCAGAGCTAACAAAGGCATTCTCTGCATCTATGGCTGTTCCTGATAAACTAGTTTGATCCGTGAACTGCGGTATTGCAAATGCGTCATTACGCGAATTGACTATTGTGCTACAGGACATGCCACCTGTTGTGTCTGTTACGAGGGTACCGGTGTACCCTACGAAGCCAAAGTTGAAAGCGTACGTCGTTGGATATGTGCTGTATTATTTCGTCAGATGGAAGCTTAAATCAGCTGGGGAGCATGTCTTACAAGGCAAAGTTGGTACCAGTATAACTATAAATCCACACATTGTTCATGCCAGTTTCCAGACCTTGCAGAGAAGCAGGGACCGTAAAGTTTGAAACATTAATGGTGGAGGTCTTCGTGGTATTATTAGAATCGTCAACTATCGTCAGTACTGTCGCAGCAGTGTGTGTCAGAACGGTCTGCCACGTAAAAATATCCACAGTGTTTTGCCAGTAACAGCTACCGCAAGAGGATGTCATCCCTCCATTACCTGTCCCGACTGCTGTACCAGACGGGGGCGCGGCCGTTATAGTTGAGGAGTTTCCAAACTGTCTATCTGGTAGTGTGTCAGTTGAGACCAGAAAGACAACCCGAGATATCCTTACGGCTCAACGAAACAGCCGATGCCATCTGTATGTATAGAATCATGGACAATAATATTGTTGACGCCATAGTGGTCAAAGGAGCAAACCAATGCTTATAAAGCGGCGAAGGTATGAAAAAGGCTTTTAAGAGGAGAATTGAGAAGAACCTATAGAATACACCGAAGCACACAAGCAGAGAAAGACCTCAACCAAACACGAACAAGCGAAGAGCGAATGTGAAAAGAGAATATTTGACCTGAAAGATGCAGAAAGGAATCTTGAGGGCTTAAGCACACAACTTTCGTAGCAGACATGGTAATATAAAAAGGGCAGATCTTAGCTCCTAGTACAGTAAATGGACGACTTGTCGAGACTACTGTAGGCGCTGGAACCTAAATCTTAATGTCTAAATGAAGCATGGGATTCTGAACTGGAGAGACCACTATGATTGACATGACGCGCCTTCGATAAAGCAGTGTACACAACAGAGAGGCCGCCGGAGCCTCGTAGGATGTCATACCTGGCTGAAGAGCCATATGTCGAGCTGCTGCTGCTCAGGATTCGTATCCGAAGGCATTGTGAATTGCTTTCCTGCCACCAATTGCAGTAATGTTGGAAACTGTCATGATTGGAAGGGATCAGGATCCTTCGACAACTTTGTGGTATGTCCAACCAGGGTTTTTGGAGCTTAACCTGAGCCCGTCGCATGGAGTGACGGGATTGCGTCCTTAGTCGACCAATAGATCACCGGAAGCCGTTGGATTGCTGTTGGCTTGCTGTTGGATAGAATAAGGAGCATCGCCACAATTAGCGTAGCAAACATTGACGAGGGCGTTCTTCCACTTCTGGTGGAGTTCAATGACCCGTTCAACCTTCATGACTAGCAACAAAACGCAGTGAGTAGAGCAAAGAAAGACGTGAGCCAAGATACATGACGTATTACTCAGCTGATACGGAGTATCTTTGGCTCGTCACAATGCTCTGAGCAGTGACTTGGCATTCGTTGATTGAGGTGCCTATTCAACCTTCAGCCCTACGCTATACCCATCTAGTAAAACTATCTACAATTCCTTGCTTTGGATGAACTTTCCACAAGAAGTTGATCTCAACTTAGTTTAGCCCACAAATGGTAAGGCTTGTATAAAACGAAAATTCAAGGCAAATGCAAAGTCGGTTTTATCATCTCAAAGCATAGATATTGGTGACTTCTACGTATTGGGAACTTTTTTCTAACCATGGAAGCAGGATAATGTACAGATAGCTCAGTCCTTGACCGCGACGATGCATCGTCTCTTATCTCGACTCCTTCTTTGCCTTCTCGGCTATCTTTTCAGCCTCACTAAGCTTCCTCTGCAAAACTTGCTGCATCTCGTCATAAGTTTCCTTCGCAATCTTCTCAGCCTCAGGTCCATGCTTTTGAGCGATATCCCGTAATTGCCCCAATTTCGGCATGATCTCGCTCGCGCCTGGGATCATGTTGAGGTATTGCTCCAAACCACCGCCTCCGCTGCTGCCACCTCCTTGTCGAGCTTTGTTGACTGCATTTTTAATGTACTTCTCTAATGACTCGGTATTGCCAGATGATACGCTATCCTTGATCTTGTTATACAGTTCCATTGCATTCCCCTGCTTCAGTGCATCCTTGTTCTCATCGACGAGCTGCTTGACTTTAGGCGACTTGTCCAAGTACGGTTTCGCCTGCTCCATCCCCTTCTCCCACGCCTGCTGCCCTAGCTCTTGCAACTTCTTTGTTTTATCTTGAACAAGGGCTTGGATCTTGCTGATGCTCTGGAAGTTTGCTCCATTTTTCAGGATGTTGCGAATTTCCTCCCAGGTCTGATCTACTTGTTTCTTCGCCTCGGGCCCATAATTGTCTCCAAGCTGCTTCAGACGATCTAGGTTCCCTCCGACTTTCTCTTTTAGCGCAGGGTGGTTGTTCATGATTTCTTGAGCAGAATCCACAGCGAGGTCTGCTATGCGGTTGAGGTATTTTTGCAAGATCTCCCAAGCTTTCTGGGCGGACGCAACACTCATGCCGCTCTCCAGCGATACACCTTTCAGCTCATTGTAGGCCTCCTTAACGATTGCGTCCACCTCATCAGCGTGTTTAGCGTGGATTTCATCAAGGTCGTTGAACGCAGAGTCAATGTATCCTTTTGCGCCAGGTATGATAGCTGCATACGATGTGGCAGTCTGGCGTAGCCATTTCAGCGCTTCGTTAGGTTCGGGTGAGGATTCCTTGAGTCGCTTCGTCATGTTCTGTAAGGACGCTTGCGTTTCGCTGACGGTAGAGATTAGTGTATGGGCGCCTGATTGGCGATACCAGGCGTAGCCACCGAGAAAGACTAGGGTGCCACCAGCAAGGCCACCAATGAGGCTGGGGCCCAGATGAGAGCTGCTGCTGGTGTTGGTTGAAGAGCTGGTGGATTCGTGGCGAGCTTGACGAATAACAGTTCGAAGTTTAAGACCACGCGTCGCCGCTCTGAGAGTAGATCTTGAAGCAATCATGGTGGCGACGTGGTAGTGGGTACTTATGAAGGACATGATATGGGAGGACGTATGAGAAGTGTTCTGTGTTGCCGCTATGACGTGCCAAGGAATGACGTCGGGGTGAAAGCAAGTAGTGAATGAGTACAAACTCCAACGTAAATGAAAACTTCGGTTGGTATCCTCTCAACGAGAAACTTTGTCCACCAGTATATCCACCAGCATCAATGGCCATAGAAGTAATAGGATTAGCCGTCATTGTCAAACATGATCCAGTATGCCAGTATCTTCGACTGGCACGGCAAAATGCAGTGGAAAATTTCCTAAGTCTTTTTTTCTTCTAACATTGCATGTGAGAAATTTAACATCTAGTGGTAGCTACTCCGTGAGAAGGAGCAAATAGCTATCTATGGCTAACTGGGTCTGGATTTTATAACCATCACCTCTTCTTTCATCCAAGGATGCCGTGCCATCAGGTCTCTTGAAGCTCACTGCAATCATGTTCCTCTTCGTTGCACCCGACCACCTCATGAGCCACAAATTCGTTAACTTCACCGCCTAGAGACTGGTTAGGCTCTTCAAGATCCGATGTCGGCAATTCCACCGCTTGTGCGTTTGGTTTACTATCGCCACAAGCAACTTTCGTTTGCTCTGCCTCCTCCTTCCTTACTTCTTCTTCCCAATCCTCCACCACATCCTCATCCTTCCTAGCCTTCATCATGTCCTCCTTTTTCTTTTTGGCATCCTTCAGTCTACTGCCCAGAACAGTATACACACTTTTCTCTCCCAGTGCCATTTGTCTAGGCGCCATACGTGGGGCTGCTGCTTTCGCCGCTACTTGGCTCCATCCACCATTGCTGGCTGAGTCGTCAAGTTCGCGGCGGAGGATATTGAGTGAGGCGTCTGAAGCGCATAATTGGATGGATTTGGCAAGGTTCTTGGACGAGGTGATGACGGAGAGAGAAGGTTTTAGCGCTTTAAGAGAGGCTTCGATGGAAGTAGTAGAGGCAGTAGTGGATGATGATGACGGCCGAGCTTTGAGAATGATTTCTTCGCTAGGTAAGAATGAGATGTCAAACGCTAGATCAAGCGAGGAATCTAACACTGAGGAAAAGTCAAACCGAATCTCTTCGAGTGTAAGTCCGAAACGTGGGTGAGACAGTAGAAAGCCACTATAGGACTCATTACTGGTACGAAGCTTCCTCTGGGCCTCAACCGCAGCAGTGGTCGAAGCCTCGACGGAGCTACGGATGCGAACACTTTCAGCGAGAGTCTTCATTGGAGCCATCACAAAGCGTGGTGTTTTGAAAACAGCTACATGGCGATGTGGCTCCGGGTCCATGCTCTCGCTATCAAAACCCAAGTCTTCAGAAAGTGAATGCAGGAAGGCTCGGTGATGTGGTGGCATGGGCTTGAACCGGAGTCGTTTCTCATGCTCATCTGCCGCAAACACCCTGAACTCTCTTTCTTGTATTTGCGCCCACTTTTGGCTCTCACGGAATAATTGCAAGGTAGTTGTAGAGTAAGGAATATGATCGTCTTTGTGTGCTTCAAGGTCAATATTGAGAGCCAAGGCTAGCTTTCGGTTTCTTTCAAGCCGTGCACACTCATTATCGCAGCTCAGGCTCTTCTTGCTGTTTCCCTCGCTCGACTTGGAGGCATTGCACTTCAACTCCTGCTTGAGATTCTGGCAGTCGCAGGTTACAAGCATCTTATTCTGACACGGCTTGTCCTCGCGGCAAGAAGAAGGAGCATGGCATGGCTCTTCGCAAGGATGACCACAGACTTTCTTTGATTTTCCACAGGATTGTTGACAGGATTTGCCCGCGTCTTCGCACTCTCCAGGCCGGTGGCATGATTTGCGGCAATAGTGGGATCCACATTTCAACTTCCGCCCACAGATCTCACCGCAGCGTACATCTGCAAGCCAGCAAGGCTGATTTTTGAGATTCCTTTTTCCACATATGCATGGCTTTTCAATCAGGAAAGGACACTTCGGACAAGACTCACCATCGCCGTGGCAATTATGCGAGACTCTTGGATGGCCGCAGCCCTTTGGGCGCTCACAGTCAAAGCGACAGGGAGGTGGAGTGGTACCACATGGCAATGGAGGTTGTAGCACGGTACGTCCGCAATGGCAGCTAACATCTTCAAAAATTGCTTCGCGACAGCTTCCACAGGGCCCTTTGTGACAAAGCTCGGGACAATTATGATTGCCACATTTGAGCATACGTCCACAAAGACGAGTACAGATGTGTTCGGCTTCAAAGCCATCATCAATACTCCGTGCATTTCCTAAAGGCCGGAGCCTACGTTTCGTGGCTTGTCGTTCGACCGCCTTGCGCTCTCCTGGGCAGCAACGTTCGCCGCATTCGTGACGACCACAGTTGAGAGTTGCTTTGCAAGCCCTCGTGCATTGCGGCTGTTCCTCGTTGCCTTGGTGGCAGATGGTAGATGATTGTGTCCGCCCACATCGACAAGCGATGGTTACTTTGATGAGACAAGGCTTGCAGATATCTGAATGGCAAATCTGTTGACAAGTATGACCACACGGAAGAAGTTTCAAGCACTCCTTTTTGCAATTAGGAATGGGGTCCTCGCAAGATCTTCGGGTTTGATCAAATACTTCTGCCAACGGCGTTTTTCCACACGGACAGCGTGACACAACGTCCGGTGATCGAGGGCAGTGTGGCGGTTCGAGTTCTTGCGGATGACATCTTTTCTCGCAACTATGCTTTCCGCAGTCAAAAGGCCTCTGACATATATTAAGGCAATCAAACATTCCAATCCAGTCATCGACAATCCTGGAACCCTTATCATCATGTAAAGCCCTTTTACTCGGCTTCTCGTCCCCACGCTCGTAGCAAATCAGCGGTTTTTCAACTTGGCCACAATAGCAACGACAACCAATCTTAACCTCGCAGGCTTCGCACAAACCTTCATGACACGGCTTCGGGCAAGTATGTTCTCCACAAGGCATTAAATCTCTACAAATTTCACCACAGCTCCACCCGACATCGTAGTTCGTATCAATACACCTTCTAGACGTTGATTTCTTGCCGCAAAAACAGCTCTGAATAGGACTAGTATGCGTACAGGGAGGACACGGACCAGCGTGACATAGTAAATCACAAGGATGGGGACACTTCCTCGGTAAAATACGTTTTTTGCCACAGGTCTGGCCGCAGGAGTGCGGTGGCAATCCCGAGATTGATCGGGGATCTAGTTCTTTCTCGCACCAACAGGTGTATGTCGATGGAAGGACATCTTTTGGCAAATTGCATCCAGGGCATCTCCATTGCCGTGGAGATGCAAACTCCCCATCCTGATTTCGTTGCTGAGCCAGAGTCGAACCTTCATTGGCGGACCATTTCTTGATGCAGGTGAGATGAAATACTGTCCAGCATGTCTTGCAAGACCAGATTTTGGAGTTTCGCACAACCTCGCTTGTGCATATTGGACATTCGTAAGCACCACTCGTGATGTCCTCGTGGGTTCGTGTAGCAATATCCGGTGCTGTAGATTTTAGAACGGAACCACGTCTCGCACGCAGTGCCTTTGCCTGCGTATGAAGCTGGGCACCTGCAACATGTTTACCGCCTCTTGAGTTTCTTGAAGTGGTATGTCTCTGGTGATGTTGTTGACCTGGGTGGAACTCGGGTGCATCTGCTTGTAACGAAGACACCAACGATTGCGTATTTGCCCCTTCAGTCATGGTAAGACGTCCCCCAAACTGTCTACCAGAATTGAGCGCTGCATGGCCGTTTGTCCTTGGTTGTCCATGAATGTGACCTGCATGGCTAGACCTCTCCCCATTGGAGTTCCTTCTGCCCCTAGGTCCTTGTGCTATTCCGCCGTGTATCTGCCCACTTCGACCGCTCCCTCTCGTTTCTCCTTGTCTTCGTCCCATATTTCCATGACTCCGTGTTACTTTGAGTTTGCCAGTCTCGGCTGCTGAAGCTTCGGCACTCGAAGGTTCTGTCGATGGTGGCTGGGAACGTGGGGCAATCGACGCAGGTCGCAAGGCCAGTACATTCTCTCTGTTCGTATTGTTTACAGATGGGGCATCTTGCAGCCTGCTTTGTTCGGGGGTTGGGGTCATGGATGACTCCGAACCGTTCTGCAAAGCTGGTGCTTGCTGGTGGTTCCGGCTTTGCTTTCCCCACCTCTTCCGCGGTCTCGAGTTGGTAGTCGGTGATCGTGGTAGAGATTGTGGTGCAGGCTCCGCAGAAGCCATGATAGCAGCTAAATTAGAAGAATGTTGCAGTGGCAAATGGGCCCGAATCCTACAGCATGCAACGTGCCACAAGTGCACGGTCCAGTTTGTAATTGACTTGAACTCAGTAAGACTTGATAATGGAGGATCACTATAAGGTAGTTGAAGGTATTACGGAACCCAAGTAATGTAGAGCCTATTTCGTCGTTCGTAGAACTGTGGGGAAGTTGTTTGCCTCTTTACTTCGTTCGCCAGTCGTGATGTTTAAGAGTGACGACAATAGGTGTGACTGAGGCTTTTTATTCATTGTGCACGTACGCGACTAATCAGAACTGGATGACTCCAATGAATGAGTCACGTCCAGCAGAATTTGATCTCAGCACCACGCACACACACAATGTGGGATGACTCCGTTCCTTGAGCTCATGTTGTGTTGCAAACCCATGGAAATGAGCATATTTGGCTTAGTCATTCTTGATCCTTCGGGTTTTACGGTTTTAAGAGGAATTTT
>JAABUL010002497.1_pt1 | contig 30265 bp, 50 predicted proteins | sample 5559151 | NCBI WGS metagenome assembly JAABUL01 (sample SAMN10711876, study PRJNA513368) | rock metagenome | isolation source: Antarctica rocks | place: Antarctica: Victoria Land, Pudding Butte sud
CCTCCTGCAGTACCGGGTCCACCTCGGCACCGAGAAGCTCATCACCACCGCCCTCATTGCCAGCGGAGAACTCACCCTCGCCGGCGGCAAGCCCACCGTCATCCCGCGCTGGTTCTCGCTGGGATACAGGCGGTGGCTGCCTGCTTTAAGCAGCAAATGAGGAAGTAGGTCGCCGTGCTGCAGAAGGAGGGCATGTCAAGGTGCGCTGCACGGTTTGTAGACAACAAAAGCCAACGCTTTCCAGACGCCACGACCGCCCCTACCCTACTTCTATCACGAGCGAAGACTGTTAGCACTGTAATCCCTGGGCAACTGCTTTAATCAAAGGCGGCATCATGATGCCGCCTCGATGACGTGATCAAGCTCGTAGCCTCATAATGTCATGCCGTTCACAATGCAGAGGGGAGGCGGAGGCGGCACTCCAGGCTGTGGGTTCAGGCTGGGGTCGTATAGCACTGGCGTATGCAGCAGCAAGCCTTGCTTGAAGTTGGGACGAACCTGGAGGCCTCTGCGCAGATTCACAGTTTGGGTACGCTCGTGCTCTGCATTCGGACCGACCTGCCGAATGCCAATGCACATGGATGCATCTTCATGATGGTTCCATTTACATATAGAGTGCTTGCGCAAGCACTCTATGCATGCAGGACATCGGCAGGCTGACAATCCCACAACTGATGCTGCCAGCAGGTGGGGATCTGGTGGCAATGGGGCGCAATTGACTTTAATGCTGTGGTCCATCATTGAGACCATGATGCCAACCGATTTCTATGCAGGCAGCAGAAATCGGCGCAGCTTCTGGCGGCACACAGGGAGGCACAAGTTATGCATGAGCGCTTCTGCGCATCAGTGCACGACACATGGCAGCCGATTATCGCGCGCATCGCGTTGCTGGAACACCCTGCCCTGCTCAGCAGGTTCAGCAGCCGCCTGCAGAAAGTTGCGCCAGCCATGGATCAGACTCTGGCCCGATGTGGCTAAGTGATTTGTCAGAACGGATGCCTGGTGGGAACAGCAGACTCTGAGCTTGAAAGCGAAATGATAGACAGCTGCAGCATGCTGTGTTCAGTGTATTGAATACTATTGAATATGCTTAGCTGGTTGGTACAGTGCTACGTCTTAAAAAGCCTGCGCCAGAAACCGATGACGATCTGGTCTGGCGGCTGTTTGCAGCCGACGGCGCTGGTGCATTGGCTGCAGACGCGGCAGTGGCGCACTGATGTGGCATGGAACCTCAGCAGCTGCGGCGGCGGCCATTGGTGCAGGTAAATAAGATTTGCTCATGTCCTCCTTGAAGTGGCAACTGCCGTTGGTTACAACAACATTCCCTGCCGGAAAGACACAGGCACCAGCAAGCAATGCACCTGTGATGCGCTGGCCTGCTTGCTGTTGTAAGGTAAAAGGCGTCCGACGTGAAACACGAGGTGTATGTTCCAGTACTTGGGCAATACCATCATAAATTGCTGCAGGTCGGGGCAATCCATGCCAGGAAACAACAGGCACCAGCAAGGACAGCGCCAGACATGCACATGCCAGCGCCTGCGTGCTGCCATCAACAACGTGAAGTGACATTCACGTGTATGTGCACGCAGGCGGCTTTGACCCCTGCAAGAGCCGGCGCGGCACGTCAGAATGCTGGTTTGCGGACACCGCAGCAACCAGCTCTATCTACAGCAGCAGAGGAGGCTGTCCATCTTCGGTGCTCCGATGCCCAATCAGCTTGCGGCAGCGGCGCTCCGCGTCGCTGCAACTGCTCGAGGCAGCTCTTTGATGGCAGCCACCGGCGTTGTTGCTGCAACAGGCAGGCTGGGCTGAGGCTGTAGCCTGCGCAGCTCTTCCGGCTGAGGACACCAGCGCTGCCGCAGCAGTCAGCGAGCTGACGGCAGCGGCCGGCTCGCTTGCAGCAGTCGCCAGCCGCAGCTTCGAGTCGGCAGAAGCGGAGGCGGCGGCGGTTGCCGCCGCCTCCGCATCAGCCAGCGGGCATGTGGCAGCAGGCGCCGCCCAGCAGTTCGTCATGATCCTTACGCGTGTGGTACCTGAGAATGGGCGTCGCCAGCCTGATGGCACCATGTGCGTGACCAGCGGCGACTGCGCATACACGGCCTGGCTCGTACACTACAGGGAGGGAGCCGCCAGGCTTTCGCTGCAATGCGTACAGTGTCTATATGGGTGTCCAAAACCTGATGCTGATGCGGCTGGCTGCGGCGAGCAAAATCTGCTGCAAGTGCTGGTCTTGCGGCCACAGCATTCTGGCTGGCGTACACATTTCCGCAATGCCGCGGTATTCTAGTACAAATGAAACAAAGGACGACGCCCAGGCATGCTCTCAACCTTGTGTACATGTGCCCGAACTTTCGAGCCACCTGCCTGGAAATGAAAGCTTTGGCTTGGATTGAAGCCACGAGGTGGAGTCGATGGGACTTGTGCCGATGGACTGCAGCTCGCACTCAAAAAGTGAACCTTCAAGTCCAGCAATGCCAAACCAGGTGTTGCAGGTCAAACATCCACATGGAATGAAAAGTTGTGTCGTGCTTGGAACCTACGTAGCCAGTCTATTGACTGAGAAATACGGCCTGATGGACATGTCGGCATGGCCCCCAATACCTTACAACATCCATCGATAACTGTCCCAAAGTGGACGCCACGCACTGGCGGCGCGGTTCATGTAGGAACTTGCGATTGGTCTCAAGGTGTATGGTGAACGTCAAGGGGCAGCAGTGCCATTGCCGCAACTGCACGCCTCCTGCGGCGTGTGCCGCCCACCTGTTTTGCCCGATGCCTGTCGCTCCTCCGCGGCTTCATCAGGCGTCGACTTCCGAGTCGTACTCCACCAGGCGCGGCGGCTCCCGACTGCATTATGTCGAAACAGTGCTGAAACATCGATGCTCAAGCGCAGAAATAAAACCTGCAGCTCAAATGCACGGCGCAGCAGAGGCTGTCCATGTCAGATGCCCAGGACGAACTCTGGTCAAGGGGGATCAAGAGAATCTCGATCTGGTGGCACGCCAAAGATGACAGCACATGACTGAGCTCAGCGGCTAAGGCACAATAAACTTGCATCAAAGATCACGCACCCGACGGTGTAGGGCCGGCTTGGCCGCGGTTGCGCTGCCGGCCAGGGCGTGCAGCCGCTGCTGGCGCCGTCTGCCGCCTCCGCTGTTGCAGCCGCCCGCATCGCAGCGGGCAGGTGTGCCGGCCGCCACGATCTCCCGTTCTCCTCTGAGGAGGAGGCCTTCGCATCTGTCGGCGTCGGCGCAGCGGTGCCGGCGCCGCCGAACGCCGCAGGGGGGTCCGCGGCGCTCAGGTCGAATGTGGGCGGCGCAGCGGGCGCGCCGGTTGCGGCAGCGGCAGCGAGTGCTGCCAAGGGCTTAATGCGGGCGGCCGCCCAGGCCACCAGCTGCGCAGTGGCTTCCTCTGCGTCCTGCAGAGGCAACAAACATGCATGTCAGAGATGGCGCTGAGCAGATACTCAGCGCGAGGGCATGCTGTATGGAAACAACTAGTCAAGGTCTACATATGATGTTGGAGGGGACACCTAAAACCACCGCCACCAACATTAAAGCCACTATGCACACAGGCAATGCATGCCCATGTGCTGCTGTCACAGAATTGATACAGCCTCGGAGCCGGCAGCGAGAGATCCACAGCGCACCGTCTGCTTGTCGGCAGGGCTTGCGGCGAGCGGCGCAAAGGTCAGGCTCTGCGCGGCGGCGCGGCGCCGCCGCCACCTCACCGGCGCCCCGCTGCTGTGGCTGCGGCGGCTGCTTCCGCCGCCGCCCCGCGCCGAGCCACCGCCGCTGCAGCCGTCGCTCTCACCCTCTTCGGACGAGGCCGCCGCCGATGCACGATGCCCACTGGCTGCCGGCCCGCCGGAGCACGTGTCATTGCGGCCGCGCAGCAGACTGAAGGGGTCCCGCGCGCCGGTGCTGAACGTCGGCGACTCGGCGAACTTGGCGGCGGCGGCTGCGGAAGCGGAGGGCGACTCCACGAGTCCCGCCACCGGGCTCGGCGAGCGGTCAGGGGACGACTCGTCGATGGGGGACCCCAGCCCCAGTGCCACAGGGGGGCTGTCGCCGTAGCCGCCGCTGAAGCTGCCGCCGAAGGCGCACCTGAAGGCGCCGCCGGAGATGTCAAAGCCAGCAGTGTCGTCATTGCTGTCGCCAGCGCCGCGGGCATCGTTGCCGGCACCAGGGGTGCCGCCGCCGCCATGTGGCGAGCTGCCGCCGTCAAGGGTCAGCGCCTCGGCGGCTGTGGCGTAGTCGGTCGACTGTGGGCTGGGCGTCCCGCCAAAGTTCATCTGCAGGCAGCAATTCATCTTGTCAAAAACTCGCCCGGAACTGTTTGAAGACTGCCTTCCCATCGCTGCATGAGCAGTCTTGAACCATCATGAGCATCCGCTAGTGTCTGCAGCGATGCACAAGCTGAGATAACGTTGAAAACAAGGCAGGGAACATTGCCTGGGTCGTGGTTCGACTTGCCTGCTCGGCGGTGTGCAGCCGAGCCTGCGTCTCACGCAGATCAGCCCGCAGCTTCTGCAGCCGCGCCGTGATGCCGCCCCAGCCGCCCGCCGGCTTCGGACCGACATTCCCCGCGGCCGCCGGTCTGCCCGCGGGCGACATCGCCAGCGGAGGCGGCAGCAGCAACAGGGTGCCGTCGCCACTGCCGCCCGGCAGGATTGCGGCTAGCGCCGAGACCGGCGTGAGTGCCTCATCTGCCTCCTCACCTGCCGGGCCCCTGCAAGCACAAAGAGCGAAACTGAGGTTTCAGTCTTAAAAAGGCAGCAAGCGCCGACACAGGCGTGAGCGCCTCATCGGCCTCCTCGCATGCAGGGCCACAGAACAGTCCAGGCCTAACGTTTGGGACGGCGGCTGGCACTGTCAGCTGCATGCTAGCGCCGTCAGCCGCCTGCTCGCCGGGGTCTCAGGAAGCAGCACCATCACGTGCGGGGAGAACGCTTCCTTTGAAGCTGCCGATGGGACCCAGGGACCTAGGCCAGCATGCAGCACTGCAGCCAGTGCAGCCTTTCGCTATGATTCGTAGCAAGGTCTTGTCAATCCTGTTTCTGTGAACACCACAAACAGACACAAAGGCTTTGCACCTGGCAGGCGCAGGAGTCGTCACAGCTTCCAGCGGCGCCAGTGCTGTGGCGGCGTGGAAGGCCGGCTGCGGGAAGTAGGACCGCGCCAGGTGCGGCTGCGGCTGCGGCGCCGGTGCGGCGCCAAAGCCCCGCTGGTCGAAGTGCCGGATGGCGCCCAGCACGCCACCCTGCAGTCAGAATCCATGGGGGTCAGGGGTTTGCAATGTCTTCAGTGCCAAAGCTGGGAAGGCCGCCCATGAATGGAAGTCGCAACTCGAGAAACTTCAGTAAAACCCAGAGAGGAAAGAAAACTCCTTGAACACCCAGAACGTACCCTGCGGACAATGTCGCCGGGGCTGGGGCTAACGCTTCGCTCCTGCCGGGCGGGCGACGTCGCCTCCGGCGTGCCGGGCGCGCTGGAAGCAGGAGAAGCGGTGGAAGCAGGCTCGCTAACGGCCAGGGAAGCGTGTTCGCTGGCGGTCGGGGAAGCAGGCGTGCTGGCAGCTGGCGATGCGGCGGCGGGTGGCGCAGCGGCAGGGCTGCCGCACTCCGCGCCTGGCTCGGCGTCATCCTCTGTGTCTGCCGCCGGGCTGTCGCCGTGGCGATTAGTGCCGGGGGATGCCGGTGACGCCGGCGCTGGTGAATCTGGGTGCAGATCGTCGCTTGCAGCCTCGTCCGCCGTGCAGTCGATGAGCTCCTGCGGCGGCGGCAGCCGTAGCTGCGTTGGGCTGCCGCTCCGCGGTGGCGTGCCAGCGGCACCAGGACTGCCCAGCTCCTCTGCCGGGGCCAAGTCCGCAGGGATGCTGGCTGCAGTGTCTGCGCCGCTGTCAGCATCGGCCTCATCAGCCTTGGCGGCGGCGTCCTCCGCAGCGGACTGTCCTGTCGGCACGGCAAGGAGCGCCTCAGGGGCTGCGTAACTCTGTGCGCAGCTGCTAGCCGGTGGCGGCGTGGTGGCCGCCGGGCTGATTCCGCCAAAGAGTCCGGCCGGCGTGCAGCCGGGGCTCAGCGGCAGGACCGCTGGGATGCCGGGCGTCGTCGGCAGGACGCCATCTTCGGCACTGCAGCTGTCGTCTGCGTCGCTGCCGCTGCTGGTGCCATCCGCGGCAAAGCTGAGGCCACCGCCCAGCTCCGGTCGCGGCTCCCATGGCGTGGCGGCCGTCGGCGCCGTGCTGCCTGCGTCCGGCGAGCCTGGCGCAGTGTTCGCTGCGGCGTCCGCGGCCGGCGCCTCCGCCGAGGGGTCCTTGGCGGCGGGCTCCACGATGCTGCCGCCCGCGGCGGCTGCTGCCTCCACCACCTCAACGACTGCGGGCTGCTCACCGCCTGCGGGCGGCTCATCCAGCGTGTCAGGTGCTGCGGCGGCGTGCTCGGCCGCCGCAGGCAGCTCAGGCGCTGACACAGCTGGCGGCGCCGCGGCATCGCCGGCGGTCGGAGCCGCGCAGGAGCTGTCGGGCAGGTCTGACGCCGCCGGGCTGGCAGGCCTGCCGCGGCAGTCCCAGGCGGCTGAGCTCGCCTCCGAGTCGGGGCTGCCACGCACCAGCACCAGCCGCCGCGGCGCGGCCGGGCTGTCTGCGTCGGTCCTGGCGCTGTAGGTGCCGCCGCTGCCAGGTGGGCCGCGGCCCGACTCGCTGACAGGACCGAATGCCCCGGCATTGCTGCCGGCGTCATCCTCCCACAGCACCGCCAGCGCATAGTCCGCGGCGGGGCAGGGGCTCACTGGGCCGCTGCGGCTTGTGACGCCATCGCTGAACGCTGACGCCGCCAGCGGGCTGCCGCCGTCCAGGACGCCGTCAAAGTCGAGGCGCGAGCCAAAGCCGCCTGGCGAGCGGGCGGCGGCCGGGCTGCCCGCCGCGAGCGGGCTGTCGGCCGCCCGGGTGGTGTCCCACACCGAGACGGACGGCAGAGAGTCGGCCGATGCCGCCTCGGTGGGTGCTGCCGCCTCGCCTGGCGCCGCGGCCTCTGGCAGCGGAGAGGCCTGCATCGGCGAGTCCGGCCCAGCTGCAGCTACAGGCGTCTCAGGGACGGCCGTATCGCTGGTGGCTGGCGAACCGGCAGCGGGCGCCTCGGCCTCCGGCATCTCCAAAAGGCAGCCGTGAACCGGCTTCTCCGCCGCCAGTGGCATGCCGGCTGACGCGCCAGCGGATGGCGGCGCTGCCGGCAACAGCTCACAACTGGCGCCATGCGCAGCGGCCTCAGCGGCTCCGGGACTGCGAGCAGCCGGGCTTGAGGGCGGGTCCACGGCCGTGCTGGCGGCTGCGAGGCCGCCCGGTGACTGAATGTCATCGCTGCCGGCTGACTCGGCATCGTGATTGAGGAGCTGCAGCGACACAACATCCGGCGTGCTGCTGGTTGCAGTGCCTGTCGGAGCCGCAGCCGCCTGCGCCAGCGGGCCCACGGCCGCCGCCACGGAGTCACCGCCGCTCGGACTGCCGCTCATGCCTGCCGCTGCAGCCGTGGCCGCCTCGGGGCTGGCACGCACGGCCTCGGCTGGCACAGCTGTTGGGCTTCTCACTGCCGCTACTTGAGGCGACACGCTGCCAAGCTCCTCACGGCAGGCCAGGGATGCGGGCGAGTCCGCTGCTGAAGCTGGCACCGGCAACGCTTCTGGCTCTGCAGCAGGCTGCGCACTGGCCGCTGCTGCCGGCTCAGGCGCCTCCTCGTGTGTCTCGCCGCCGCGGCCCACGCTGCGCCGCGCAGACGTCTGCGACGCAGCGTACGAGTCGTCTCCACTGCTGGCTTCCGCAGCGCGAAGCGGCGCCGCGGCAGCGGCGTCCGCCGGTGCCGCTGCAGGCGGTGGCCTTGCCGCCGCTACAGGGCTGGCGGCTGCCTCGCCGTCGCTGCTGCAGGCGTCCCAGTCGGCCTCGCCGGCTGTGTAGTAGCCCTGCGTGTCAAACACAAGCTCGATTGGTGGGTTTACCTGTGCTTTCACAAACAAGTGGAATGTTTGGCGGTTTCCAACAGGAACAGCGCGGACTGAACAGAACAGTGTCACGCTGCGCGACTGCCAGTCGCAATATGAGCTGCCATGCGGCCAGAGGACGATTGATTTGTATGAAACTTGGCCAAAGAGGCACACGACGTCTGTGCTTTGTAGCTCTTGTAAGGCTCACCTCGTATTCGGAGTTATAGCCTCCGGCGCGCATCGGCGAGAAGCCACCCAGCGGCGACGCGAGGTGCAGACTGAACGGCCGCAGCGCCGACATCGGCGGGCTGCCCGGCCCGACGCCGCCACCAAACCTTGATCCGCCGCGGCTGCCGTCGCCCGCGGCGGTGCTGTCCACGTTGCCGTGCATGGCGGCCGCTGACGGCAGATCGCCACTCGTGGACCACGGGCTGGCGGTTGCGGTCATGTCGGAATCAGCGCCTGGCGGCGAGGCCTGCGGGTTTCGTGGAGACCTTGGGGCGCGGCGCGGCGTCGCTGCCGCCAGTTGAAGCAGCGCTGCCGCGAGCTGCGCCCGTAGTGACGCGTTTTCGTCCGCTACAGCGGCCGCCACGTCGGCGCCAGCGGCCCGGCTGCCGGGCTCTGCGGCAGTGGCGGGGCCAGCCTCGGTGGCTGCGGCGGCGTCGCCTGCTGCGGCCTCTGGTGGGCCTGCCGGCAGCTCCTGCTGGGTCTGCTGCAAGACGAAGAATGGCATTGTCAGTGATACTGCAAGGTCCAGAATGTGTCGGTTGAAGCAGGTTTTGAATGTTTGAAATTGAACTGGAAGGAAGCGAAGTGCTGCTTCAGTCAGCACTGTCACACCACAAACATTGATGCAATGCAGTGTTGGTGTTGCCAGCAACTCGAGCATCTCAGCCTCAATGTGGTACCAGCACCAGTGTGCACACATGGTATGTTAGCAACATCCACACCCGCCGGAGTGCAGTTGTCTCGGCAGCGGCCTGCTCGGCGCCGGCCGCCGCCGCTTGCGCCGCCGCCAGCTGCGCAGCCATGTCTGCGGTGCGGTCGGCGGCGTCGGCGGCGGCCGCCTCAGCGGCGGCGTGCGCTGCCTCTACATCCTCCCTGCGGGGCAAACAAATCTTCATTGATTCTGGAGTGAAAGCAGAGCTGCGTCTGTTGCTCTCTTCCATGGCACACCGCTTCAATCTCTGCCATAACAGTGAGCACGAGGGGATTGTCCAGGCCTTGACCTTTTTTTAGGGTTCAAGACACTAAACAGAAAATGCAGTGGAACTCACTTGGCGTGCTGCAGCTCGGCCTGCAGCTCGGCGGCGCGGGCGGATTGAGCAGCGTCCTCCTCCGTGTGAGCGTCTGCAGCTGCGCCGGCAGCATCTTGTGCCGCCGCCACTTCCGCCAGGCGCTGGCGAGCCGCCGCCAGCTCGCCGCACAGGGCTTGCTTCTCCACCTGTGTGCAAATTACACAAAAGAAGTCAGAACCCTGACTTGGGTCTCATTGCGCGTCATTTGGAGATCTCGGATCGCCTTGCTGTCGGGGCACCCTGCACGCAACGTACTCTAACCAGATTCGGGGCACAGACTCTAGAGTTTAAGCAGGTCTCAAAGACCGTTCGAGCACTAAGTGCGGCGCAAGGCGCTGGCGGAGTCATCCAGGGAGCAATTGGCATTCTCACGCATTTGGTGCTGTGCAGCGAGCTTGGCGGAGCAACGCCGCAGGGCCGCCAGTCTCTGATGGTATATTGGACAAGCATCTGAGACCATACCAAACTGGATGTCAGAATTGTTGTCACCTCGTGCTGCGCGGCAAGCCCGGCCGAGCGCCGCTGCAGGGCCGCCAGCTCCGCCGCGGCGGCGGCCGCAGCCGCTTCCTGCTGCCGCGCGGCCGCTTCCTGCTGCGCCGCGAGCGCAGACAGTTCACCCTGCACCCGGGCCAGCTCGGCACGCAGGCCCTCGTTGTCGTGGGCCACCGCTTCGCTCTGCTCCACCTGAAAGCAGTGTGATAGAGGTACGTCAGTTTGCTTGTGTGTTGGAATCCGGTACGAGTGCCCGCACCCGGGCTAGCTGGGCATGCAGGCCCTCGTGGAGCCCCGCATCACTCTATCCACCTGTGCTTAGAAACGCAAATTGTCACTACTGTTTTGCTGCTCTTCCAGCCGACGGGAACCTGGCCTCATCCTCTGTGCCACAGGAGCCACCGTCCTGCCCGACTCCACCTGCAACAGCGCAACGCTTTACAACACCTGGGCGTGAACATTCACCGGGTTTCTGGGACAGCACCTGTTGCGACAGCCATGGTGCTGCGATTCCACGCGGACAAACAGTCTATCGAAGAGCTCGCCATGGCCGTCCAGTGCGCGGCGGCCTCATCTGCCTCTGCTGCGGCGATGTCCAGCTCAGAGGCAGTGGCGCAGTGCAGACTTTATTACATCCTTTCAGAGATGCAAAGGCCTTTCGGACATGATACATTATCCAGTGTGTGGAGGGCCTCCTCACCATGGCGGTCCAGTGCGCGGCGGCCTCATCTGCCTCTGCCGCGGCGATCTCCAGCTCAGAGGCGGCGACGCGTTTGACCAGGGAACGCAGCGCACGCACCTCGCCCGCCGCGCCCCACATCGCCTGCAGGGAACTTGAAACGCTGTTGAACAGATAAGTTCACAGCGATTTCTGCCTTCTTTGGGTTCGAACTTCGCTAAGGAGCGCAGCGCGCTCGCACATCGTTGGCCGTGCCCTGCCGTCATAACACGACATTTACGTTGAAATTCCTGAAGCATGTTTTGAGGCATGGAGTTTCTGGGTGCTGGACTTGATCAGGGAGCGCAGCACTCACATCTCGCAGACCGCTCCCACATCGCCTGCGATTGCACAACGAGAGCTCCTGGGCATGATACCCCAACCTCGACTGCAACTGACAGCAGGGTTAGTGGCTCGACAAGAACGCACAGGCAGTGGGGATGCCGTCGGCCGAGCGATGGATGCCGTGCATGTAAGCAACTTGCCTGCATCGGATTACGCATGTAGCGAGGTGCTGCGCAGCAAAAGAAGAGCTTGCCTGCAGGCCGCGCTGGGCGGGGGTAGTGATGTCGGTCAGTCCTGTGGTCGCCATCCAGGACTCCAGGCTGCCGCGCCCCGGCGTTGCGTCCAAACCTGCAGGTGACAACATCCTGTGATCAACAAACAATTTCACGCACAGTTCGATGTTGCTATGCCACAGGTTCACCGTGACCTTCAAGGTCATGTCAAGAATCAGGACTGTGGCAGTGCCTGCTGCTGGACTGTCGACCCTTGTGCCAGCTTCATGTATAAGTTGCCATGCGTCATGAACTTGTGCAAAGGCTGCTGGCACATTAACTGTACAAGGCAACATGACCTACAGCGGACATGACCTACAGCGGACATGACCTACAGCAGACAACATGACCAACAGATATGTCAGACCGATGCGCCATACCTGGAGTAGCCTGCTGCATCTTCATTCTTGCTGGCGGCGATGCAGCATCTGCCGCCGTGAAGGCGCCTCCCTCGGCCAGAGCCGCCGCCAGCTCCCCATTGCTGGCAGGCGCCTCAGCGGCATCCGCCGCAGCTGCGTCCGCCTTGGCATCCGTCTGCGCGGCGCCGCCGGGCGAAGCTTCTGCCGCAGCGGAAAAGCCAGCTGCGGGCAGCGGGTCTGCCGAGTCAGCTGGTGAACTTGGCTCCGTCTTGGGGCCGTCGGATGCCGTCGGGCTGCCTGCATCCGCGGCGGCAGGGCTGCCAGCTGCCGTCAGTGCGCCGTTGAGGGACGTGATACCGCTGGCTGGCGCCAGCACACCTTCGGGACTGCCAGCATCCGATGGACTGCCGGCAGCCGCGGGGCTGCCATCGCTGCAGCCGCTGCTGGCGCCCGGGCTGCTGTCGATAGGGCTGTCGTCAAACGTCGGCTGCTGCATGCCGCTGGCGCCGATGCTTGCGCCGCCGCCGCCAGTCGTCTTGGGCGTGACGGGGCTCTCGACTGCGTCGTTTGGTGCGGGAGCGGCGGTTCCCAGATTGGGGGAATCATAGGAGGCGCCGCGCAGGTGGCGCAGCATGGACAGGTAGGGTTTTGCAGCGCTGTCGGGCGGCGGCGGCGGCGCCTGCGGGCGGCCGTCTGCCGATTCATTACTGTATGCCTGCAGCATGGTGGGAAGACATTGATCTCAGAGGGGAAGGGAGCGTCGTTCGTGTCAGGTTCCTCCATGCCAACTGGGCACTGCTGGCAGCAGCTAGTGCTAGACGAATCAAGACCAGGCTCGCAATGAGAATGAGACAGGAGGGATCTCCTCGACAAGCTGGAAAGTGCACCCAACCAAAGAGGATATCCTACCTGGTCGGAGTCCTGCTGGCCCGCCGACACAGGCGGCGCTGGGCGCACCATTTAATAAGGCATGCTTTGATGAATCTCCTGTCCAGCAAACTTACGATCGCACCTGGTCGGAGTCTGGCGACGCGCACAGCGGATCTGCCGCCTGCTGCCACGCCGACACAGGCGGCGTCAGGCGCACCACCGCAGCGGAGTCAGCGCTCGCGCTGCGACTGTGGCTGCCGATGAGAACGCGATTGGCGCTGGCGGACAACCCGTGATCCGCGGAGCAACTGGAGGCCGCAGTCAGCGGCGAGTCCGATTGGGCACCCGCCAGCTCCTGTCGATGAACACACGCGGAATTGACTACAGCATGTTTGGTGATCTTAGGGTGAATGACGGATTTGGAAAGGGTATTTGGGGGCCTGGCCTGTCAGCCGCGAATCCGACCCGGTACCCGCCAGCTCCTGTCGCTGAAACGAGCACAGATCAGTGAGATGATGCTGTAGATGTGCGAGAGTCGGGATATTGGAACCTGGAAGGCGGGCGGCTGGCTGCAGGCAGCGCGACGCCTGCAGCAAGCCGTGAGCCTCGCATATCCAAGCATTGCAATCAATCTGCACTCGTGCCATCCCGAAGCATGAGGACGCTGCTGGCGGACACTGCGCTGGCAAAGCCAGTACTGCACCCACCACCTGGCAATGCCAAGCTGCACATCACAACTGATATTTGTCAGAATCAAGCGTCGGCAGCACCTTCAGCGCCAATGCCAAGCTGCACATCACAACTGATATTTGTCAGAATCAAGCGTCGGCAGCACCTTCAGCGCCGACAGCATGAAGCCGGCAATATGCCAAAGTCAGCCTGGCAGCGTGGTCGTTCCTGCTGTTCCGTCATAATTCAGGTGTACCTTGAAGGGATCAGCCGGCAGCACCTTGAGCATCGGCAGCACGCAGCCCGGCGGCGTGCCAAAGCGGCCGGGCGGCCCAGGAAATGTCAATTAGCACATCTGGTCTTAAGTGAAGCCCGGCAGAGTAAAGTCGGCAGCACCTTGAGCGTTGGCAGCACGAAGCCGAGCGGCATGCCGAAACGGCTGGGCGGCGTCGACGCCCGTCCATTGCTGCCACAGCTGTACACAGACTCCGTCGCCGGCGAGCCCAGGGAGATGACTGTTGGCGCGCCGCTGCCTGCCGACCAGAGGGGGTCCCGCTCATCTGCAGGTACACACCATTTATAATCACGCCCACAATAACCTTGTCAATCAACTGCAGCAAGATGACCATTGGCGCGCCGCTGTTGGCCGACCAGAGACGGTACCCCTCACCTGCGGTGAACACATGAGAATCGAATGTGCGCACATGTTTCAGAAATGCCAGCTTGGATCCCCTTGCATTCTCGTTCAGCGCACACCAGAGGAGTCGGAGCTTTGGAACGGAAAACACGGCAGTCATTTGCGATGCGGAAATGCCAGCTGCAATACACAGCGCAAGGTTGATATTCGCCAGGGCAGTGTACATCAAACATCAGAGGCGCACTGATGGCCAGCAGGCCGGCACTGGGCAGGAAGCCAGCCATCAAGCAAAAATAACCCAGAGTCTCATTTGTCATCTGCCAAGGCAACGTGCGCTTTGAGACGCACCGGTGGCCAGCAGCCCCACACTGGGCAGGAAGCGCGGCGTGGCGGGTGTCAGCCGCAGGCGCGGCAGCGGCGACCCGGAAGCGCGCGGAAAGCGCGCCGTTGAGGCGCACGGCGAGGCGCCTGTGGCAAACCATGCCTGCAATTCACACAGCAGCATTGTCACGGCAGCAGACGAAAGGCGTCACAGGGAGGGCTGCGGCCCCGCTTTCCAGGGATTCTGTTTTGAGGGAAAGCCGTCGAGGCGCAGGGCGACGCTCCCTTTGCGAATCATGCCTGCGTGGATAGGTTTTGCCAGCGATCGGGGGCACTTGTGAGGGTGGAGACTTGCTGTCAGACAGGGATTGTGAAGCGTCAGACTGTACATGGACAGCTCCTTGCTGCGCGGCCAGTGGTGACCTGTTACATGGCGGAACATCCCATAATGCAGCTGAGCTTCCGGGGACCCTACAGACGCCTAATGGTGACGGCAAGGAATGTGGGTACTGGGATGCAGAGAGAAAAAGCAGTGACTGTGTTTCACTTCCACATCACGCAGGTTGTCGGATGGTGACCCGACGCAGCGGTCCAGGATGAGGCCGTGCAGTTGGGGGATTCTTTTGAATCTGGATTCTGTTGAATCACAGATGATTGCGCACCTCAACATCACGCTGATTGTCGGATGGCGACCCGACAGAGCGCTCCAGGATGAGTCCGGGAGTCGAATCATTGAAGCTCGGCGGCACGGCTCCGAAGCAGAACTCCTCCAGATTGAAGAGCCCCAGCGCCGCCGCCGACCGCTGCAAACACAGATAAATCAGTGAAAGTCTGTAAAGAGAAGCTCCGAAAGAGCACTCCTCCAGGTTGAAGAGTCCCAGTGCCGCCGCCGACCGCTGCAAGTTGGAAAAAGATCTGATTGAAGCTCTCAGGCTGTGCATATTTCAAAGGAGAACTCCTCCAGGTTGAACAGCCCAGCGCCACCGCCGACCGCTGCAATTTCAGCGATGTCCGTGTTTTTTTTGGAAACCAGCTATGACCCGAAAGACAAGTCCTCCAGGTTGAAGAGCTCTCCAGCGCTCCACTTTTCAATGACCACTTGCTTTAATCTCCAAAGCTCGTCCAAGGCAAAAAGAAAGTACTCGACTAGAGCTTGCGCATGTAACTATTAGCACCTTCGGCCTTGCGGCAATCGTTCGACTGGCAAACTTGAGGGAGAAGGGTGTGACATGTGATACTGCATGGCCCACAACACTCGACGCAAAAGGCATCCGCCTCCATGTCAATGAACGCACCTCTGCGCTGTGGGGTCCTTCACCGCTTGGCGCCAGCAGTGCGGGCCTGGCCGGGTCGGCGCCACCAGAGGTCGCCACTGCCGCGCGCAGCGTCGCGTCGTCGCATGGCGACCAGTCGCCAAAGGTGGGGACGGCAGCGGTGGCAGCGTTGGCGCCTGCATCGCAGAAGTGGCAGTCATGTCACAGCTCCGCATGCCAAATGGCATCATCGCAGGGCGACCAGTAGCCCAAAGGCGGAAACTTTCCACATCTGGCAGAAGGGTGCCCCACTCAGCTTGAGGGTTGTTCACAGATTATCAGTCCGCCTTCCACCATACTTGGACGATGAAGGCACGTGAAAAGCCGGCATCGCTCCCTGAAGTGGGACACTGGGCTAGACGAGGGGTTTGAACACGAAGTCGCAATCCGCTTTGCGCAACGCTCTTAGTACAAGTACCGAAGAATGAGAGTTGCCATATCCTCACAGCCAGAATCGCACCTGGAAGTGGGGTGCCACGCTCAGCGAGCGGGTTGTCCACCAGGTAGCGGTCCGCCTCGCGCCATGCCTCCAGCTGCGCAAATGTCACCTCCGGCGGCTGCGACGGGGACGCCGGACCTCCGGCTGTGCTGCCGCCGTCGGCGGCGCTGCCAATGGCCGGGGTGCCGAAGGCGAAGGAGGCAGGGGGCGATGGCAGGCCATCAGCCCGCGCGTCCGATGCGGCGTCGTCTTCGTCGTTGTCGATTCCAGCATCCAGCGGTAGCGGCATTTCCGGCGTTTCCTGGATGACAGGAATTGGGGGGCGATATGCTCACTCGGATACCTACTGCATGTAGCCGAGTGACACACGCTGTGGCGCTGGCGCCGTGTGAGTCCAATGCCGCCAAACGGGCTGTTCGCCAAATAAATTTGTACACGCATAAGCCAGCGCATCGACAGCACCCCACCGCAGCTATTCCCCTGATGCTGCAGCAAGTAGCTGACTCATGGCAGAGCGCAATACAATAATAGGAGGCTCCTATAAGTGATGGGGCATTCACCTCGAACCACATGCGTGGCTGGGATGCGGGCGCTGGCCCCAGACGCGGGATACAGCTCTGCAGCTGCCCCACGAATGGCGGTGTCTCCTCTGTGGACCAGCCGCCTGTGCAGGAGGCACAGAACTGAGCGTCAGTGGATGTCCTGTGCTACCTTGCTACAACCGATGGTTGTGTTACAAAGGCAGTCGTCATCTGTAGATGCGTATAAGCATCCGATATGCAGTCTCCATACACGATGGTTGCAGAGGTTGTAGAGCTGCAAGCACGACGCCAGCTGAGCTGGTACAGGAGTGAAAACTGCCGCGGCAGCACCCGTGGACGGCGTGTCGCCGGATGCGGCCGAGGACGGCGCCTCCGCGGACAGTGCAAATGTCTGCTCGCCCGCCGCCAGCCGCTGCGCCGGCGGTGTCACCATGTCCGCGGCGCCGCCGGGGCGCCACAGCAGGACGTTAGGCGTCTCTGGGGTTCCTCCATGGAGTGCCGCGGCCGGGGTTGCGCCAGCGGTGCTGGCGGCGGGTTTCTTCACCGCCGGCGTGGCCCTGCCGGGCCGCGGCAGGCGGCTCTGGAAGCCGCCAAAGGCAGGAGTCGCCGCCGGCTCTGCCGGTTTGTTAGGGTTTAGGGCCACAGCCGCGGCTGGCGGCGATGGCAGCCGGCTGGGCGGCGCGATGAATCGCACCTTCTGCTCCTGCTGCCGGTGGACCGCCGCCGGCGGCGCCTGCGGCTGCTGGTTGGGATGTGCCGGCCGCTGCGGGGATGCCTGGCGTGCTGGCTCTGCGCCTGGTGGCTTCGCCGCCGCCGGCGCAAAGCGCGACTTGCCGAGCGTTGGGCGCGCAAAGCGGTCGGCGGCGGGAGGCCGATTGGGGCCTGCCGCCTGTTTGAGAACCACGAGACAAACTCCATTGACACCTTCCTCGGGCGTGTTGCCGTGACTCACTGGACATGAGGTCATTGCAAGACTTATGTGGGCGATGCGTGGACCCGAAAAGGTGAGGTGGGGCAATGTGCATGTGCCAAGCGCTTGACGAATGAAAAGGATGCGCTGGTGTGCATCTGCCACTGCTCTGCTGCTGCCTGCGTGCAGTCATGTGACTTTGTTCGAAGCCACATTGAGAGGTGCACGGCCAGAGGACAGAAGATACCTGGAGAGCGGGACCGGCGGTGCGGCTCACTGACGCCTTTGCCGGCGGGCTGACGACGGACCCCTCCTTTGCGATCGTGCTCGCCTGCAACCGCCCAAAGGGCACGCGGCCGCGCGAGTCTGCCATGCTTCAACTGCACAACAGCCAGCGGCAAAGGTCAGAGACACAGCTGTCGTTCGTCTCGCAGATCCTAGCTGCTGGGCGTCCGCAAAGATGCTGGAATGGATACAACGAGGACAGACTGCTGCCATCGTCAACCCTTGCAAGGTCCGGCAGGACTGAGCAGTTTCCCATGCACATATCGGATTCGTGGACTCGAGATCTGCAGCAGGACTGTGGATGTCTCAGCAGCTGATTCCAATGCATGTGAATGTGAAGTGGAAGGGAAGCCTCCCTGTGCACCTAGTGCCCAGGGCAGGGAGGGGCCCGCAATGTGCGTGACAGCTCGTCCAGGGTGCAATCTGAAAGTGCCGCCTTGGCAGGGGCGACGAGCTCTGTGATCGGTGCTGAAGGCCTTTGCATCATTGGGTCACCAGGAACTCGCCTGCAGACGTGTGCTATGGCGTCAGGATGATATCGACTGCACTGTTGATGTCTTGGAATTGCGTCCGAAACGGGGCGTGCTATCCTCACAGTGTGCCGTCAGCGGCGTCGCGCCGGCTGACTGCTCTGGTGATGTGTTGCCTGCTCGAGGCATGAAGTGAGGAAGAGCGCTTTGATGAAGTCGTTTCCGACAGCCAGTTTCGAACCGGCCACCTGCAGGGTTTTGACGTCACCCAAGATGAAAGCTCGAGCCCCGGGCGCGCGGGCGCAAAGCGTGACTGCCACAATCTTCAACATCTAGAAATCCATAGGTTCAGACTCTAACCACATCTGCTTGCCCATCCGCCACTCGCCGTTGGTGTTGCACCGCATCGACGAACCCTCGGGACCGGCTTCTGCGCGCGTCGCCGCACCTGAACCAGCCTGCATCGCCCATTTGACACCCTGCATGTTGGCACCGCAATGATGCAACATGCATCGCGGATGCATTGCCTGTGGCGGCTTGCGGCAGCTAACACAGATGCGGCAGCGGCACTGCGGCCGGCGCCAGCCGGTCTGCAACTGCTCCTCAGCGCAACCGGAACGACTGGATCAATCCAACACAGCGGCATCCGCACGCAAGCTGCAGATGCGGGAACAATTGCTGCCCTGCATCCGCACAACGCAGGTGAACCTCGGCGGCAGTCATCTGCCTTTTGCATGCATCAGCTGCACCTTGTCGCCTCTTATTCACAGGCGTTCAGCATTTCTTCTTGCTCCTTCTCGCGGCTGCAGGCCAGCCTCTGCCGCCGCAACTGCCGCTGTGGCGGCAGCTCATTAAGCCTTTTAAGCCTGGCAGCCGCACCCGCGCCGGCACCCTAACGCCCTCCGCAACCGCCGGCGCGCCGTGCCGGCCGCCGCCGCAGCATGTGGTCGTGCAGCAGCAGATCCGCCAGCAGCGCCGCTATGCGCATTCTCAGCCCGGAGCCGGCGCCACCACCCTGAACGTCGGCTCGCCGGCAACTGCATTGCCGGTGGGGGCGCCGTCGGAACGGGACGCGCCCCCCTCGAAGGCGGACGCCGCCGGCGAGCAGCTCCCACCCGAGGCGTCAGAGCCGGGAGCTGGGGCGCCGCTGCATGCGTACGCAGCCGATGCATCACCTGCGGCGGCGCCGGCGGCCCCCAGCGGCACAGCGCGTCCAGCGCCCGCCGGTGGCGAGGCGCCGACCTCCTGGTGGGACGACCAGGGCTGCTTCGAGTACCGCGCGCCCCTGTCGACCACCGTGCGCCGCTTGAAGGTCAGTGCTTTGACAACGTCACTGTATCTGTCGTACGAGGCAGCTGGAAAGCCCTGTTTTGCTGCATTTGTGGCATCCTGGCGGCGGCCATGGTTCTGCCACTGGGCCCGGGGTCTGCCGCAACAGCTTGCTTGAATTACACAGCAGGGCTTGTTCTAAAGGAGCTTTGCGGTGTTTCGCGGTGTACCTGAAAGACTTTCCTGTGCGCGTTGGTGCAGAAGCTGAGCCTGTTCGGCTGCACCTGCGGCATCATGGCCGCGCCCGTCATCGTGGCGCTCGATCCGGGGTCGGCGGCGGCGTCGCTGGCCAGCAAGGCGTCCATCGGCGGTGTGCTGGCTTCCTTCGGCATGTTCACCACAGGTACATCTGAACACAACTGAACTAGGTCTTCACAAACTCGCATGCTTCAACCGTGTGCCGGCAAGGCATCCTCTGGCGGCATGCTGGGCGTTTGTACGCATGTTGACCAGAATTGCGCGTGCGTGTGAGAGGCAGCCATACAAATCTCGACCTGCTGCTTGAAGAGGTTTTGGTCTGCAGCACAATGTGCAGTGTCGGCGTCTGCCAAGACTTGGAACCTGCCCTCCACCAGCCTGATATAGGGCGCATATTCCATTCTCCCACACTACAAGCAAGTTCAATTTGTGTTGTGTTTCTCTGGCAGGCCTGCTGCACTGGTTCGTGTCGCCGTACGTGCACAAGCTGCGCTACGACCCCGCTACGGGGTGGGTCGAGGCGACGCGGCTGAACCTGTTCGTGCGGCCAGTGACCACGCACTTTGAGGTGGGGGAGGCGCAGTTTGCGGACACGATGCGGCCGCAGACGACTTTCAAGGTAGATCTTTCTAATCTTTGCGCACACAACACATCAAGACCGTCAACATGCTCAACGTGGGAAAAACGGGAGTCATAATGGCACGCCAGTGCGTCCGGTGGTCACGCATTTCGGAGGTGGGCGAGGCACGGTTTGCGGAGACGATGCTGCCGCAGACCACCTCCATGGTGAGGTCAGTCTTCTTTGTATTGTCTTGGTTACAGTCGGAGAACACAAACAGATACAGATACGGAAACGGAGGCATGCATGACAAGTCAGCGCTGCCGGTGGTTACGCACTTCGATATGGGCAAGGCGCAGTACGCGGACACGATACGGCGGCAGACCACCTTCAAGGTGAGGCTAACTCTCCTCTGCCCATCTGCGTGAACGAATGAACAAACCAATGATTTTGAGAGATGCACACCTAGTGCGTGACACATCACGGGCCCGCAGAACCTTGAATGCTTTTTCAAAAGCATTCAAGTTTAGCACTTGCAGCATCTCTCCCTCATCAGACGGTGCAATCGGGAGTCCAGCAGAAGGTGTGGCAGTACTAATGTAATGCTCCCGATGCGGCTGCTGATGTCTCGCACCTTGAAGCCCGCTGCTGCCAAGCTCGTCGGGAACTGCTTGCTTCTTCCGGCGATTTTTGCAACTGTGCTATGTTCTTGTGCAGGTTCGGGACCCAACTTGTGTCCGGGCTGGGCTCGCTACCACATTAACAAGATTCACCTCAATCACAGTGAGATTGTATTTACAGGTGCGGGGATCCTACTTCTACCTGGACTCGGACCACCTGGGCAACAAGGAGCTGTACGACAGGCTCAACATCCCGGACCCCGATGCGCCGCCAGTGGAGGCGGTGGCGGCGGAGAACGAAAAGGCCAAGCGGCAGGACAGGCAGTAGCATGATCTGCAGTAGCGGTTGGTGCACGACATGCGATGTGATGGGCCGCAATTCCCGGATCTGCGCACAGTGGCAGCGGAGAATGAGAAGGCCAAGCGGCAGGACCAGCAGTGGAGCCTGCTGTGCGCTGCAGCCATTCCGCTGAGGCTGTGCTCAGGCATTCTGCAGGGGTAGAGTGTCTGGAGGCTGGCGGAGAGTGACTGGACTAAAGGCATGCTCGGGCGCCAGAGAAATGATCCATCTGGACCCTGCAGTGTGAATTTACATTCATTCTAGGGGATGTGGCGCAGCACTGTGGCGCAGCACTGTGCAAAATGGGCTGCCGCTCAGCGGGGAGTGGGCACTGAGTCTCGTCTCTAGGCTCTAATAGAGGCTTGGCATTTGTGTCGTCCAGTCGGCAGGGTGCTCGAGGTCTTGCAAGCTTCATGCGATTTGCTTGGAATCGCTTTCGAATAGGTATCTTGCACCATGCTCACGGAAACGACACAGGTGCCAGATGCCCAGACAATAAAATCCGCAAATCCGCGTCACTCGAGTCTCAACCGCAGCCGCAGCACCGAAACGTCGCTGCACTGGTACAACTCGTCAAGATCCGCGCCGGGCACCTCACATATTTCAAAAAGCTTCTCCGCTGCCACCAGGAAGCTGGCCTCCGCCTGGCGGTTGCGCCCGTGCGCGATGTAGATTCGCGTTTTGGCGCCGGACACCGCCCGCAGCGTTTCCACCAGTGGCGCGACGGCGTCGTCGATGTACATGACGTCTGCATTACGGAAACATACTGTAAAGTCGCTTTCGTGAGCTGCTCGAATTTGGAGAGAATTTCTTGCAGATACCACGCATTGTGCGGTGTCTTCAGCGGCACTGTGCGGCTTCGTGTGGTGCCCACCCCAGCAGACCGTGCCACTGCCACAGGGTGCCACTGCCGGGCTGCCACTGCACATGCCTTCGACACGGCTGCACGTAGGCCGTGAAACTGCTGTACGAGCCCGTCAAGGACAGCTCAGAAGCGGACCGCAGGCCACGACGACATCGAATGGCGGCTCCAGGGCCGCTGCGCTGCTGCCCCACTCGTGCTCCAGGACGCGGATGGGCGACGCGCCATTGTCAAGACCTGCACATTAGGGTTCAAAGATCAGCTTTCACGGCCGCAGCGTGGTACCACTGCCCCACTCGTGCTCCAGGACGCCGCTGGCTGGCGCCCTTTGCGCCTGCATGAGAATCATGGTTTGGCACGCGCTGTCAAGGCGTTGGCTGCCGTTCTGAGGAGGCTGGCGACACGATATAGAGGCCTGCGAACGACTGCAACCCTCCGCCCCTCAGTCAATAACATTTTCAGTTGCAACTGGCACACCGTTGACGGCGCAGTTGTCCCGCAGCAGCGGCAGGTTGGGAGCCAGGTCGGTGGCCGTCACACGCGCCCCCAAATGCGCCATCACGATGCCTGTTGTGCAACGAAGACGGAAGTGCATGAGTTACAGAGTACAAAGGAGCGATTAAGCTAGAAGGAAGCGCTTCAGCTGGAGCCTCAGCAGATTGCAGAGTGGATCTGCAGCATGCGCAAACCAGCATATGTTTCGTGCACAGCCGCCACGGTGCGCGGTGTGAACGTGTGCCTCAAGTCCAGTTCCAGCTGCTGAGGTGCACTGGGAGGCCGTGTGACCGTTGATCTGTGGGAAGGGCCGCAGGTGGGTTGTTCAGCAGGTGGATTGGTCAGCCACCCGGGAGGCCGCAGCCAGCACTCAGGTCGAGGCACCGCAGTCCGCGCAGGCTGAACCCCGCAGCACCCCCTCCTTCGCCCAATGCCGGCAAGCCCAAAGCTGTGACCTGTGCTGCGACCTGTGCTGCGACCTGTGCTGCGACCTGTGCTGCCGGCGGCCTACTGCCGCCTGAGGGTCCATCAGTTGGTGATGCAGCCGCGCCGTCTGCCGCAGGCCCACTGCTGCCAACGCCCGCCTCCGCTGCAGCGCTGCCGCTGGCGCCCGCGGCCACGCCTGCGCTGGCCTGGCCGCCGTCTGCTGCCGGACTGTCGGCTGCAGGCTGCCCCACCGACTGCGCTGCTGGCGGCGTGACGCCTGCGCCGCCTGCATCTGCTGGCGGCATGTCGGCAGCTTCTGCCGCCCCGCCGCTGCCAGCAGCCGCTGCCCCTGGGGATGCTGCCACCGCCGCCGCCGCCAGCGCGGCCTGCTTCTCCAGGAACTTCGCCAGCACGATGCTGCTGTCCCACACTGCGGCCAGCAGCATTCACGAAAATGTGGATTGCAGCTTGCCTTTCCTCTGGAGATCCGCCAGATTCCTGATCTGCATGAGGTGCACGTGGCAGTGCGATGGCTTCAAGAATGAACATGTTTCAAGCCAGGAGCTGAGATAGACATACAAGCGGATGTACCTGTGGATGCAAAGCCCTGCGCGTCGAACGGCGCCTGCCTGATGCTCATCTGGCACTCGCTTTCCTCCAAAGGCACCCTTAGGACATGATCATACGGCTGGTGAAACCGCACACTGCGTTTGCAGAGCACACATGTAAGAGACCAGGTGCAGTCGGGGTGTGGACGCATTCGCATGGCGCAGTGGCATGGTGATTTGCAGTTGGCTCTGAGAGAGTGCAGATACGTAGCATCAAAGGCTTTGTCAGCAGCATCACTGCCGCCCAGACGCTTCATCCACATCTCACCTGTCCGGCCTGATGCAGCACACACCACTGCGCTTAGTGCTCAGGAAGTCTGCTGTCGCAAGCCGTCAAGAGTGCCGCCGATGACGAATTTCCACCCTCATCACTGATTACGAACGTGTCGTCAAGATGTTATTCTTGAAGCAGACTGTAAAAACACGCCTGTGCTCGCGCTTCCACGCCCAGGAGCGCAGGAAGTGATTGGTGCTCTGGCCCAGCGCCACGCGCCGCCGCTTTGGCGCCGGCATGCCTTCCAGAACAGTGACCGCATCCGCACTGGCGGTAGCCATGAGAGGCGTCTGCCCTAATGTCAGCACTCAATGCGGTTTTACTGTGAATCAGAGCCAAGGAGTGCACAGGCCAGCCGCCGCAGTGCAGAGATTCCAGTGTCGATGCACTTCGCTTAAGGTCACATTACATGCGCTGCATGCATCGTGAGTATTGTGCAAAAAGAACGCGCAATTCACTCTGTTTCGCGCGAGAATTATGCTTATGCTGTTGCCACTCCCCACGTCACACCACACCTATCCAGTGCTCGACCTGAGGCGTGGCAGTAAACAGCCCCACAGAAACAGCCCCACATAATTCTGGTGTTCGAGCTCCCTTTGCTGTGCTGCTAGCCTGCTGCAAGGTGCAAGGCAATTCTTCTATGGCGTATTCACTGGGCCTGTCTGCACGCCACTGCATTCTTGTGCGGTGCTAAACACATTTCAGCGGCTGCTGAACGCTTCTTACAGCGACTCGCAACGAGATTGAGCGAGTGACATTCCATTGAAACTTGTTCATCCGTACAGGTACCTCAGCCGGGGTGCAGCAGCTCTACAGCAGGCCATTGCACGCTGAAAGCTGCTTCAAGAGCCGCACGTGAGCAAGGAGCCTCCAGGGGCCCAATGCACTGCCTGCAACAGCAGCATCGCGACGGTGAAGGCCGCAGCTAGCCAGTGGCGGCGGCAGCTGGCCAGCAGCGGCAGGCCGCAGTCGCTCTAGGGCAGCATGGCGGAGCAGGATGGCCAGCCCCAGCCGGAAGAGTCGGCGGACGAGTCGGCGCTGCAGAACACGGCTCCCGTCATGCGGCCCTCGGGATGGAACATCCGCGACATCGCGGAAGTGGACCCCGAGCGCCTGCTGAGCGGCAGGGTGTACCGCTCCAGCCAGGTCTTCAGGTGCGTCTGCACGGCTGGCTCACACTAGCGCTGAAGACATGCAGGCAATCCTGTATGTACGGGCGGTCACCCCAGGCCCAGGCAAAAGCTGCGGTGCGAGAGCCCAAAGCTCTGCCGACTGCATGGTTGGGCCGATGAGACTTGGGGGTTGAGGCTTGAGAGCCAATTTTTAAACCACTGCCGCGCCGCGGACTGGCAAGGGCTTGCGCAGTGCGGCTGCCTTGTGCAGATAGGTTGTGTATGAATTGCAGGCGGCATCTTTCTATTGAGCATTTTCCGCTGCCGCCACTCCTGGGGCCGCCACTCCTGAGGCAACCATCTTCTGGCTGCAGCAAGAAGGCGATCCGGGACCTTCGCATCCGCTGTGCAATCGACCTGCGCAAGGCCGGCCGCCGAGCCAGCCGCGTCGCAAAGCGCGACGATGATGCCAATGCGCGGTACAGCCGGCCGCTGAACAAGCCGGCCTCCAGGCAGCAGCACGCGCCGGGGCAGCCGGCGGTGGGCGACAACTCAGCAGCAGGCGGCGCATCTGCCGGCGACGGTGTGCCCAGCGGCAGACCGTCTTCTGGCACCGCCCGCAGGGTCTCGTCAGAGGCCAATTCGTCCGCCGCGGAGCGGGCGGCCGGCGCGGCGCAGTCGCTGACGTCCCAGCGGTCAGAGGCCGTCCGGGAGGAAGCCGCCGAGAAGGCGGTGGCGGCGGCGGACGACGGCACAGCAGCCGAGTCGGGTGCGACGGGGCAGCCCGCCGCGGCGGCGACGGAGCAGCAGGCTGGCGCAGCGCAGCAGCAGGCCAGCGCAGCAGCCATGCATCAGGAAAAGGCGGCGCAGCGGCGGGCGGCGGGCGGCGGGGCCGCGTGCGGCAGGGCGGAAACCCAAAACTTTAAGTCTCAAAGCCCCAAGGCGGAGGGCCTGGCGACGCAGCCGTCATTGGCGGCGCAGCAGGAGGCAGGCAGCTGCGGCCCTGGCCACCAGATCGGCAACATCGTGGATGGCATCGGGGACGGCACCGGCGAACTCGCCAGCCATGTGGTACGTGCTTTGCAGCACCCCTGCACTTGCTGGAGCTGAAGTGACCGGGCTTTTTTTCAGGCTGTCTCGTCTGAAAGAAACATGACATGTGTACATTCGTCCAAGCAAGCACGGAGGCCAGAAGCAACAGTGGCGGTCTGTTCGGACCTGTGGTGCCAGCAGTGCTGCCACGCTGCTGGGCAAACCATAGATAGCGTTTCCGGCAGATAAGGCTCCTGCAGATGGGGCTGTGCTGCGCATCCTGCATGCTGCACAAGGCTTATCGGGAACCAGACAGAGCTCCCCTCTTCTGTGGACGTGGATCAACCAAAATTCGCAAATGTGCAGGCGGATGGGCTGCGTTCGCCGACGCGCGAGGAGCCAGATTTTGAGGAGGCGGTGGGCGAGGACACCCTGGAGCGATATGGCCTCAAGGTGTACCACGGTGAGTCGCTGGAGTGCTCGCCCCCACCTCATGCTGTACCATCAGGTTTTGTGACGTCAGGCTCCCAAGGGCTCACATGGGCCGGGACTTAATGCTGCCCACCCTCTGGGAGGTGCCGACATAGCACAACGGGCTGACTTTGTGACATGGAGGCTTGCTAGATTCCACAGCTTGTGATCCGCAGTAGAGCTGCTGCCGTCGCGCCTGAAGCTGGCGAACTTACAAATGGTGCCGGCGCACCATCTGTAAGGCCGAACCCTCGCTTCAGGGTGCAGGCCTGAGGCAATTATCTGACATGGCATCTCTGTGCTGCCGCAGTCGAGGTGCTGTCGCCGCGTCTCAAGTTGGCCAATTCAGGGCGGCTTCTTTACACTCCGCGCCTCCGAATTCGCCCCTGTGCTTACACTTTCTGACGTACCGCCTCTCTGACTCTGCAGTGGAGCTGCTGCCGCCGCGTACTAATCTGGCCATCTTCTGGACGGTGCCAGCGCGCCTCAAACCAACTGTTTTCAGGGTTTCGGGCCTTGGCCACTCATTCGATCACGCCGTTCTGCATGTGTCGTCTTTCGTTACTTCTGCAGTCGAGCTGCTGCCGCTGCGGCTAAAGCTGGCCAGCTTCTGGACAATGCCAGCACGCCTCGGATTTAGTGACTATTTAGGGTTACGGCCTTGGTCACTCCTCTGAACCCACTTCCCTGCTGCCGCAGTCGAGCTGCTGCTGCTGCGGCTGAAGCTAGCCATCTTATGAGCGGTGCCGGTGCGCCTCAAACCAATTTTTTTCAGGTTTCCGGTCCTTGGTCACTCATTCGATCACGCCTTTTCTCCCGACTTGTCCCACTCTACTGGCACAGTCGAGCTGCTGCCGCCGCGCCTCAAGCAGGACATCGTCTTGTTGGTGCCGGCGCGCCTCAATCTCAGTGACCTCTCAGTGTTGAATCCTTGGTCACCCGCTGTGCTTGCTGCCGCAACAGAGCTGCTGCCGCCGCGCCTCAAGCAGGCCATTGTCTGGACAGTGCCGGCGCGCTATAAGTGAGCCATGCTCCGCGTCGTGCCACGACCCGACACATGTGTTCAGATCCGACAAATGTGTGCACATTCAAGCCTCGCGTGCGGTCCAAATTCTCCCGCTATAATCCTTCTTTCCTTCCCATGCTCCGCAGTCGAGCTGCTGCTGTCGCGCCTGAAGCTGGCGATCTTCTGGACGGTGCCGGCGCGCTACAGTGGGCCACGCTCCGCGCGGCGGCGACGTGCCACGACCCGACAAAAACTACATATTCAAGCCTCGGTCGCTGTGCAGAATATGCCTCTTTCATTCCCCTTCTTCCCTTGTCTCGCAGTCGAGCTGCTGCCGCCGCGCCTCAAGCTGGCCATCTTCTGGACGGTGCCGGCGCGCTACAAGTGGGCCACGCTCCGCGCGGCGGCGTCGTGCCACGACCCGCAGGAGGTCATGGCGCCAGCGGTGGCGGATCCCCAAGCGCTCGGCCTCGCCAAGCTCTACCGCCTCATGCTGGACCACGTGAATTTGTGACCATTGAAGTGTCGGATTCAAATTATTTCAGATATTGCTGCCCCGAAAAATAAGTCATATGGCGCCGGCGGTGGCGGGCCTCCAGGCGAACGGCCTCACGAAGCTCTACAGCCCGATGCCGGGCCACGTGAGTGCTTCTGATATGTGTACCTTCGTCCCAAGCTGAAGCTCCTAGAAGGAGGATCGGTTTTCTGGAGGCGCCGGCGGGCAGCGGGCCGGCAGGCGCTCGGCTTGGCGCCTCATGCTCGACCATCAGAGCCCTCCACTGTCAATCTCCCCTGCAACCAACAGTGACATGCAAACAGAAAACCTCCACCATGGCACGCAGTCGAAGCCCTAAACCCGGCGGGTACTCACCACCCTGACTGACGAGGGGCAACCTGTCTGGAAAACCCCTCGATCAACTTGGTTCACGACCCCTTTGCCCCCTGCTGCCGCAGTCGAAGCCCTACATCCGGTATGCGGCCACCATCCTGGCGGACGAGGGCAATCTGCCATCCAATCCATCCGAAGACGTCTTTACTGAGCAACAATTGCTCACATCCACAAGTGCTCAGATTCATAAGTGCGTTCGATGCAGTCAAAGCCCTACATCCGGCACCGTTCACCATCCTGGCAGACGAGAGCAACCTGCCTTTACATGCAACAAATCAAAACCGCAAATGCTCAACAACACCTTCACATCCCCGCGCAGTCGAAACCCTACATCCGGCACGCGTTCACCATCCTGGCGGATGAAGGCAACCTGCCGGCGGTCGTCCACTGCACCCACGGCAAGGACCGCACGGGGCTGCTGGTCGCGCTGCTGCTGCTGATGCTCGGCGTCGACGAGGCGGCAGTCGTCCAAGACTATGTGCTCTCAGAGGAGGAACTGAAGGTGGGGTTCGAGCCGGACCAAAGCCTGGAAGCCTGCGACCAATACTCCGAAGGTCTCTGAAAGGACCGCGCAGGGCCGCTGGTCGAGCTGCTATTGCGAAACTATGGACGTGGAGGAGACGGCAGTCGTGCAATATCAGCAGGGGCTAGTTCGTCGCCAAGCTCTGACGCTGAAGAGTGTGCAGGAAGCGAGATTTTCGAGGGCTTAGGCAGGCAGTTCTTGGTGTCGTTAAAGGCTCAGTGTGGCTGTTTCACGGTTCATCTCCTCTGTCGCAGGAGGGCCGCGGCAAGGCGCAGGCGAAAGGCCAAATCAGCAGCTACATGGTGCACGACCCTGTCATCGCGAGCCCGGCGGACATCATGCAGCGCACAATTGGGTACCTGAAAGCGCAGTACGGCGGCGTTGAGGGCTACCTGAAGGCGAGTCAACCCTGCGCTTGAAGATTGCTTCGAACTTTAATCCTAGCGTTAGTCTACATCGCAAGCCCGGCATACACCATGCAGCGCACCAGAGGATACCTGGCTGCGCAGTATGGCAGCATTGAGGGCTACCTGAAGGTGGGTAGGCATTGCATTCACATACATTGATTGAGAATTTGTACGATTGCCGTGCGGCAAGCACATGTGCGGGTACCTGAAAATGCGCAGTGCGGCGGCATCGTGGGCTACCTACAGTTCGTCAACTCATCCTTTGCGAAATCGAGTTGTCGAACATCCGCCGCCTACCGACACCATGCGCACCATTGACAGTCTGAAATCGCTGTGCTGACGGCATCCAGGATCAACAATCTCAGCGACTCTGCGATGCTGAAAACGCCATGCATCAGAGCATTCGGGCCACCCGAAGGCCACTTGTAGCTTCGCCACCAAGCACAGAAACGTCAACCACAAGCATTGTCGATTTGTGCACATGCGGTGCGGAGGGCGCTGCGCTGTGTGCCACCATCCCTTGGCTGGACATGCGGTACGACTGCAACACGACAGGGCATTGTCTCTGCAGTCCCCATGCCGCACCACAGGCGGGCCTTAGCACTTGGTACAAACAAGCATCATCGCTACGCAGGCAAGACGGTTGGCGGAGGGGGACAAGCTGGGCTGTGCATCGCTGCAGCCGCAAGGACTCGTCATACCTGACTGGTATAGACGGTTTCTCACTTGGCTTCCTTATGTCTGTGCAGGCGATACGGCTGCCGGAAGAACGGTCGTGGGCCATCCGCAAAAACCTGTTGCAGCCGCAGGCGCTGGCGCGAGTTCCAGCAGCCGCAACGGGAAGAGGCATTACCCGTCAGGCGCCTGGCGCACAAGGTCAGCAACGCGGGGGTGATTAAATGGTCTGCACCTTATCATGCGGTTGCTCACCCCTAGCGGCGCACGCGCGGCACGCCGTCAAGGCGCTGCAGCAGATCTGGCGCCCTGCGGCGGCGACCGCAGATGCGGATCACGGTTGCGTCTAATATGATGCGTCGCAGCGGCGGCGGCAGCGACCACTCTGGCCCACGCGGCGGCGGCGGCGGCACACCTGCCGCGGAAGGTGTACCATGCGCGGCAATCGGCCAAGAGACACCATGCAAACAGACAGGAACCTGTGGCTGTGCCACCGCCCAGCCGGCTGAAACTGCGCTGAAACGTGGGTGCCATACAACTATGCATAGATCGCAGCAGGGGGGGGGGGGGGGGGGGGGGGGCGTGC
>JAABUL010002498.1_pt1 | contig 30236 bp, 29 predicted proteins | sample 5559151 | NCBI WGS metagenome assembly JAABUL01 (sample SAMN10711876, study PRJNA513368) | rock metagenome | isolation source: Antarctica rocks | place: Antarctica: Victoria Land, Pudding Butte sud
CCCCGGCCTCGCCCCCACAACCTGCGAACTCGCCATCCCCATCACCTGCGAAAAACTCACCTCCCCCCACCCCTCGCAACTCGTCCGCGACCGCTGGATCTGGGTCGACCTCCCCGGCTGCGCCACAGGCTACTTTCTGCCAGAGGGCGCGGAGGTGCCGGCGGAAGAGGAGTGCGAGGTGGAGATTTTCGGGGGCATTTGGAGGAAGTGTGCGGAGAATTCGAGGTGGAATGCGGGAGGGGTCAATGTGGGGAGTGTGCCTGGGGAGGGGGGCCCGGGGACGGGGGTGGAGGGGGGAGAGGTGAGGTATTTGATGGCGCCGAAGCGGTTGACGCCGGAGACTCGCTAACTCTCCTTATACTCCCTCTCCCTCCCACCTCGTCCGCGCACTCCGCGGCTGGCCACAGGGTATCATCTCCCCGAGGGCGCCGGAGGAGTGCGAGATTTAAGATTTTTTAGGGGCATTTAGAGGAAGTGTGCGGAGGATTCGAGGTGAGGTATCTGATGGCGCCGAAGCGGTTGACGCCGCCGTTCTCTTGAGAGGTGGTGGAGGGTCAGGGTAGCTGGGAGGTGCGTCTGAGTGGAATCTCTGATGTGGGCGCAGGCTAGAAGTGTCTCATCATCTTCCTATATCGTCAAGCTATCGTAAAGGCTTACTGCAGAGCAAAAAGGATCTCTCCCAATAGTCAAGGAATCCACCCGTCCCGAACCGATTCATCTAAGCCGTACAAGTACTGTACGACCTCGGATTAAGGATTAAGGATTAGAATTGCTAAGCTGGGAAGAGATGGAATATTAAGATTGTTGTATACGACTACCGTACCTTGTTATAACCGAATTAGGGTAGATGCTGAAAGGAATAAAGCTCTAAAGCTGCTTAGATGATTACTTATCCCCAAGCTACCTTATGTTCCTTGAGCTCGGTAGGGGTAGGTGAAGTAAGTAGCGCATCCATAGTTGTCGGTCATTTAGGCGATGTAGAGCGAGGACATCGGAATAGAAGTGTTGCTCCATAGAGGCCCTATTATACTATCAGATAAATATCGTTAAACATCTCTCTACCCGAGTACAGTACCATTCACAGCACCACCGCGCAAACCCCAACGACTATTCCAATCACAACCACGCCAGCACTTCTCAACCCCCCTCCTATCCTGGTCCCTCTACCAGTAAAGACTAACGGCGCGGACCCATTCCCACTACCACTCCCAAACCCAGACATAATAACCCCACCCAACCCCGCGCCACCAGTCGCCTGCGCCGGCGTCAACGGTACAGTTGACGACGCGATTTGCAATCCCCCAGAACCTAGACTAATAACCGTCCCAGCGTCCGTAACCGCCGTTCCACCCAAAGCGACACTCTGCCCGCCAATAGCGAAACCAGTGGGGTTGGCTGTGAATGTCTGTCCGGCTATTGTGAACACCGATTGCGGCGGCGCGGTTGGCAGAGGTTTTGCTTGGCCGTTTATGACGATGCTGTTGGCGCTGGGAGGAATGGAGTATGTAGTTCCGGATACGATGACGGGGGCACCACCAGCGCTGGCGACTGCGCCGTTGGCGAAGGTGAGGGCTTGGGGTGTTGGGGATGGGGTTGGTTGGGGGAAGGCTGTGCTGCCGTCTATGACTGCATATGATGCGGCTGCTGATACTATATGGCCGGAGATGGTGGCGACGCTTCCTGGCGCGAGGGTGCTTCCGGCGACGATAATACCGCCTTTAGGGGCTATTTGGAGGGGCTGGCCAGCGATGAAGATGGGGGTTGGGTTGGTGGATGGTGGATTGACGGTGCTACCGTCTATGACTGCATTTGATGCGGCTGCTGATACTATATGGCCGGAGATAGTAGCCACATTTCCTGGCGCGAGAGTGGTTCCGGCTACGATGATCCCACCGTTGGGAGCAACTTGGAGGGGCTGACCAGCGATTGAGATGGGAGCTGGGTTGGTGGATGGTAGGTTTACGGTACTGCTGTCGATTACTGCATATGATGCTCCTGCTGATATTACGTGGCCAGAGATAGTAGCTACGTTTCCAGGTGCGAGGGTGCTTCCGGCGACGATGATACCGCCGTTGGTAGCAATTTGGACTGGTTGGCCCGCGACGAGCGGAGGACTTGTTGGGTTCGAAAACGGCACGGCGTAAGAGACGCCATTTGCTATATAATGTCCATTACCAACTGATACAGTCACACCTGATATTTGGGCTTGGACGCCTGGCGCGTATGTCGAACTCCCGATGATGATACCATTATTTGGACCTTGAATGACGGGCTGCCCACCAATGGACGGAGGCGCTGAAGCCGGTTGAGGCGAGACAGGACCAGATCCCGAGCCTGACCCTGAACCTTGCCCTGGCCCTGAGCCTGTGCCTGTGCCTGAGTCTATCCCAGGGTTTGAACCTACCCCTGGGCCTGTGCCTGGATTAGAGCCAGGGTTGGAGCCAGGGTTGGAGCCAGGGCCAGATTTAGATCCAGGGTCAGCGCCAGTACCAGACCCAGGGTTCGAGCCAGCGCCAGACCCAGGATTGGAACCAGAGCCAGGGCTAGAGTTGGAGCCAGCGCCAGATTTGGAACCAGAGCCGGGCCTGCTGCCAGAATTGGAGCCTGAGCCTGGATTATTGGGAGCGCCATTGCTTGAACCACCTTTATTAGGGTCCCCTTGCGAAGAGCCAGGACTATTAAATTGCTGACCCCCAGCCACAACACCCCCCTTGCCCGAACCCGGATCATTCCCAGCACCAACGGAGCTCTGCGGATCAGTTTGCTGCGGATCAGACTTCTGACCCTCCGGCAACTGTGGCACCACCGGCTGTCCGCCACTACCCGGATCACCCGGCTTGGGCATCGGCGTTGGTGTCGCCAGCACGATAGTCGGACTGGCTTGTGCTGCAGGAGACGCGGCGGGAGGTGTTTGAGTTGAGGGAACCATAGCTGTTGCCTGTGCCAATACTCTAGGAGGATCAAAAGCTCCATAGGCCGCTGGGAAGCATTTGGCCCATTTGGGATCAATGTTCGATAGCTCCGTCGGAAGCGAGAAGATGGGCTTGTCTGGTAAGGAGTATGCTTGGAAGTCCGTGTAGTTGATTGCGGTGTACTCATTCGGCCTTCTTTGAGCGGCAGCCTCGTTTGGTGTAGCGCCTTTTGAGGTGGATAGGGCGTGGGGTGGGTAGGCGATTGTGGTGTTGTAATTTCTTCCCAAGAAGACACTGCCGAAGGAGCCACATATCTTGTGGGCATTAATGTTCTACGCAGATCCTGGAGTCAGTGTGAGGCCTCGTTTGTAGTGCAGGATGATATGATATATTTCAAACAAAGAGCATTGCTTTAGGTATGAAAATCTTGCAGCTCAGCATGGTGCCAACACCTTCTCCCCGGGGAGAGCATGACTCAGGGTAGTACGTACGGTGTAAGCTACATAGACTGAGGGAGAAGTACTACCAAAGATTAGCAGAAGGCATGTTATCGAGGCGATTAGCTTACAAGGTCATCCCGTCAGAGACCACCCCCGACAGACCAGGTGCCGCAGTCACTGATGCATTGGACGCATTTGTGGTGTTCGTCCCATTGGTACCTACGGGCCAGTAAAGAATACGAACACTATCAGCATCAATCTGGCACCAGTCCGCACAACAGTTGTCGGGTGGTGTATATCCCACGTCGGTCATCACGACTGTTGTGTACGTGTTGGTGAACGAGATTGTGGTTGGCCTCGTTGAATAAAATTCGGCATATGCGTATTGCCCTGTTTCGGTCAAAGCTCCCGTAACAGTCGTGTCGTAAGTTGTAGCCCGAGAATTGTATAGTTCCATGCACGAGCATGCCGTGGAAAAGTCGTCACCGTGGACGCCACACATTGAAGCGTTATGCCCTGAAGATGCTGTTGCTGTTTGCAGAGTGAGAGACGAATTTCTTCCGACTAGTGCCGTTACTATGCAATGCCACGAGTCAGTACTCACACTCCGGAGAATCTATGAAACCCCAGATGTATTACAAAAAGGATAGTACTATCATCCAAGCATATCGAAATAGTCAAGCTGTACCCATAGGTTTCATACAGACGGTCCTAAGGAGGGTTTCTTGACGCTGACGTTGAATGGAACCACGATACTGGGGAGGACAAAAATCCATTGAAGGCTAGAAACAACATACTTGTCACGGCCTCTGCCAGGACTGCCATCATCGAAAGCACCACAATGCAAAACTTAGTATCGAAAGACATTATTAGTGAAAGCGACAATACTCGCAGCCCAGCAGGCAAATATCTCCACAGAGAGACTCCTGTCGACCGCAACGAGGAGCAGAGTGCTGGATGTTTCAGCAACGTTGCTTCTCGACCAAGTGTAAAGACAGAATATTTAGACAGACCATGTTGGCCCAGTGGCCCTCGCCGAGCATCTGGAATCTTCAGGTCATCGATGCCCTCATGCACCATGTAAGATTGCGCCGATTAGCGCGCAATAGTGCAGAGGCTGTGTATGTTGGTGGCCGAGCCTCCAACAAGATCGCTGGATATGATTGGTGCCCATCCTTCGAGAAGCGGAAATATGCATGGTCCGCCAGTCGAGCCTATCAAGTCGCACTCCGGGCAGGGAGCTGGAAGAGAATGAAGAATGCAGGTAATACTGTGAATACGGAGTAAGCCTCCACCGACCGCTCCTACGGTGGCCGGCCCTGCAATGAAATTCCTTCATTGATCAGCTAGCTAAGTATTTGCACGCACGAAATGCACGCATGCCATTGTAAATACATCCATGGAGGTGGAGATTCTCCCCTATGCAATCCAATCATGATCGATCTTATCTTGTCTAAACAACGCATTCGAGTTGAGGAAGTGTAGGAAGTGCCATGCTAAATCAATGCTGGAAAGATGACCGCCGTAGGAAACTCGTCAAGTCTGTGAATCGTGCAGCCTGAGGCTGCTACAGGTCGGAGTGAGTGGAAGAGCCATCGGGCTTGAAACCTTTTCTATCATAGGGATTGAGTGTTGAAAGGCCGTCGTATCATCATCGTAGTATGTCGCCGAATGGTGACAAAGGGCCCTGTACTTTCCCAGCGCGTCGAGACAGAGTCCATCACCGTCCCAAAGCCCTTGGTGGGGATTCACCACCTCAACGGGAGTAGTCCCTGTCTCGCCTTCTTGGACCCTCCGACCTACTCCTCCCGTATTGGCTGCCATCACCTCCACCACCTCCTCCGCCTTTCTGAGCCTTCTTCAAGCGCTTCTCGTGATTCTTCTTCCTCTCCTCAGTCGCTTCTGCCACCTCATGTCGATGCTCTTGTACCTCCTGCCACTCACTGTACGCTCCCTTAATACCTAAAGCCGCAATGCCGATCGCGGCTGCATCTTGGATCCTCGCCTTGTTCTTCTTCTTGCGAGCTTCTTCGGGCGACATCTCGCCACTGGCAACCTCGAGATGTCGTTTGTCTCGAGCTTCCATGCTGGCGTAGACGCTGTGGGCGGCGTGGATGGTAGCGACAGCGGCGAGACCGGCAGTGAGGTATTCTTTCCCCTTCATTTTCTTCGTACGACGCTCGTCTTCCGATGAAGAGCAGACCGAGCTAGACTCGGACGAGGAGCTGCTACTTTTTCCACCTTTCCTACCTTTTTTTCCCGATCTGCTGCCATTGCGTGTTCCAACCGCACTCTGGTTGTCTCGACGTGCTACTTCTTGGCCCCTACCGCCACCACGCTCACTGTCCCCGCCATCACGGCTTTGCTGGTAGTTCGCAGGCTTGTAGCGGTCGGGTGTGCGATCATCGTAACGTGCACCATAGCCTCCACCAGACGGGGGTGGTGGGCCACGGTAACGGTCAGACTTGCGGACGTAATAGCCGTCGCTGTCACTGGATGGGGGGCTGCCACCGCGACGAGCGCCCCGAGAGCGTGAGCGTCGTCTTCGGCTTTTTTCTACTTTTTGATCCGCAGCAGCTCCTCCTAGACCGAGGGCTACAAGGGCTTTTTCTCCCAGAGATTTTCGGCGTTCGCGACGGGGAGGGGAGAGGGAGGATTCGGAGTCGGAGTAATCTCTTCGGCTTCCTGAACGCCGGTCAGTCTATTCGAGGAGGCATTGTCCGAGAGAAAGGGAGATGAGCACACCTTTTCGCCGGTCACCGCGGCCGCCTCCCACAGATCGTGCACGTCCGTTGCTCTTCGAGTACGCATGTCTCTCTTCCACCACCTCACCGCGACCAGATCGTCGACGTCGATCGTCATAGTCATCACGAGGGCTTCTCCTCCTCCGATCGGTCTGACTCCGTTGCGGAGGCCCATATCGGTCGTACTCTTCGTACTCCTCCGATTCGTAGCTGCCGTCCCCGTTGCGCATGCTCTTGACTTTTTGAAAGCCCTGTTTTGTCTTGTTCTTGATAGGATCGTAGACTTTATGGTAATGTTCTGTCACCAGAGGGACACCTTCCATGGCTAGTTCAGCAATTTCCTCCGCCATTCAGATGAATGGGAGTGGGAATGGTGGGGTATCAAGGCAGACAATCAATTGGTGTACAGTATTGGATTCAGCGGAAGTAAACACATGGAATTGTTGCAGGAATCGTACTTTGCAAACCAATGGCCAGTGCTGTTTCAGCCATCCTGTCAGGTTGAGACCGTTGTCGATGTGGGGGGGAAAAGATTCAGCCAAAAAAGGGGAACGCCAAGAAGACGGCTGTCCGCTGGTACGTACAAAGCTTATGTAGGTCTTGGAGAAGAGGGCGAAGGGCAGGAGATCGAGATGATATGAGATATTCGTGCGAGGTGAGTGTGGATTTGCGCCGGCGGGTACGTCATGTGCTGCCCCAGAGAACTCTTGATGGAGGCTGATTGGCCTTTGTACGACCGTGTGGGTTGAAGTAGCGGTGATGTGTTGTCCGGTCGAGGAATCTTTGAATCTAAGGGACATTCTGCCAAGACATGGCTCGCCCCGCCATCTTAGGTCGGAATAAGCAAAGGCGCCGCAAGGCTAATCCTGTTGGAGTTTAGTGTCAGGAGCCCCTTGCATGTTTTAGGACGGATATGACGGAGATGTGGCAAAATAACGGTAGCGCTTGGTGATCGTCCTTATAAATTGCATGTATCTCCAAGTATCTATGCCATGTTGGCCAACGGAAATGTGTCGCTACACTGGGGCACTCGCCCTGCATAGCGGCCTTACGCCTCTCCCGTCTCCATAAACCGGGATCCCTTGAGGTAATTTCACTTTGCCAGATTTCCCAAGATGTCCTGCCCATCGCCCTTTGTCTCAATAGTCCTGAACTTGTCTCCACTTCCCTCTCCCTTCTCCGCTCTCTCGTACGCCTTCGCGCTCCGATCAGTCAACAGCTTCAGATCCGCCTCACTCAAGATCTCCCCTCCCTCGCCTGGATCGTAATTCTCAAAGTCTTCATTGGCGAGAATTTGCTGAAGTTCCGCGTACTCATCGTCGCTTTTCTTGTTGGGTTTGCGATCCAGCAAGCTTTTGAACTTGTCCTTTTGTATCACGAGTTTCTCAAGACGTCGCTTGCCATCTGCTTTCTCAAGAAGAATCTGCTCGATCGTGCCTTTGGTGGCGAGACGATAGACGATGACTGGACGCGTTTGGCCGATACGGTGCGCCCGATCTTGAGCTTGGAGGTCTTGTTGTGGGTTCCAGTCGCTGTCGAACAGGATGACCGTGTCTGCGCTGGTAAGATTGATACCCAATCCACCAGCACGGGTACTCAGGAGAAAAAGTTGGTGATCCTTCTGCGTATTGAAAGCGTCAATCTGATCACTACGATCTTCCTGCTTGACAGCGCCATCAATGCGACAGACAGGCCAGCCGCGGAGCACGGTAGCCCAGTCTTCGAGGATGTCAAGTTGCTTTGAAAATTGGGAGAAGATGAGTACTTTGTGGCCTTTCGAGAAGAGGTACGGGACAAGGCGATCAAGCATGACCATCTTGCCGGACTCGGTGACGAGAGATTCATCCGGATCTGCGTCAGGAGCCCAGGGCCAGGAGAAATGATGGGGACTATTGCAGGCGAGGCGGAGCTGCATGACTGGGTTTTGCAGCTTCTTTTGGCTGACTTCTTTGCGAGCTTGGGCGAGCGTTGATTCTTGGTCACGCTGTTTTTGCTCTTCTTCATCTACCTCTTCACTCTCAGTGCTTTGCTCCAGCTGCTGGAAATACTCGTGATCGCTCACTTCGGCGTAATTCTGGCGCCTACTACTTCGCCCGGATCTACCAGCTGGGGTAGAACCTCTGGAAGATTTCGCGCTCTTGTTTGGCGTAGATACGCCACTCCCTGCTTTTCGTTTCTTGCCTTTGACTTCGCTAACTCTGGAGTCCTCGAGCTTGGCACCTATCCTTTCAACGGCTTTCTCTTCGAGGTATTTACGGATGTCACTGTCTTTGATCTTCCGATACAAATCCTTCTGAACCGGAGTGAGTGGTGCGTAGAGAATGTACTCGCGCTTCTTAGGCAAATTCGTCTCCACATCGTTCTTGACTCGCCGCAGTAGGAACGGCTTGAGAATGGCATGAAGAGACGCGATAGTCCTCTTCTGCCGTTCGGTAGACATCAATTGCTTGTGGCCATCCTTATCCTGCACATCCGAAAAGTCGAACATGCTTTCGAAATGCTCCAGATCTGAAAAGGCCTCCGGGAGAAGGAAGTTCAACAACGACCAGAGCTCACTAAGATTATTCTGTAGCGGAGTTCCCGTCAATATCAATCGGCTTTCCGACTGATACTGCTTCAGCTCTCTGACGAGCTTGCAGTTAAAGTTCTTCAATCGGTGACCCTCGTCCACAACAATAAACTTCCATGGATAATTTGCCAGATATTTCTTGTCCCGCATACAGATTTCATAGCTCGTGCACACAACGGGAAACTTAGCACCCTTCGAGTCCCCCTTGAGCTGTTTCCTCCTGATCTCGCCTCGGCCTTGTGGAGAGCCGTGATACATCACAACGGGTATCTTGGGCGTCCAGAATCCAAACTCCCGAACCCAATTGTTGACGGTACTAAGCGGTCCCAAAATGAGAAAGGGGCCGTTGGTGCCGTTTTCTCTTAAGAACGCCAAGAAAGAGATCAGCTGTATCGTCTTGCCCAAACCCATCTCGTCGGCCAGTATCCCATTCAGCCCAATCTGATACAAGCACGTAAGCCACGTGAGCCCCTCAAGCTGATAATCCCTCATCTTCCCTCCCGAAACGAGCTTGGGCTGCGCAGACGTCTGCACCTTCCGTGCCTCAAGCGCTTGCTTCAACTGGTCCATGACCGTAGATGAGAAACCCTGGCTGCGGCTCAGGAACCAGTCCAGATCTTTCATGTAGCCTGTATCCTGACCATCTTTCTCCCATCGCTCTTTTTCTCGATCGCGCCGCTCTCTGTCCCCGCGTTTGCTCTCTTTTCGTAGCTTGTCCTCCTCTGCGCGCATCTTCTCGACTTTCGGGTCGTAGACCTCGTCTGCGGCGCCGGCTGCTGAAGGGGGCGAGGAGGGAGGGCTGGACACGTTCGAGGCAGCGTCGTCAAGGGAGCCAGGCGTCATTGGGGTGGAACTCATGATGGGAAAGCCGGACGCGGGTCGGATGAGGTGCACCTAACGGGGCGAAGGAGGCGAGTAGATCAAGAGATGCCGAATAAATACGCCGATTAAGGAATCGTTTGTTGTACAATTGAATTTGCCACCGCTGACGCCCACACGTTTTGGCTGGATGCGGTAGCCTTTGTTGCGAGGTTATAGTTCTATACAGTCAATTGGGAGGAAACGAGGAGCGAAAGGCTGCAACACACACGCGAACGCGTTCGTCGGGAGAGGGAGGACGTCACCCATATGATGATGTAGTTGGCTGAAATCTGACGCGACGCGACTGTCATACACCTGTAAGTTGAGATCTTACGAGTATGACGATCTATACGAGATTGCATGCCAGTCTCCCGGTCATGCCTAAGAACGTAGTTCGCAACGTAGAGATCTTCCCAGCGCAATAACTCACCAAGGGGATAGGATGGAGTAAGCATACGCATTAAGTCTCCCAGTATCGATATGTCTGAATACCTCATTCATCAAAAAATCTGTGATTACTGGAGGTAATAGAAAGTCAGAGGCGTCCCATTATCACAAGATACTTCGTCAATGGGGAGCTGGGAAGGGGCAGCGAGAAGGGTATGATCTAGCGTCGTCATCTATCAAACACCACACTTAAATTACAACGAATCCAATGTACCGGATCAGATCAAGTGTCCTATCCAATCGCACTTCAGCGGCTCCCGCTAATCCACTAACGTGTCCATGGCCAGCCGTCTCAATCATGCAAGCTCATCTTTGTCGTCGTCTCCGTCCGCAGTGAGGTCTATCGCTGAATCTTTCCGCATCATGGCGCATGAAGTAGACTCCCCAGTCGCATGTCCTCTAGCCATATTGTCGGACGTTGTGGGCTTCTGTAGATTCGGGGGGTTAGCTCCTATTTTTGCTCCACCCGCCTGCCTGCCAGCCTCCCTGGGGTTTACAGATCCCTCAGATACAGTCTTCTTTCTGGTGGAGCCGTCGGAGGTGCGCTTCTTCTTATGGCTGGTTGCCGATGATTGTAATTGTGATGCTATCTCAGCCTTCACCGCTTTCTCAGTAAGCTTCGGCTGACGAGCACCAACCCGGCGCTCATTGGTGAGAAATGCCGTCTCGGAGTCGTTGCTTGCGTGGCGTTTCAACCCTTGACCTCGATGCGCAGATGGGGCCGCCCTCCTTCCCAAAGCTATGTCTTTGCTTTTTGCTTCGTTGACTTGCCGATCGATCCCTGCCCTCTTTGCTTCCATCGCTGCCTTTCTGGCTCTGATCAGCTCGATGCGAACCAGATCTGTGCGATGAACAAAATCTCCGATGGGAGGCAAGCGTGATTCTGCGACAGTAGATTCACCAAGATCAATGGAAGGCCGTATGAAACCAGATGGTTGACGACCTCGGCTATGCTCTCGTTGAAGCTGGTGAGATCGTTCTGGTGGTGTTCGCTGGCGTACATGTAGACGCGGGGCTTTCGAGGGCGATCTTGAAACGTCGGAGGCGCCGTATGAGCTATTCCTGGGCGGATGGGATCGGGTCGGCGTAGGTTGAGACGTATCCTGGCCTTTTCTCATACCTGTAGAACGTCGGCAGGGTTGCATCGACCCAGAGACTGAGGTGCCGTCGCCCTTCGCCCGGCCCAAAGCAATGATGTTGGCCTCTGGGATTGACACCCAGGCGCCATCAAGCAGCTTGGTGTCGAGACGACACTTACGAAGGTAAAGGCTGGCTTTCTCGACCTCTGCAGCCTGACTCAAGAAGCCGTTGTCGTAGTACTCATCGTCGTGATCCTCTCGAACGTGTTGAAAGAGGTTCAGGTCAAGAAGCTCCTTGAATTTTCCTTCGGGCATGCGTGCTCCGCGGAGCAACCTCTCGTGGAGCTCGCCCCGATGTCTTGACCCTTCTTCGTTTTCTCTCCGCAAGCGTTCATTGCGCGCAAGTACCAAGCCTGCCAATTCCTTAACCTGACAGTCCTTAAGCTGCAGCCTTCGGGTCGCTTCTCCTGAGGAGTAAGCGTCCGAAATAACGTCGTATAGCTGCAGCTTCAACCCTACCGCTAGGTCGTCCCAATGAACCTGCGCAATTTTAGTCAGCAGTCAACAATGATGTAAGCGGAAACAGTGCTAAAAGAAGGGTGGGCTCCAATGACAAAGTCCGAGGACTGGTGGCACACAACCCAGGCGCGCGTCAAAACAACGGTGTACTGTTGTACGCCCTCAGGTCTGTCGCGACTCGAGGAATAACAACCAAAAATGTGACTTACCTCCTTCTCTGGCTGCTCGCGCGCATCTTCTTCGTCCTCGTCCTCGCTTGACATCATTTCGAGCATGTTCCGGTCAAAGCTGGTCAACTTGCCAGCAGCATACATTCGCCTGTGATTATCCTCCAGGAAACACTCCGGTCTTCCATTGTGTTGCGGCTTCAGCCCGCGGAGCCATGACATATCTTTGCCCATTGTTCGCCAATTCGAATGGTCCGATGTGGGCTTCGCGGAATTTGGAGGTGTTGCCCTCAAAGATGTAGTGTTTGGGTTGACCCACAGTGGAGAATCCACCGTTGGAAAGAGTGGAGTGCCACCGTTGCGATCGACTTGATCGTTCCTGCCACCTTGTGGGCTCCCTGCGATGCTTGATGCCGACGACGAAGATTCACTTTCTATGGTTTGGGGTTGTTGATGAGGCGCTAGTTTAGGGTCATCGAGTGTTGGAAATGCAGCGGGTGGAAGGTTGGAGTTGAAATGTGTTATGGGCCCTCGATATTTGTTTCTTGTGGACTTGGGTGGTGATGATCTATACACCTCTTCGTCGATGTCGGGCTCTCGATATGAGGCTCTGCGATGTTCATCTTCAGGGTCATCGAGCCTCGAAGGGGCCCGGATCTCATCTCGATTTCTGAAGCTGTACGGCATGATCGTAGCGGTAGGCAATGAGGTGTGGACTTTGTTTGAGAATCTAGCTATCTATCATGATATCAATGCACATGCATCATTGAGCGAGCCGCTTCATATGTCAAGCAAGGAAGTGTTGCCTGCAGGAGTATCAACGTTACATCGAATCTGTGTTGAGATCGATGAATTTTGGACAGTATGGGTGAACGCGGGTTCTCAGGATAGTGAGGTGAGGAGTATTCACTCTAGAAGACTCGAAATCGAATGTGGGTTAACACTGTGATGGGTCAATGCACAATGCAATGCCTGTGTAGATTGATCTTCGTCCTCCGAACATGCCCTCAAAGGCGGTGAAGAAGTCTTTGGGAACTCACCCTTCTTCAAAAACCAGCGCTAGCCATTTGGGCAAGAGCACCTTGAATGTACTACATGCGTGAAATACCATGCTGTTAATGCTCAGAGGCAGATCGGTCTTGGAATGGAGCAGACCCAGCTCTCCCTTCGAATCTCCCAGCATCTAAATGCACCTCATCACCCATTTCCATGTCTTCGTCGTAGGCAGCATCAAAAGTCCTCTTTGAAGAGCTCGCAACTCGATTGCCGCCTCCACCATTGAAGCCGGGGTCTGCAGCCCCTCCTTGTGATTGCAGAAGTCCAACATTGGCCTGAACGATATCCCTCTTGGCCTGGAGCATCATTTCGTATGTTGAAAGCAAATTCCTCAATGAGTCGTCAAAAGCCACAGCAAAGCGTTGAGCTTGTATGATCTGGATCGCTTTGATGAGATCCATCGAATACATAGCCATCACATATGCTGTCACAAGTGTAGCCGAGCGCTCGTTTCCAGTCTCACAGAAGACCAAGACCTTGCCGAGCGTTGGTGGTCGATGACTATTCCCCGCGGCTGTCTCTTGAGCGGCTCTGGCTTGCTCGCGTTGGTACATAGTCGAGAGATGCGCGTTGATAACCTCGATGGCCTTTGGGAAGGCCGCAATGAGCTCCTGATTACCTGCCACATCAATCATCCTTGTATCAAGACCAAGCTCTTGTGCTGCTTTTGTCTGTAGCATTTTGGCTTGAGCGGACATGGTGTTCCGAACGGCCACTACCATGGTGATGCCTTCACGTTGAAGGAAAGCTTTGTCTCTCGCCGCCGCCATAGGCCCGAGGTATAGAAAAGGTAGAATCTGCTGTGCCATCCTCCGCTGCTCGTACTTCCATTCCAGCATATTGTTGGCGGTCACAAAGTTGCCGTATGTGACGGTCTTGAGGAACTCCGCGTTTGCGAATCCGCTAGATTCAAAGTCAAACGCTGGGTCTTGGACGACATGGAGGTCAGGCACGCCTTGGGCATTCAGGGCTGGAGGTGGGACGATGATGCGGGGTGGAGAAGGTACACGAAAGCTCCATGATTGGGCGGGAGAGTGAGGCATAGCCTTGGCGAAAGACGAAGTACTAGCAGGCATGCCTAAATCGGGCGGTTTGGCAAGATTGAGAGTGGATGAATGTCCGTGATATGCGTAGAACAGGGCCCTCTCCTCCTGCTGTAGAAATAGAACGGAGAAGTGATGGAGAGTCTGTTGGAATATGACTTAGCGAAGAGTCTGGAGGAAAGATTGGGAAGGTCGCTTGATTGTTGCAAGCAACATTAGGAAGGTGGAGTGTTGGTTTATTCTTAAGTAAAGAGTGAATGAACGCTGAGGTGTTGAGCCGTGGCCCCGTGTGGTCAATTGTGAAATGCTGCCATCGGCACTTCTTCTTGCCTGACCTCGCACAGAAACAGGCTACGCCACCGTCTACCCGGTTCGAGAGTATTGGCCTGTGATTTGATGGAGATTCACTATTGCAATAGGCAGGTAGGCAGCCTTCCTGACAAGCGAGGTTGAGCATGCTACTTTAGGTATTCAGAAGAACTTTTGGAGAGGACGGTCCCGTCACGTGAGTGCCAAGACTTGTCTTGGCAATGAATTCCACTTCTCCTCAACTTCGATGCCTGATGCTTTATGTTAGGACTTTGGCTAATGTAGCAGGGTCTGATCGAACAGCATGTACTTTGAATTGATCATCCTAAATCTCTGTGTCAGCCATGCTCATTGCTCATCGGTCAAATGCCTATGGAGGAGAAAGTTTTCAAAGAATCAAGCTCTAAGCACACAGTAATGGTATACCCAGTAGGCCTGTCTAGTTGCTCATTGCTTGTGGCATTGTGATTCTAGTGCATTGGCACGAAATTGCTGGTTACATATCCGTGTCTTTTCCAATACAGAGTACGGTGTATGCATCAAGGCAAAGAAACCCGAAAGTCATACACAAATACATTGGTACCGCTTTACGATAATGTCATCCAGCCTTTGATGCACCATTGATCACTCTGTTTGATAATGCTGCACTGACCGTCGTTCATCTCCACAATCTCTGGTCCGTGTGGCACATTAGATATGGTTTACTACAAGCGACTTGCGGTGTTGCTACGAGCCTGGGGATACTCTTGAGACCCCCTTCACTTTGTTCCGCCCCCATGCCACCCTACATTCTGATCATTCCTCGTTTCTTTCACGTTGTAATGATCTCATGGTACATTTTAGCTTGGCATTGGCTAAGAATCTATCTTGCAGAATCACAGGCTTAGACGACCACTTACAGAGCCTTCCTTCGCCACTCAATCAGATTTCCCGCACCTTGGCCAACGAGACATTGTTCTTCTTATGTATAACGCAAACCACGCGCATCTAACCGAACTTTGGCATCCATGTGCCTAACACATCTCTCACGACATGCATCTGGAGGCCACTTGATCCGAATCCGAAGCCCGATCCCAATATCTTCCTTTCGGAGGCTCCTCCCACAGCTCTGTCTCAACAGAGCCTAGCCGACTCGTATGCCAGGCTTGAGCTCCTTGGCCACATCGAGATTCATCGAAAAATATGCTCAGATAGATGGTCGTGAACACTTTCCAATGCATAGTAATCCGAGGCCAATCGCGGAACTTCTGCCGGCTCCACTCTATCTCTGGCGCGAGGAACATCCGAAGCCCTTCAGGAGAATTATCAGGGCCATAGGTCACAATCGTAAGCTTGTCAAGACGCGCTCTCAGTCTCCGAAGCGCTATGGCGTTGGCATTGTTCATTACCAAAGCCCGAGCTAAACCGAAATTAGAAGCCGCAGTGATATAAAGACTGAATGTGCGTAGCTGAGCAGGATGCCGCATGAGCTGCATCACGAGATGTCCGATGGTCAAGTCGTTCATGGGCACAGAGTATCGCTTGAAAAGCTCCTCGCAGAGAGGCGGTTCGTTGTGTTCGATGCTGATGTGTCGCGTCATCGATTGATGAACACTGAACGTCGGTGGCCAGCATATAACTGACTTCTGCGTCGCATAGTGGAATCAATTTCTGGCAGGCATAGAAGACTGATGATGCTTCCTCATGGATTCTGCGACTGACTCGCAAGATTGTAGTGTCTATGATAGGGAGAGCTGGGCGCACCCTTCTCTGAGGGTAATTCCGAGCTACTGCCAAATCTGCTGGCAAGCGTAAAGTCACCTCCTTAGGCGCCTCAAGGCAAATCTCATAGATTCTGATACGCAGCTCGGTAGGCAGATTCGTGAAGGGAAATGCTGCCATGTTAGGTAAAGATAAATTTGGTAACGGCAATTTGGGTAAATGCAAAGCGTGTGAATTATTATAAAATTGAATGTAACATATATCACTCCAACAGTACAGGTCTGCAGCATCTGAAGACCACTGACACGATCATCATAAACCCAACACCATTTGACCATCAATCTTCTCGACACATTAAAATCTATCACTGTGTCTGCAGTATCGATGTCTCGATGAACAACACGTTGAAAAGGATCAACACATGATTACCTCCCTCTACACAGTCAATAAAAGCGCCTCCCACCGTAGCTTATCTCAACGGGATGCTTAGCAGGAATAATAGACGAGCATGGATGATCTAATCACTAAGTGATTCTCTATTGAATCATCGTCAACAAGGCTAGAGACATGCATGAATGACAACGCAATCAGACATCATAAAGACAGTTTAACAAGCAAGCAATCATCACACTGAGCACGCACGTACTCACGCACGTGACCGATGAGGAATACGCTGACAATTTTTGCGATATAATCGTCACTATCAGATCCGGCCCTAATATACATACACTTAAAATTCACGAGCTGCTACTACACTCACTTCCCCCTACCTTTCCCCCTTACTGAGAACTCCATTCAAAAAAGCCCAAGAAGAAATGAGCGAGATGGTTTCCGCGCGAGCAGAGGTGTTCGAGTATCTCCCGCTCTGTACAACATATGTATTTAGGCAACGTTCTTGCAGTAGATCAGTTGGTGATGAATATTAGCTAGAACACCATACGAATTTTGAGATAGACAGTGAATCGCGGGGTCCAGAACGCCGCTATTGATTGATTTGATAGGGTGTGACAGGCTGTGTAAGGTACCAGCCTACCTCCTCTATTATTTTGGCTAGACTGTGTCCCTTGAGCTTTCATTATAGGAACTCTGAGACGACTGGCTGACTTGAATTGTGGGATTGATGGGTGGAAAGCTGGTTTTTGGATTCGATTCATGAATAGCGGGTTGAGGATCTTGAGCTTTGATTTCATTAGATTGATATGTGGGCGAAGTGTGGGTGAGATGCGCCAAGGCTATGAATTAGGATATAAGATCAAAGTAGTACGTTGACACAAGCACAGATTGGTCGGATTGTGAAGACTGGGGCGAGTAGGCGAATTGATGGGTGGAGGATAGTGTGGTAGATAGATGAACGGTTAATGGTATGGTATCCTCTAGGGTTAACCTGAAGTCCTTCAAGGATTTGTGACCCAGTAAGTATATCGGGGCTTAGTATGTTGCCAAATGATAATGTGGATCGTTAGACATTCGAACTGGAAACGGTGGCCATGACAGACGTGGAGCTTGGCTGGTAATAGTGCTACCCATAATTAATCAGACACTCAAACCGATTCCATTTCGCACGTATGCAGGAAGGAAGGTGACCAGTGAGACCGCATCCTACTTCTGTATGTAGGTATATGCCATGAAAGGAGTAGTCTGCTGCCTTCATAACAATTACCGCCGCTTTTCCAGATATTCTGGAAGAGATAGTAGAGATAGCTCCACTACTGCGCATGAGCTTTGAGAAGAATGCTGATTGATCTCGAGGAAACGATAATTAGATGTAGAGCAGAGATGGAGCTTTGAATTCAGCGGGTCATCCGCTGTGGATGGATGTCGAGTAGCAGGATCTGAAATGTCGAGGGCAAAGGACGGATCAACGGCGTATCATCGGGCAACTGTTTTGTGGCTCGCGGTATTGTGCGGAGAGAGATCTCGTCTATGTCAAAATTTGGGTTCCTTTCGCGATCTTCTCACAGGATATTATTATAGGAAAGTGGCGGTATATGGAGGCAGAGACCGAGTGCGATCAAAATTTGAGTCTGCGCTTTGACTTGAAGTGCACAGTCGACTATGGATGTGACCGGCATATATCACACACCGTTACCGGATTCAGTGTTTCTTGTATGGTACCTTTGATTGGATGGGGTCTCTGTGAAAGCGGATAATTCGATGTGAATGCGGTGTAGATTCCTAAATCCAAAAAAATTGGCCTTGAATATCGATTTATTCCTCAAGAAAATTTCCTTGTGGTGGGAAGAAACCAAGTACAAGTCCACTTGAAATGGAAACGAGTTGCCACTGAGATATCTGAAATGGTCCTATGTGACAGCTGTCGGCTAATCTTCGTCATACCACTGGCCTTCAGTAATATCGAAATGGTAAGCGTTAGCTCGTGGACGAATGAACTTTGAGAGATAATCGCCAGCAAAAAGACCTCCTCCATCTGACCTGTAAGCCTCATTTTTTCTTTTGGAGTTGGTTAGGGTACACCATCCAGCTCCTGATTGGACCATCCAGTATGAGTGGCCGTGGGCCATAAGCCACGTGAGCATGGCAGCTCGAACCAGTATACTGTAATTTGGTGCAGATTTAGGACTCTTGTAAGAGTCAGGGTCCCGTTTTTGCCAAGCACGAATACTACTCCATTGCTCCAAAAGCCACCACGAGCCTCCAGTGATGATCAGGGCGACAAGTGCAGTGACAACGAAGGATTTAATGCTCTTGCCGCTTCCATTCAGCTGCTGAAGGTTCATTCCAAATATGCTCGTCGCCAGATTCAACGGAATGTAAATAAAGGCGAGTATCGTGACTAAGAAGCGTCAGTACCCCCTCGAAAGTAAGAATCGTGTAGCCCTTACAGATTTTGACTACGAACGGTTAGCATTGTTTTCTTGCGATGCTTATAATATACTTACCTCTTTTACCCTCCTGGAGCTGATTATTTGAGACCTCAATCGACTTCCTCGATTCGAGCAGCGACAGCTGGCCAGCTTGTAGTTGCAAGAAATCCCGGATCTCGGCTTCCAAGGACCGCGCTTCCTTAAGAATCGAGCTTTGCTCTTCTGAGATTCGATCGTATGCTGGAGCTGTCGTCAACTCAGGTGCAAGCTGTGAAGTTATGAATCGCACCAAGGGTTCTTTTGAACCCTCGAAAGTCACTATCAATGATCGGAGAAATGCACGATGTCGGTACAGTCTGGCATCTACTGTGTCGTCATCGAAAAGCTCTCTAGGCGTTGAATTATCGATCTCATCTACTACCGATCGAATTGCACGCACTTTTTGCTTTTGAAACCTTTTGCGAACATGAGAACACCGGCCGCGCATACGCAGGATGTCGAGTTGCAACAATGGAAGCAGAGATCCAAAGAGTAAAGCTTCGCAGATAATGGTGCAATCTGGAATCTGATTCATTGAAGCAGTGAGTAGCTGGGCATACAATCTTGAATCTTCTACATTAGGGTGAAGATCCTCAGAAGTCCGAGTTGGAAAAGCTGCCCGCATCGGATAGTCAAGCTCATCCTTCTCAATGTGGTAATCAAGGCCACCACACGCCGCAATGAGAAGAAAAGGGGGGCCGCCTGGCTTAGCCAGTGGACAGTCGCGTGCAATTGCGACAATAGTCCCATCGATAAAGAGGTATTCAGGCAATGACCATTCATTCACTGCAGTTGCACTAGGAATGCTTCGAGGCAGCTTATCTGCAAGGGTTTGGAAAAAGCGCGGATTCAGCTTCAACCCCAAGCCAAAGACCGTCACGAATTGTTGGTCCATGATCTCATCAAAATCGTTATTAAAAGACCAAAGGACAATTTGCACATCGACACCCTTAGTTGGCGTGCGTAGGCTCTGTAAAGCTTGGACCGCGGATAGGTTTTCACAACGCAGACTTGCTTTGGGAGGTGAATCCTCCTCTTTGAGCAGATCAATGATAGCACAACGACTATTGGCATCACTGTCATCTAATGACTCTGCAAATAAGAAAAGTGTATGGTATGCAGGATTATCTCCCAGGCTGTAGGAATAAGCCGCATAAGAAGCGAATCCGGTCTCGGCTTCCAGATATTCCATTGCCTGGGCAGCCTCCATGCTCCTAATCTTTTCGTCTGCTGAGAGCCTATGTTTGCTCCCAGGCGGCGGTGATTTGGCGGAACGAGCAGAAGTGATGGACTCGGGACGCATGTTTGAGTGGTCGCTTGGAATGGATATTTGGCTCTCGTTGTGAAGTTCATGAGGCTGCACCGTGGGCGATGCCATCCTCACTGAAAGGTGAAGACTAATCTTGTTGTAAGAGCTAGGAGTCGAAGTCGAGCATGATCAGGAGGGGACGTCTATGAATCATAAGCTTTGCTCAAGACACGTATACGACAATAGATTGGGAGGCATCCCGGTGCGGATGAATGATCGCCGCAATCCTTGCCTGTTCTTGTCGAGACAACGACTGTTCGGGGTCTGCCCATCCCTCCATTGAAACAATGACACCGACCCTGGATGGTCGCCATGCCTCATCAAACGTCTCAGTATTGGGCTACCTCGCTACTGAAAGATGATACCGCCATCATAAATCTACCGGGCACCAAACATATGAAGTAGGAGTGGTGGGTGAATTTAGATCTGCCAAGCCTCTATCGAAGCTGCAAACCCTAACCCTGATCCAAGCCATGCTCGCGAGCTATTCATGCTCCAAGCGTGTATAGAGATCTACCCCTACTGGTGTTCTATGGAACTGAGGTATGAAAGAAGGAGCAAGGTCGTGCACAAAAGAAGGCATTATTCGTTTGTTCCACCCGAACAAAAAAACCCTGCCATTATCGCTCTCTGACAAGCAAAAGAACATTCTCAGACAGTCCCCCTCCGTTGTCCTTGCTGCTAAACCAAACTTGCCCGTCCAGTTGCATACTCCACCTCGTACTAATCACACTTCACACCTGAACCCCAGACCCTTCTCGCTCCCAACGCCTCTTCCACAGTGGCATGTAAGTCTCCAATCTCATCTCCAATGTTCTTCCTTCGCCCCAAACCCCCAGCAGCATTGTTGCCGGTCAACAACCCCTCCTACAACGCACCCCCCACCAAATCCCCCACCACCCCAAACCCAACCTCAGAACCTCCCCAACCATCGCCAGCCCAAACCCGCTACACAGGAATGCTTCTAAATCTAGACACCATACCCTGGTCGCACAACCTCCTCGCATCCTTCTCGACCTGGATCCTGCTTGCCGGCTTCCTGATCGTGCCAGGCACATTCACCAGTATTGAGAAGAGTCAGGTGTTAGAAGCACACGCGAGGGAGAATGCTATAGCGGGTAAGATACTTGATGAGGTTAAGCATGCGTCGCTGCTTTATATAGCGTTTACTTGCTGTCTGATAGGTGGCAGTGGGTTGCTGTGGTTATGGTGGCGGTGGAGGTCGAATTATGTGTGGTTGATTAATAAGATATTCATGTGAGTTTGGTCATCGAGAGGTCTTGGATACTGAGTAAGAGGATGGTTACTGATGTTTTCTTACTAGAGTCGTAGCGCTTAATTCTGTAGCGGGACTGATTTCGACTCTGATCAATGTGTACACGCAGCAAGGTGGTAGATATTCTATTACGGCGAAAGTCACTGTCATAGCCACGGGATCTTGCACGGCGCTCACGGTGACGCTGTTTCTTCTGTACAACTACTGGATCCTCGAGGTTGTGAAGAGGAAGCATTCGAAAGAGATTGGGCGCGGATCGGAAAAAGTAAAGCGACGGAAAAAAGGTAAGCCAATTCCGACTAGAAAGAACGAATCGGCTTTAGAGGCGGAAAGCGTAGTATAGTCGTGAAATGTACCGGCAAGCTCTCCACGATAATAATGCAATCAGGACATCCATAAAGCTTTCAAGCCTATGGGTGCTTGAGGTCAAATTTCAAGGATCGCTGGTGTTATAGTATCAAAGCCTCTAGGAGTCTACTCATGTTTCAAGACTTCAGGCATTCTTCCTTGCCATTTCCTGCTTACGCACGGTACGAGAGACATCGGGCGTGTAACAGTAAGCGAGATGCGGGACTATTGTCAGGACACATTTTAGCCAGCGTAGATCTCGTTCAGTTTATACTGTTGTAGAACTGAGTTGTTTCAATAGGAGGAAACGATAATTTGATGATATTCATTAATGAGCCTAGAACTCTGTATAAGTATCTTCGTACAACTTTTATGTGGCGGTCCTTGGCATCGTGGGAGGAAATCGCAACATTAGCCTTGGCCACACTCACATATTAACCATGCCAGACTTTATTCGTTTGTTGGCCTGGTAACCTCATCGGTGCTAGTACATCCATAGCATTTATCTATCCTGCCCGCGACTTGCAAACCGATAGCGCCCTGCTCAAGGGACCTACCCCTGGAGCTTGGGGCGCTCCCTTAGGGGCCCCAGGGTTACCGATGGCCTAGGGCTGAATTGCACGGCGCCGTTACGCCTAGGACGGGCCCTAAGCTAATCAGGTTCCCGGGGCTACTAGTACGCGACTTGGGGCTAGTTGGCCGGGTGTTTAGATTCGCGTATTAGTTCGAAGGAGGTATAAGGAGGAGGGGCGGCGATAGCGATAGAGGTATGTGGATCAGGTAATTATGTATAGCTTCAATTATACCAAGTTCGGACTACTCTAACTCTAACGTCTCCGCAACCCCCCACATATATGTATACGAATGGTAACTGAAACGGTCGCTGAATTTACGGGCTTGTAGCTCATTGGGATCTTTGGAGTGTGGTACGCAGTCGGTCAAATGCTCAGCGGCGTATTGTAGGAAAGGGTGCTGATATTGTAGATTTTCCCAAACCTCCATGAAACGTTTTCCCTCGTGATCGTCGAGTCCGGTCTGGCTGGAATATTTCGTGATATTCATGTATTTGATGCATGTCTCCGCTATGACGCGATCAAAGCCATGGAGCAGTTCCAAGTTCTTGGATAGGTAGTTATGCACGGTCGCGTGAGCCAGTGAGAGCTTCCTATCAGTGCCGTTGACGTAGTGGCCGGCCATAACCAGACCGAAACACATTGTTATGATATCATCTTCGGGAATCAGCGCGTCCGGGTCGATTAATGTTGTACTGTCTTCAACGGCAAGCGCTTCTCGTAAAGCTCTGATTGTGAGAGGAACGGGAAATGTCACAAGCCAGGCGAGAATCTTGAGCGGAACATCTGAGTTCCCAGCTCTGATACGTTCTAGTGTGATTTTGTAGAAATCGTCCACTTTGCCGGATATGGTTTTGAGAGCCCTTCTCATTTCGGCCACTGTGTGTAATCTCAACAGCATGTCTAATTGCAGGGACACCAGGATGAACATCCCGTCCGCCATGGTGACAAGCTTTTCCATTGTATCGCTGGCAAAAGCATCCCATCCAGGGCTCTCGCGGAGACCTCGTGAGGCGGTAGCTAGTCTACTATGGACAAAGGCTGTCAAGTCCTCCCGCTGGGCGGATATCGTACAGTGCAGACTGTTCTTTTCGAGCTTCTCGCTGTCAACGGATTGCGGACGGCTACTTATTAGTAATGCTGTGAAAGCTAACAAAGACTCCATGGCTCCAATCAGATCATATCGAGAATCGGCTTCCAGTTCGTCAAAAGCATCGATAAGTAATCGCACTTTAGAGAATGCTCTGGAAATGTGTTCGAGTATCTCAACATACTCTGAAAGGTCTGGTCTGGTGCCCTCTCTGAGATGGCGTCGATAGATATGGTCTACCTCGATGGGAATAGAGTCAAGTTTTCGGATGAGTTGATATGAAAAGCTTGCCAAGATCACTTCGGGAGTCTGGGCGTCAGTAGCCTGGGAATAGTCGCAATAGAAATAGGCAACGCCTTCGTCGCGGCCAGCATCGGCTTTGACTTTGTCGATCACATGGGACCTACTATGTCAGGAGAATGGGAGTGATAGGATGGAGGGAACACCGCACATCAGCACACTTTTCCCCGCGCCAGGTATCCCTTGCGCCCACAAGATAGGTAGAGCGCCAGCCTCCCATCGTTCATAGCGAGTATGGTGGAAGATCCACTGCCCAGTATTTGGTGATCGCTTCTTTTTGATCATCTGGTGCCTCGCGCTTGGGTCGGTCGCACCAAGCCATTTCAAGAAATTTTCATCAACCAGCTTTTGGACACCTCGCTCTATGGCTAGCGTGGCCTCAGATAATGGAGTGACAGTCGAGAGTATAAGACCGATATTGATTGCATTTTGGTCGGTGATGGTCGCCGAATGGAGTGATATTTGGAGAGTCTGAGTCACCTCGCTCGAAGACTTCAGCAGCAGCTCGCAGCCATCGAGAGTCAAGGCGTAGTGAAAAGTCTGGGTGTATCCCCGAAGCTCTGCAGAGATGTTCTGCATCTCTCTTGTTTTCCAAGGCCATTTCAAAGCCGTTATCGCTTGTCGGGTTTTCGACCCTTGTACATGGTTTTGCAAGTGGGCCAGGAGAGAAGTGAGTCTGAGGTTGCAACGGGTGTTGGTGAGATACAACGTCGACGTGGCTGGGAATGATTGAGAAAGTTTCAAGGAATCCTTTCTAATGAAGTCCTCTAATCTGACCAGGACTTCCTTAAGTTGCTCTGTATTCGTCAGAAGGTATTCGACATCATCTTTGTGCCCGGAGACACCATCGCAATATTCATGCAGTATCTGGGTAAGTTGGATTGCCAACGATGTAACTCCGACGACCGTTCCCAGGATTGAGACAGGATCGGCCATATTTGGTGAAAGTCCCCGGTAGGAGAGGGGAAATTGGGCCGAAGAGACGAATGCTTGATGTTGTTTTGACGCCTCGTAGCCTTGGACATCACTGCCCCGCACCTGTCGCGTAGATTGGCTGGAGCCACCCCACCAAGCCAATAGCAACAGGCAGCTTCATCATGAAAGTGGCTTGCCTTGGAAATTAGATAGATGGATGTATCTTGACACATTGTCTTGGAGCGATCTGGCTGGTTCATCGGGCCAGAGCAACTCGATGGATCAACAATGCCGTTCTTTTGGAAGAACTGACTTACTCGATACAAATTGGTTCGAGGTGCCTTTCCTACGGATGCAGTGTACTCAGTAAGTTGATCACTTGACGTCACCGTCACAGATCACCGTGTCTTGGGTATGATAGATTATGTAACCGTCTCGGCCCTACGACATTTGCCTTCTTGAGATATTGTTTTTGTGACATCAATAGATCCTTCCTTGAACTTGGATTGTGGAAGTAGCCACATCAGCGATTCGGATATGCCCAATCCAGAGAAGAAAACCCTGACAAGCATCGAAGGCTCCAGGACGTCTGGCGCATCCCAAACACCATGCTCAAACCCCAAGGACAAGCATTCATTATATGAGTCAGGTGATCCTGTAAACAATTTGTCCTTTACTGCTCTGGACTTCGACCACGCTGGGATCTCCACCTCGACCCCTTCCTCTCATACTCTTTCTTCTGCTCGGTGGCTCTTCCTCGACCTCAACGACGTAGATACCGGACTCTTCCACCTCATAATGCCTGACTTCTTCGGCATAGACAGGTTCTTGTCTTAGCGGTGCACGATGCACGGGAGGTGGAGGTGGCGGTCGTGGTGCAACTGCAGCACTGGTGCTTCTAGTTCGGCTGCCAATTTCGCTTGCTCGACTTATCGAATGCCTTCGATGTGGCGATGCACGCAAAGTAGAACTGGTGCCTTTTGCATGGTCGCTCGCTTGTGCGGCTGATGCGGCTTTGTGATTTTTCGTCTTGTGTGGACGCGCCTCTGTCGCGCCCAAAGCTTCGAGACCATGTATCCCACCCTCGTCATTTCCCGATTTTGGCAAGTGTCCCCCACCTTTTGCTGACGACGCCTTGGATTCAATTGCAGCTGTGGCAGTGCTGGCGCTTGAGCGTCTTCCCCTCCCTGCTTCCGAGCCTTTCGTGTCTTTTGCGGCTTTCGACGCAGCATCCGCGTCAATACTCAGTGGTACCAGGCCTTTCTTCAATCTCGCTTCTCCCTTTGCACTGCTTCCACTATGCTTTGTTTCAGAAACCGATTCCTTGGACAGCTTGCTTTTCTCCGACTTGACGCTCTTCGCTTCGGATATAGTCTTGCCCTTTCCTGATTTGGCGGCCTTGGCCTCACCAGTCGCTTTTCCTCTATTCAATTTCGCTTCTGCAAGCTGCTTCCTTAATTTCGCAATCTCTTGATCTTTCTCTTCCGAGGGGAGGGTCGAGGCCTGCTCGGCTTGCTTTTTGGTGTCGGTCGCGGATGAGAATTGCTTTTTCGCAAGATTCTCCAATTGCTGAGGAACGTTGTTGGCTTTGCCCTGGAGATAGCGCTCGCCAATGCCTGCAATAAAAGCATCCATTTTGGAGGCTTCGAAGTTGAATGGAGGGGGCGATCTGATTAAAAATTTTCCTCAATGCTAGTGACAAAAATGGTGCATTGTTGCTAGAAGGAGGTGCTGTGGAATAGGCGCGGAGCGTGGATTTGGGGTAGAACAATAGAAGTTATTGCAACGCCGAGGCCATACTCCTCCTCGCACTTCACAACATGATTCTTGAAAGTGGGCTCGAAGATGTCATAAAGCCCATCTTGGGCCTGGACCCCATCGAGTACTAGGTGAGGCTAACTTGACTGGGCATAAATAACTGGTAGGCATCCCAGTCTAACCAGTAGAAGGGTTCACCTAGAACGGGCGCAATTTTTTTAAAATTCTATATTTAACTCTTTATTTAACTAACTAAGTAGTATATAACTATTATAGATATTATTAGGCTCCTATTCTGCGTACACCCTAACTTATGTAGGCGTACACCCCCGTTCCCTTCCGCGTACACCCCTCCCTATTAGGTATAGTGATCCCCTCACTAGGCTTAGCGGCCTTTTAGTAGGGTAGCCTCCCGGGCGTAAACCTATTATTAGACCCCGGAAGTAGTCCCCCGGGTGCGCGCCCAAGGTTGGCCCCCGGAAGTGGTCCCCCTGGCGAGAACCTAAGGATGCCTCCCCGGAAGTTATACCCCAGAAATCTCACTAGTCACCACGTAAGTCGCACCCCCGAAGTCGCACCCCGGAAGTAACCCCCAGGCGTAAACCTGAAGTTGTCCCCCGGAGGTAGTCCCCCGGGTACGAACCTTATAGGGAGGGGTGTACGCGGAAAGGAACGGGGGTGTACGCCTACAGGGTTGGGGTGTACGCGGAATGGGAGCCTATTATTACTATAGAAAAGAATATCCTAAAGTATAAAATAATAATATTCTACCTTATTATAATATGGAAGTTATTTTAGTATCACTAGCGCCCTATAGGGCTGCGCCCGTTCTAGGTTTGCGCCCGTTCTAGGTGAACCCTTCTAGCGGCACCATGGCTCGCCCACAGATCTGATACCAAAACTGACCTTAAGACATCCCCTGCAAACGAACCACGCGCCATTACTGAGTCGTCGTAATGTCTGTTGATACAACATCTTGTTTCGACGGAACTACGGTTCTCGATCTTTCGATACTATGATGTCTTCGGGGCTCATCAGCGCGAGACCCTACGTCTGGTTCGATGGGTGGTATTTTCTTGTGCTTCAACAGCAGACGCTGTCTGACGGCCAACGGCTTAGAAAGCCTCAGACATTGTATTTATTCCTCCTTGACTTTCAATTCGGCAAGCGGACGGCTTCCTTTTTCGAATGCAAGTGATGCTTTTGATTGTCTCAACCTTGTTCAATATTCATGTTTCTCAGCAACTTTTGCGACAACGAGATTTCTGTAGTTGTTATTACACCACAAAGAACACGGGTGCCTGTGTGTCTGAGTACTCTGTTCCAGCCACAATGTCTTTGCAAAGTCTTAGGAATCTATTATTCTGGTGTTCTACATATCGCACATTCATAAACCCCCCAAAGCTTTAGACTTCCTCAACCTCCATTTGCAGAAGCTTTCAAGATCACGTCCACTATCTGTCCAAGACGCACGCACCTACTAAATCCATTGCGAACGGAAATGTTTTCCGACAGGCAAATTTGAACTTAGACAGCGAGATGAACGACATGAGATTCCCAACTGCCACACAAGTGGTCAACAAGGCCTACTTGCTGTACCTTATGCTTGAAATTGACGGTATGTTGAGACCGGATCTCGAAAGTATCAGAAGGCCGAGCGAGCATAATCAGGGTGCGTCGAGGCGCTATACGTAGCCATTGGGAACCCCCAACACGTTCGCCTTGGAACATAGGACCCGGCGGACTCAGAAATTTCGCAGTGCCATGGAAGTCAAAGTCTATGAGGATAGTGGAATTATAGAACATGACCAACGGGTAGCAGAATTCGAATAATTGGAGGCCAGCTTTGAGACGTTGCTCTGCATTTTGACAAGGAGATACCATGAGCGACACTGGCCCTTCAAACGGGGCTGGGAGGAGTTCAAGAAGAGGATGCAGGAGGCGAAGAGAAAGCCGGACGAGTACCAACTCCTCGAAGCCCAGTGTTGATGCTTTGGATTGCAACTGGACCTTGCGCATGTCTGCGTTTGTACATATCCTTGGCTCCTTGATACGCATTGTTAATCAGATAGACTCTGACTCTGTCCCGCTTGTAATCCCGCATACCCGAGTATGTCCATGCGCAGAATCAATCCGACTGAAGCACATGCCGCTCGCTCCGTCGATGGCCTTTGCTATTCGCTCTTATCTACGTTCCCAGAGGCATAGATCAGAGCGAGTGCGGACAAGATGTATCTTGCACCGCCTCCCCTCTCCATGCAGCAGCGCGGACGAATGCTTATCGTACATTAGGTCCAATGACGGGTCTGGTACACTGTAATTACGGATAAATTCAAGGTGCTTGCGAGCGCGACAGAACATACAAGTCTGGAGATGCGAGGCCAGCCTTATCTCCTTCTCCAGGCGTCTAACTTGATCTGATGATCTCCAGCTAGCGTGAATCTGCCCCCAATGGATCTGCAACCCTGTTCTTGGCTTAGTGCCCGCTGCACTTGGAGACTGCCAGCAACTCGCACTTTAGTACACCTCGTACTCATCGATAGTTCTAGTCCCAAACGTGCCATGTCTCATCCATACTCAAAGTCCCGTCATGGATGGCCGTACTTGTCGACCACCCCACCCCTCCACCCTTTGGAGCCTGGTATTGGTGGGGGATTCGGCGAATAACAGCTAAGCGCCCATGCAGCCAACCAATTCGGAGACTTCGCGAATCAGGAACCGCATCCAGACTGTTGGCGGTGATAACCACTAGTTCTCACCACCACGTCTCTGTTTACCGCCCATGACTGGATCATCCTCATATCAAGCTATTTTGGATGATTGCCAACAGATCCAATGCTCGGCGACCCCAATATCGTGCTACCCGCTCCTCACCCATTCTATTGGCGCTCGCCCTCAAAAGCATGGACCCTCCGCCCAGGTCTCGAGTATCGGGACCGTTTCGTCTCATACGTCTTGCTGTGGTCCCATCAGAGATAAACTGCTGTTTCAAATCTCCTGCTTGATGTATATGACTTGACGCCCGCCTTCTTTTCCTAGCTTCCATCCCTTCCAGGACTTTTAGGTCTGTCAACGTCGGTATGAGGGTGTAGTGTATAACATGGAACGGTTGAATGATTGTTTGGAGTTGGTACATTCGACCTGGCTGGCCAGTCCCTTGAGCTGTTGCTTTCCACACAGGCTGCAGGACCAGCCTACCCACAAGGAGTTGAGAGGGCTATCGGCTCCAAGAGGCGGTATGGACAAGTCTATAAAAGTCGCATTACGCACTCGCTGACTCTACGCCAGCTACCGAAAATCCTAAACAGGTCTACCATCAACAACCTCGATCATGCGTGCCACCAGTGTACACCCCTTACGAGCAACGTTCCGCGTCAAGTTGTTCTTCTCGCCAACATTCCTTCCCACGCCCTTTAACCTCACACCGTCCGTCGACAAACAACATAGATCGCCTCTCCCTATCCTCGAGCACCATGCGGCCTTTAAGCCGCTTGAGCTTCTCCTCCAGCAGAAGTACAACACGTCGTCCCACCATCGGCGCCCCGTCCGATTTCAGAAAAGTGCAATCTGGGCGCATATCGCCTGTTCGAAGGGCACCGGCGTTTCGTCCTCTACAATTGAGCATTTACCTTCCTGGCAATGAGCTGCCTGAATTACCGACATGCTGGGAGGAATTCGTGAAGGAGGTATCTGAAGAGATAGAAGGCTTGGAACGCCCGGCACCAGCTCTTGTCAAGTCTAAATCAGACCCCATGCTTCTCCGACGTACATCCAGCGCTTTTTCGATCCCGAGGAAACCTGTTGCTTCCAGGTCATCCTCCGTGACTTTCGATGCCTCACGCTTCAGCATGGAAAGCAACTTCACTACGAATACACTAAGCGCTTTGAATGATTTCCCCAAGCCACCAAGGTCACATTCTACCGATCAGTTACGGACGGCTTTTTCAGAACGCAGGT
>JAABUL010002499.1_pt1 | contig 30221 bp, 24 predicted proteins | sample 5559151 | NCBI WGS metagenome assembly JAABUL01 (sample SAMN10711876, study PRJNA513368) | rock metagenome | isolation source: Antarctica rocks | place: Antarctica: Victoria Land, Pudding Butte sud
CGGGGGGGATGGCGATGTGCTGTTGAGCGTGGAGGGCAGCGGTGGTAGTGTGCTTGAACCTCTTTCTTCTTGGTAGTGCCACGTTCGAATCGACTGTGGTATTCGGTACCTTGTCATCCTGTATCGTTGTCCACTTGTATTGTCGACTCACCGCTTTCGCTGCTTCGAATGCTCCCAAATACAGATATAAGATGGATTCAGCGTTGCCAAGGAGGTAGTGGCGTGTTGACAGGTATAGTACACTTAGCATACACATCCTTCCATGGAGCTGAGGCTGGTATGCTTCTACCCTCCTCGAATACCCTCAAAATCTTGCTCTGATGGTAGCCCTCTCCAATTCACCAATGATGCCTGATCCAGCCAAGGTCCACTTCTCGCTCACCATTCCTTCCGTGACGGTATGCCGGAACATGCCGCTGCGCGCGTAGTACTCCATCACGCCTCTCGCTTCCGTCTTGCTGAGCCCAGGCAACTTCAGGGCCTGCACATCCTTTAACGCAGCCTCCACCTTCGCATCCTTCGCCACGAACGGGTCCCAATGTGGTGGCTGGGCGTTGTTCTGTATGGCACTGATGCGCGCAAGGCAATGATCCATTGTGGACGCAGCAGCTCGATTTGAATCGCACGTCGCAGCGAGCACCATCCCGCCGTTAGGAAGCTTTGTTTGGCCGGAGAGTAGGTTCATGAAGTGGCGTGGTAGGGCCAGATCATGTGCGTGGATGGGGTTGGTTTCGCTATCGAGGTAGGCGGAGGAACGCATCGCTTGGTCTACGCCGTCCATCGTGACGAGCACGGGCGGTCGTTGAAGCCCGTCTTTTGATTCGGACTGGGAAGGTGTCGTGAGTTCTAACCACAAGGCTTGCCAGATCGGCCACGCGAGGTCCGGGTCTTGAGCACCGAGTTCCACGAAGCGAGACAGACTGATGTTGGCCTGCACGGGGATGGGAAGGCGGTGTTGCTGGCTGAGCTGGAGGCCGGACAGAAGTTTCTGGTTCGCGCGAGCAATGTTCGCGAGGAGCTTCGCGGTGTAGTGTGTTTGGATGTATATCGTCCCGGTCGGAGTCGTGACGGGTTGATAGGCGGTGTGGGCGTTGGTGAGATCCTGTGCTTCCGGAAAGTGCACGACCAGCCAGTCTTTGAGAAAAGCCATTGCGTGGGCCTGCAGAAGCATGACACTCTTGCCGCTGCCCCTGCTGCTGCCGGGAGAGCCGTAGATGACCATCCTCGAAACCTCCTTGCCGTCGCCCTCGGCATTGGCGAGTTGATTGGCTAGCTGAGCAGTCTCGGCCCTGATCAGAGTCGCGGGCCTTCTGAACAGACTCCATGCCTGCGTCGACTTGAACGACTCCAGCGCCCTCAGCGCGTCGACAGTCTCGTCGTCAAGTCCCAACACCTGCCCGCGGAACTTATCAAGGGTGACGGTGCCGGGCTCATGGCGGACCAGCTTGTCTCCCGTGAAGTCCTCCAGTCCCTCGACTTGCAGGGCATTGGTGTTGCTGAGCACGATCCGCTTCCTCAACGCCTTTCGTTCTCCCGCCGCAGGAGGCCGAGCACCGGCTGCGCGCGTGTTCTTGCTGAGCTTGAGCGTTCGTCCTCTCTTACTCCCACCAGGAGCACCCTGTTTCTTGGGCGGCGCGGCGGCGGAGAAGGAGGCGGAGGTGGAGAAGGCGGCGCGGTGGGAGGACTCGATGGACTGGAGGGAGCGGCGGAGGCAGCGCAGGCAGATGGACGATGCCATGGTCGAATGCTGTCAAGGCGTGTTGATGCACAGAGTCTCTCATGCCAGCTTCCATTCTCGGGGGTCTCTGCCAAGCCCGCAACTCAAGCTTTGGCCATTGGCTGCAGGAGGATGTGGGGTTGCACACCACCCTTCCTCACTAGCGAGAACACACATTACAGTGAGACACATCATGGACGACAATCCGCAGCACGAAGATGCCTCCACCACACCTATCCCCGCTCCGCCAGACCAGACCATGAACGACGTCGCCTTGCCCGAACCCGCCTCCACCACCTCACTCCCCGCCGCGCCAGACGATGCGCCGCCGCCGCAGTGGGCGACATCACCAGCGAGCGACCCGCCTCACGCCGGAGAGCAGATCGCACCGCCGACCAACGAAGCCGAGAACGCCGATGAGCCCACACGCACCAAGGAAGAACGCGCGCAGATGAAGAGGGAGCGCAAGATCCGCCAGAGGGAGAAGAAGCGCACCAGCAGGGCGCTCAAGCAGCAGTTTCGGAGTCTCGAGCAGGAGAACAGCGCACCAACCACTGGAGTGCCTGGTAAGCTGTCCAGGCGGGCGAAGCTGCGGTTGAGAGACGCGAGAAGGGCGGAGGAAGCGGCTGCAGAAACCTGAGAGCGAGCAAGCGGTCTCTGAGATATGAATATACGTGATGTCACTGCAGCGCTTGCTGCATCACTAGCTGAAGAGTTGCGGACTGGGAGAGGTCCTGCGGTAGCTCTGACGATGAGATGAAGGGTATGTACCACCGAATCTGAACTAGTTCGATTGCTGATATTGAGAAACAGGGCTCTCGAATATCGGAGCGGAGAAGATGCGACTACAGTGGATGATCTGAGCACGGAAGCGCTGTTTTGCTCCTCGAGAAGAAGAATGGCTGGCTATGTCTAGCAATAGCTAAAGAATGAATCACGACCACGCGTCTCGAGCTGATATGTCGCCTCTCGAGCACCACATCCAAGTTGATGCCACTGCAGTCACTGCCATCCCACCTCACCCACATCTCGCATCTCGAGATTCATGTAGATGCCTCCGCCGTCGCCGCCAACCAACCCCAACCACGGCGTTTCTGCTGCTGAAGCTGTTTCGTCGCCTCCACCTTCTGACGCTGCTTCTGCCGTCGAGACAGCTTAATCACGGGCTCCTGCTCTGCCTTCTCCGCCTTGAAACCCCGCTTGCGCTCCCTCTTGAACTTCCTGCGCTCTGTCCTCCGCTTCTTCCGCTCTTCTTCGCGACGACGACGTTCTGCAACCCTGGGATCGGCGAGGTTAAGGACTCTATCTTCCTCGTCGTCCTCGTCTTCATCGTTCTCATCGTCCTGGTCCTGGTCCTCGTCTTCCTCCTCCTCCTCCTCCTCCTCCTCCTCCACTCCTTCAGCCACCACAGATTTCCCCGTGCTCTCCCCATCCAGACTCACCAGCCCCCTTGGGATCTCTTTCGGGCTAGCACCTTCATCAGCTGCAGTCACACACCATAGTCAAACCAATCCCCATACTCACGCCTTACGCTTCTTCGACCGCCTAGAATGAACCGCGTCGGCCTCCGCTTTTACCGCCTGCTCGATCGCCTTCCGCTTCGCTTGATGCCGTTTCTCGGGGCGGTTGTAGGGGAGCTCGTCTTCTAGGCGGTGCTTGAGGAGTCGTTGGCGGTCGAGCTCGGCTTCGGAATCCCATAGTTGGACCATCTCGTTGACGTGGGGGCGGGCCGAGAGGATACTGTGTGTGGGTCGTGGGAGTGAAGCCTTAAGTAGTGAAAGTGGAAGTGAGATCACGACGGACGCGGTTTGTGGTACTCTGTCTGCTAGCTGAAGAAGTTGTAGGAAATGAGTTTCACTGTTGGTGCAATGCGAGATAGTCTACTGAAGTCGCGAGAATGGCGCTAGCGACTTGGCGGAGTGAAAGGGAAAGTGCGATGCATGTGATCGTGGAAAAAGTTTCACGTCGTCATATGAGAAAGTACCTCACGCACTTTGATCAATTACGGGGCATGTAGGACTTGTCAGCGTGAAGACTTGCGGTCTTTACGGTCCTTACGGTTCTGGTTACGCTCAAGCTTCTACATTGTCAATTTCCTCTGAGTCTCTCGCATCATTGCCTTCGGACTTTTACTTTCATTTCACAGTTCGAGCTCATTCATTCACTCCAGAAGAGATAACATCACAGCGATGGCGTGGAAAGACGAACGCAAAGTGGACAGCGTATGCATAGTCGGCGCAGGCCCGTCTGGTCTAGCCGCTGCGAAGTAGGTGAGCAAATTTTCTACAAGCTTCATCCTCAAGGTCATTGACCACCAGGTAGGTATCTCGTTGCCGAGAAAGCCTTTTCACGCATCGTTGTTTTCGAACAACGAGACAATGTTGGTGGCTTGTGGAACCACCTTCCTTGCCCGAAGAGCACCAAGGACACCTTACCAGTGCCACAGACGAGTCCAGATGACCAGGCTGATCCAACCCATCCTGTACTGTCTCCTGTCTACGAAATGCTGGAGACGAATATCCCTCGAGGTCTGATGGGATTCTCCGACCAAGACTGGGATGCTGACTGCCAACTGTTTCCGGGCCACGAAACCGTGCTGAAGTATCTTGAGCACTACGCGGTAGATGTGCTGGACCTGATCAAGTCCAACACGAAGGTTCTGGACATACGGCCTACTGAAGATGAACGGTGGCTGGTTAAAACCATCGCTAGCACAGAGAGCGCGAGGAGTTCTCCTAATTCTGAGACTTTCGATGCCGTGCTGATAGCAAGCGGCCACTTCGATGTCCCACACATACCTTCCGTAAGTGGCATCGAAGCGTGGAACAAGACACATCCGGGCAGTATCACCCACTCGAAATTCTACCGCCATCCGTCAGACTTCGTAGATAAGAAGGTCATCGTGGTAGGGAACTCTGCCAGTGGTGTGGACATTGCTGCGCAGATCAGCTCGGTCAGCAAGATGCCGCTGGTGCAATCGTCGAAGTCACCATCTGCTGCTCAGTCGGAAACAAAGCTGGAGAAACCTCAAATCACCGAGTATATTGTCGCTGGCCGCTGCGTGCAATTCGCGGACGGCAGTGTCGAGCGTGATGTGGACTCGATACTTTACTGTACAGGGTACTTCTACTCCTATCCGTTCCTACGAACTTTGCGGCCCTCGGTAGTCACATCAGGCGAGTACGTGGAGAACTTGTACCAGCATATCTTCTACCGACCTTGCCCGACTCTGGCGTTCGCAGCTTTGAACCAGGTACACAGTGGAGCGGAGCAGATCTAAACCAACTACTAACAATTGCACATAGAAAATCATCCCTTTCCCAGTCGCAGAAGCGCAAGCAGCGGTCATCTCACGGGTCTGGGCTGGTCGCTTGAGTCTGCCAGACGATCAAGAAATGAAACGATGGGAGCAGCACACCCTCGAAGAAACCGGCGGAGGTCGCAACTTCCACGTCTTGAAGCTTCCAATGGATGCCGACTATATCAACATGCTGCACGATTGGGCGATAAGTGCAGATCAATCGACCGATGGGTGCCACGAGCAACGCAGGCGGAGAATGTCGAATACAGATGGAAGCAAAGGACAAAAGACTGCCAACGGAATGTTGGTGGGAAAGGAGCCTCCATTTTGGGCGGAGAAGGAGTACTGGACTCGAGAGCGCTTTCCGGACATCAAGAAGGCGTTCCAGAGCTTCGGCGAGGACAGGCATTCAAAGAGGACACTTGAAGACGTCGGCTTCGACTACGAGAAGCACAAGCAGGAAAGGATAGCTGAGTCGAAGAGGTTACTGTGAAGTCAAGTCTATATGACCATCCAGATCGCCCGGCACACATCCCAACGCAGAAGACAGTACGCTCGCCAATGTTCGCATATCCCGACTTTGCATGTCCCGGCTGAACAAATGGCAGTACAGCAGCACGATGACTGTTGGCGTGAGAGAGAACAGAATGTTCTGGCCGGTGTTGAGACTGACGACAAGCCAAGTTATCGCGGTCAGCGATACGGCCGCTATGATGGTGGTTGACGGTACAGCAGCATAACGAGGCATTGCGATCGCCGAGAAGCCTCTCGCGACTGCCACTGGCTTGGGTTAGCCTTTCCGATCGAAACTGGATGAGGCCGAAAGTAAAACGTTCTCGCGAACGGCGATGCGGCCGCCGTGACGGCACCCCCTTGTACAGCAGCATCTAGCAGATGTGTGTCCGTCGAGAATCTTTCTGCGATTGCTACTACTCCACGTCATCTGAATGTGTCGACTTCTCCTCCTTGTAACTTCGCATTTAGCTGGTCTAAAACGTTCCAGGTACGGCTTCGGTCGACGCTAATGTGTGTCATGTTGCAGCAGCATTTCTACACTCGCCCACCAGTGATCTCCACGATGCTTCCGTTCATATACCGGCTCTCATCGCTAGCGTGGACGAAATATTAGACCGTCCATAGATGAAGGAGCGTTAAGAGTACTGACCTGAACAGAAAAGCAACGACGTCTGCCACTTCTTCTGGCTGCCCCATACGGCCCATTGCGACCTTCTCTTCTTGCGCCTTCACTTCGCCAGCTACTACTCCTGCATTTGTCGGCGTGTTGATGTATCCGGGAGCTACGGCATTGATTCTGATCTGCTTTTGACCAAGCTCGAGTGCCATTGCCTTTGTGAAGCCTACAATTGGTGATTTAGCATAGGCAAAGCACGGAAGCTATTCTGAAAGTGCATTTACCGACGACTGCCCATTTGGTCGCACAGTATACCGCATAGTGCTTGGCTGCAGATACGCCCATGATCGAACTCACGTTGACGATCGATGCTCCAGCCTTGAGGTGAGGTATAGCAGCGCGGGTAATGTTGAAGGTACCTTTCAGGTTGGTATCGACCAGCTTGTTAAAGTAGACATCTGTCATGTCTTCCAAAGGATAAGCAGTAGGATTAACGCCAGCGCAGTTGAATACCAGGTCGAGACGACCAAGAGAAGACACGGTAGAGTTGACGAAATTGCTGCATGCGTCGGAGGAGGACACATCGGCGACTTCAACCAAATGGTCTTCTCCTTTGCACAAGTCCACGGTAGCCTGCAGTCCATCGATGTTAATATCACAGAGCGCAAGCGTTGCTCCGAGAGAGGCCATCCTCTCCGATGTGGCTCGACCTATGCCTGAGCCAGCTCCAGTGATTAGGCAGACCATACCATCAAAGCGGTAAGACATGATATGTCCGTAGTAGTGTGTCGCCTATCTGCTCACGGGAGGGCAAAGGTGCAGACTGAGCGATTGCTCCTCGAGGTCGCCTGTGGAACGGGTTGTCCGAACGGGCACCTTGATCCATCCAGCTAGCGCTCCAACGATCGAGTCCTCACGATGCTCTCACGGACCAAGTTGCTGGTTAAAGGTGCGTTTAGAGGTTATATGAACAAAAGATCATGGAAGATGGACGTTCTCATATGTTGACCTCGGGATTGCCCAAAGAGGAAAGTCCGCACTTCCACAAACGACGGCACGTCATTGTTTTGAAGTCGCGTCTCACTTCCACTTCGCGGGCACGCGACACTTCAACGTCTCTGCCGCAACGTGAGGTACTGAGTGCCGCGGTCGCCATGAATATTCCTTCGAGTCCACCAATCCTGCCGACCCACGAAATCGCCAGCTCACCTCCCGTCTTCCCGGAAGAGCTCGACGAGCTGCCCGTTCATCCGAGCTTCGCCGTCCCAGTTGGCGCAAGTCGGAAGAGGCAGCTTTCGGAGTACGACAGCGGCAGCAGTGACCCATGGTTCTCTGAAGCATCCTCCGACGACTACGGGAGTGCCGAGCAACAGCCGCGTCGCAAACGGTTGATAAGAGGTCCGTGGTGGAAGACAGGCAGAAACAGTCTACGGCGCAGTATCATGGCTAAGAGAGAGACGTTGTGGAATGGCGACTCTGGCGTCTGGCTGGGCAGCGACCCTGGAAGCGACGATACCATTGAGAGCACCGGATCCAGTCGTCAAGGATTGAGCGCACTCGCAGTGGCAGAGAAATCCTTGCCAACCACAGCTTTGTCTTCACTGTCACCCCAGGAGACACTCGCCGTCAAGGCCATCAACGCTTGCGTGGACACAGGACGGGAAGTGGTCGATCTATCCGGGTTTGCTCTCACACAGCTCTCAGATGCTACCGTACGCCCGCTACACCAGCTCATCCGGCATACGCACACAGATCTCACGCAGCCGCCCAGTGAAGATGAGTTCGCACCTCTCACGCCCTCCCTACAGCTCTTCCTCTCGGGCAATGCGCTCGATCATTTGCCACCAGAACTCTTTTCTCTCACTGCCATCACGGTTCTCTCACTGCGGAACAATCGACTGGTCCGCATGCCATCTGCCATTGGCCAGCTCTCCAACTTGAAGGAGCTGAACATCGCGCAGAACGGCATCAAATGGCTGCCTTGGGAGATGCTGGATCTGTTCCATTGCCGTGGCAGCCATCGACAGATCACAACCCGACCAAACCTTCTTGTGGACCCGGTAACAAACTTGCGGGAAGCTCGGCCTCTTCATCGACCGAATGTCACATCAAGCGAATTCAATGAGCATCTCAGTCGATGGGGTGAGACGAATGGTGCGTTCTTCCAGGCCATGAGGGAATGGTACAGTGCCGAGGGCGAGCAGTGGACAATGCGCCATGAGCTCGAGTTAAGACTGAAACTTGGTCGCTTGAAGCGAACGAACTACCTTCAGGAAGCATCGCAGGCAGGCATGGAGATCAATCTGTGCAACGAGCAGCTAGTCTACCTCGCGAGCTCCGCCGTTCGGTACTTCGGAGTGGATGGAACGCCACTGCGGGATACCATCACGAGTAGGGTGGCGGATGAAAGCGAGAGATATCAGGCCGTCATCGATCCATATGTCAACGCACCACCAGCGACCGCAACGTCCGTCGCCCCATCGCTCTTCGAGTTGGCTCTCCGATCACTGCAAGCGAATTACACTATTCAGGACTCATCTCAGTATCCGGACGATTTGGCGTCATCCGTCAAGCACGCATTACAGCAAGCGGCAGCCGGAGCACAATATGGGAACGATCGCTGCTCCGTCTGCAGTAGAAGTTTCATCCTGGCGAGAGCGGAATGGATGGAGTTTTGGTTCAATGGGTTTCCTTCCCAGGACTGTCTCACACAGGAGACCGTTCTGCCATTCTTGAGGAAAGCGTGCAGCTGGACTTGCGCAAAGCAGTCAAGTGAACTGGGTGCGTTTCGTGTGTGAGAAGAGGGAAGATACAGCAAGGGTTTAAGACACAACTTATTCTTCACATTGCTACGCAAAAGCTACCGCAGACTGCAGGCCTTTACATCACTGGCACTCAAGCAGCGTCTGCCGGCTTGATCATTGTGAGTTGCGTTAGTATGATGAGCCGATCTGACGCTCAGACACTCCTCAAACGTGAAGCCTGGCAAAGTAGCACCACGGTTGGTGATGCTCTCGTGGATGGGCAATGCCTCTCGTCGAGAGGGCAATAAGCAAGAGCGGAAGCCGACGACGAACAGGATGCAGGACCGAATGTCTGTGTATCGCGCAGCATGTTCAAAAGTCAAGCGCCGCGCATGCTTTTGAAATGTTCTCGGAGAAAGGAATTCGGGGTACGGTGGCCAGATCGGGTGTAATATGAGCATGAGAATGAATCGGGCCTTGGAGAACGGGCGGATTGGCGAGATCGATAGCTTCTTCGAGCGTCACCTAGTATGAACACGTTAGAGCTTGATTGTGTAAGCTCCAGTCTCTCAATACTGATTCGGCCACTACAGTCGGTGATGTGGCCATGTCGCACCCATGCAAATCTCTGGGAACTCTTCAACGCCTTTCGGCACCAATGGAGCTGGCATACTTGTTCTCCACACTCGAAACACCGACGATGCCGTTACCGTCAATGATATGCCCATATCGCTTCAATACACACCATTATTCTAACATCCATCCCCGCGTCGCGGGACACCCGCTGTGCCGGGACGCAATCATTACTTTTTCCAAGATATCTCATCACACGCCCTGTCTCTGCTCTTCATCTTAGTAGACGGCCTCTTCTTTGTGCCTTCACGCGTCCAGCCACTGTGCTCTTTTGCGCGTTAGCATAGACCGAACTTATTCACCTGTCGTCGAAGTGTATAGCTGTTTTCGACCTTCAGTTCTGCAGCGATGTACAGCACGTTTACAAGCCCGGGCAAGTTTCGAAAGCTGTCCTATAGATGGCCCGGTTCGCTGGCTACAACGCATGACAGACGTTGAATCTAGTGCCAACGTTGCTGACGCCCGTCACTAGGATGAAAAGACGGTCAACTAGTTTCGTGGAGGAAACTCAGCTCGAAAAGTGGAGACCCGCCAGCCCTAAAACCGGCCAGGTCGGCCGAGCGCTTCGTCTCGAGAAAGCCAAGCCACTGCTGTACTGCCGATATCGGACTTGGATCGGGTTGGGTCTGAAAAGTCTTTACCTGAAATGAAGGACTTCTGGAGAGGTCTTCTCGTGGCGTCCAGCTGATGTCGCCTTCCTGCACAGTATCGTCTGCCGTATCGTCAGCAGTCTTCTCCTGCATCTCAGCTCTCAGCAGATACATGACCACACCTCGCCTGCACTGTTCTGAAATACTATGCAGCTTGCGGTGGGCTTGTCCAGTTCGCCTCTTCCAATTGGGCGAACCCCACTTTGTGGAAACCGGTGAGCGCGCCACAAGGTCGAGTACTGTGCAATGCTGGGGCCAAGAGCTAGAGCAAAAAACAGAGAGCGCGATGACCTTGGCGACTTTCTTGTATTAGCCTACTCGACAAGAAACTCATCGTCGAGTTCGACATCTTGCACAACACTGGCTGCTCAACGAACTGTCCCCGGCGACAACGATCGAGTTCAAGCACGCTAGCCAATAGAACATAGCCTTGCCTACCTCTCACCTCGACCTGCCACTCTAGCTACGACTGGCGTACGCACTTGTGATAAAGAAGCTGTCGAAAGAAGACTATACGGTTAGGTGGATATGTGCCTTACCAGAGCCAGAGTGGAAGGCCAGTAGGGTGATTCTCGACGAAGAGCATGACATCGTACCTCTTGGTCGTGCCTATAAGTACTAATACGTATATGGGAGGATGAACGGACATAACGTAGTGATGGGATGTCTTCCTGTAGAGCAATTAGGGAGAGCCTCTGCTGCTACGGTTGCCTCGGAGATGGGATCAACTTTTCCCTCCCTCCGCCTCGGTTTACTAGTCGGCATCGGGGGTGGCGTACCAGGCGAGAAGGACGTTCGACTTAGAGATGTGGTCGTTGGCCTACCGGATCGATCGAAACAACATAGGGGCGTTGTTATGTACGACTACGGCAAGGCAATCTCTGGAGGGACATTTGAGGCTATGGGCATGCTCAACCAACCTCCCGAAATTCTCCTAGCGGCAATAAGTAAGGTGAAGTCGGCGCCACGGAAGCATAGTCATTTCAAAGCATACCTGAACTCGGACGATTTCAAGGATGAACCAGAGTTCGCTACACGGCCACAGTCAGACAGACTATTTAACGTTACATATACTCACACGTCCGGCGAGTTAAACTGCTCAAAATGCGAAAGTGTTCATAAGCTAGAACGACAAGGTCGTACGACAGCAGATCCCGTCATCCACTACGGCACAATCGCTTCCGGAGATTAGGTCGTTAAAGACCCAATAAAGAGAGATGAGATCAGCTAGCGCCTTGGTGGCGTTCTCTGTTTTGAGATGGAGGCTGCCGGCCTAATGAACCGCTTCCCTTGCCTGGTTGTCCGCGGTATCTGCGATTACTATGACTCTTACAAGAACAAGGACTGGCAGCCTTTCGCGGCTGCTGCGGCGGCTGCGTGGACGAAGGAACTGCTAAGAAATATTGACCCGGGCGAGGTGCGGGAAAGTGCTATCATCGGTCAAATCATGGATGGTACGTTACTCTAGATGTTATAGCAGCCGCACCATTACAGATTTTGTTTGCAGACGAGCCCATCAGGTAGCTGCCGAGGTCTTATTATAACATCTTTCTATCTGCTGACCAGTCTTGGTGTCCAGACGTCAAGCAGCTTGTGCAAAATTTCCACGTCACCCAGCAAGCGGATCAGTACGACAAGATCCTCAATTGGCTGTCGGCACCCGACCCTTAGACCAACCATCACTCTGCCGGCCGCCGTTACGAATCTAGTACAGGTCAGTGGTTGCTAGAATCCGACCAATATCGAAGATGGAAAGCTGGCTCGCTCCGACACCTCTAGATGAATGGCAAGGCCGGTTACGGTAAGACTGTCCTCTGCTATACCGTGATCGAGGATATCTAGAGTTACTGCAAGAGCCAAGCTAATGCTGGCTTTGCCATATTTTACTTCACTTTCTCGGACGAGCAGAAGTAGAGCTACTAGTCTCTCCTTCTGTCGCTGGTTGCTCAGCTCGGGTGGAAGGAGCCTGCTCAATCTAACCTTCGCCAAATGTTCGAAAGTCTAAACAAGATTGTACCGAACTTAGAGACATTGGAGGATATCCTACTGTCGTCTGTTACGCAATACGACAATTTTTTTCTCTTACTTGATGCAGTCGACGAATCTCCGAAGGAAGACGGGACCAGAAAGGGGGTGCTTGATTGCCTTCAGCGGTTGACTCAAAGTGCCCATAACCTGAAAATCTTCGCCACTAGTCGTCCATTGCTGGACATTCAGGAATACACAGCAGAAGTCACTGCCGCATACTTGTCTATAGAAAAGAAAGCGGTAGATGCGGACATCGAGAGGTATGTCGAAAGCGAGTTGTCGCGTGACAGGACTCTCAAAAGATTTCCGGATTACGCCAAGGCTCGGATTAAGTCAACGCTAGCGGAAAAGGCGGACGGAATGTAAGTGCGATAGCCTGATCATTCTTCAGCTAGTTGATGCATTAAACAGGTTCAGATAGGCATACTGTCAATTGACTAAGCTGAAAAACCTGGAGCGCACTACGCCGAAATCACTTAACTTAGCTTTAAAATCGCTTCTAAAAACGTTAGACGAGACTTACGAACGTATGCTTTTACGAATTTCAAATAGAAATCATTCCTACTCCCTAACGGCGATCCGGTGGCTGGCCTTCAAACTCGAGCCACCAACGTTAGGCGAGATCGTCGAGGCGTGTATTATCGATCCGTCTAGGGAGGGTGTGGTGGATGTGGACGAACGTGGTGAAATAGAGGATGTTCTCAGGATACTTACTAGCCTGGTTGTAATCGACGTCGACGGAGAATTCGACAACGACGACCATAGAATAAAAGAAGCCACCTCCTCGCAGCTTATAGACAGACGTGACAACGACGGAGGACATGGTGTAATGTTCAATCCGGTCAGCAACTACACTCGGGTACGGCTCGCACACTTCTCAGTTAAAGAATATCTCGTATTAGAACGTATACGTAGTGGTAAGGCTTCTACTTACCGCCTGTAGGAACCAAAAGAGCAAGGCTTTATCGCTCAGAGCTGCTTGGCCTACCTTTTGTACTATAGTAAGAGCGATTCTAAAACTTCTTCTAAGGAGGATTTAACTAACTTTCCTCTACTCGAGTATGTAGCGTAGTCATGGTACTTCCACTCGAGTCGCCAACAGCTAGATCAAACAGGCCACGAATTACGAGTTTTGTGTTCAGACGATTTTAGGGGCGACTGGCTCGCTATACACCAGCCTGATCGGTATTTTTACAGGCCATTTGGGACTGAAAAGCGGATTGGACCTGCACTATACTATACAAGTTTTGTAGGGCTACAATCTGTGGTGAGTCAACTACTTACAGCTGGAGCGGATATGAATGCGCAGGGAGGGTACTATGGCAACGCGCTACAGGCGGCATCAGCTAGAGGCGACGAGAAGGTGGTGCAGATACTAATAGATGCTAGGGCGGATGTGAATACGCAGGGAGGGTTGTATAGCAACGCGCTACAGGCGGCATCAGAGCGAGGCCACGAGAAGGTAGTGCAGATGCTAATAGATGCCGGGGCGGATGTGAATACGCAGGGAGGGGAGTATAGCAACGCGCTACAGGCGGCATCAGAGCGAGGCTACGAGAAGGTAGTGCAGATGCTAATAGACGCCGGGGCGGATGTGAATGCGCAGGGAGGGTACTATGGCAACGCGCTACAGGCGGCATCAGCTAGAGGCGACGAGAAGGTGGTGCAGATACTAATAGATGCTGGGGCGGATGTGAATGCGCAGGGAGGGGAGTATGGCAACGCGCTACAGGCGGCATCAGTTAAAGGCGACGAGAAGGTGGTACAGATGCTAATAGATGCCGGGGCGGATGTAAATGCTTAGGGAGGGTTGAATAGCAACGCGCTACAGGCGGCATCAGTTGAAGGCTACGAGAAGGTGGTGCAGATGCTTATAGACGCCGGGGCGGATGTGAATGCGCAGGGAGGGGAGTATGGCAACGCGCTGCAGGCGGCAGACGATGTGAATACGCAGGGAGGGTTGTATAGCAACGCGCTACAGGCGGCATTAGCTAGAGGCCACGAGAAGGTGGTGCAGATGCTAATAGATGCTGGAGCAGATTTGCCGGGCTGACAGTCGTAGAACATGGACTGCTTAAGCCTGAGGCAAGTGTTACGACCCTTCGCACATGCTCTCGGCTTCACGCAAAGGTGCGGCTGCCTCGTCTTTTGGCCTAGCGCCGTAGGCTTTGTGCTTCTATATAGGCACAGCGGCCCTTGAACCCCTCCGCAGAACCGTATGAGATTTCGTCTCTTCTATGAGACCTTCAATGTGACCGTGTCAGCAAGAACGTCTGCATAGCGGAAATTGATGAGCGCTTCCAATCCCGATGTCGGCGACAAAACAGTCGCTTATCTCATTTTAAGAGACGCCCTCGGCCGAGCGTTCCGAGCTCCGCTTCCTGCAGATACCAGTCGACCACCTTGCTTATCCCTGCAACAGCATTAGAAAGACCAACATGGGTCCCAACGTCCATCTTCAATAATAGCTCGCGGGTCCAGCTGTTTGTAGACCTGTATTTAAATCCATTACAGACCTACAAAAGTGCTGCAGCGTATAATAAAGATTTAGCACAAAAGAGGCCATGGTGTTTGAAGGCGAACATATAAGCTTAGGATGTGCTGGTTGGCATAAGACCAGGCGGAAGTAGAGCGCAAAGAGCAGGAGAAAAGAGCATCAACCAAGGTGAAGACTAGTATCTGAAAGCGTGGTAAGAGATTCTGAAAAACCTACGATTGTGTCCCGGGGCGGTGGGTGTCCCGCGACGTAGGGATGGACGTTACTTGCAGATATATCTACTCTCAATATGACCTTCACCATCATACAGTAACTACCCGAAGAACTCTCCATTGACGAGCGTCTCCCACGGCCGGCCTGATCGCCACACCTCCTCCATCAGTACCCTCGCCCTCTCCACCTGCGCCATTCCCCATCCTTCAATCCCCTTGAGCCGCTGCATGAAGACGTCTCGCTGATCATCGGTCTGCGCTTCACAGCCCGCGGTGAACATTGGAAACAGCAAATTGCTCTCCGCCGAGCTGCCACGTCTCACTTTCGACAAGTCGTGGATGATCTTCCTGACATTCTCCTGCACTTCTGGAGCCGAGGAAGGGAGGGCGAGGACACGGCGGTAGAGATGGATGAGTCCGGCCCAGTGATACGCTTCATTGGTGGCGTAGATCTCTTCGATGTCTTTGTCCGACTTGTCGCCTGGCGATCTGACGTCCGACTGGTTGGTGTGTCTGCACCCACCGTACCAGCTCATCGCACTCGCCTGGATCTTTTCCAGCACGATATCTGCTTGCTGCCGCACGGCTTCACTTGGCCGCCACTCTGGTCGAACTCGGTTTGTGGTCGCATCGATGCGCTGTGGATCGCACTGCGCAGCCAATTCGGCAACCTGGGCGAGCAGAGCGATGCACTTCCCGCTGAAGCCAAAGAAACAGTCAATCTGATTAACCTCGATGTCGTCTCGATTGACCAGCCACAAGCCGCCGCCATTCTCGAGGTAGGCACCGTAAAGAGGCTGCTCTTGCTGTCCGCTGCTGATACTGCCTAGAACATCGAGATATGCGAACCATCTGCTGAGGAAGAAGATGGCTTTGTTCCTTGCACCATCTGCCTGCAATGCGAGCTGACCAAGCCCGCCTTTGGAGACAATCAACTGCCTAGCGATGTGCAGATGTTGTTGCCATGGTATAGATATCGAGAAGGTCTTGGGACTGACGATTTCGAGGGAGGCAAGCATGATCGCGGTGGCAAGGGGTGCGAGCGAGGACGGATCGGTTGAGTCTGGTACACCGGGCGATGATGGTTCGTTTAGGGCTTGCCGCAGCGCAGGGACGACATCTTCCATCCACGCTGCGATTCTGCTGGCCGGTTCTTCGTGATGGAGAAGCCGCGCCCGATGAGACGCCGAGTATGCCAACATAAGGTGAAGCAAATGCCGATGCCGCACCGCCATTAGCGGCAGGACTCCTCGGAATGGGTTCTCGGGGCAGTCGTGTGGCACGAGAATACGACCGGTGTGATTGATGAAGTGATGGAAGTAGAGCAGATTCATTGGGTTGTCCAGCAACTCCCGTGGCAGTGGTTCCAAGTGCTTCGGGATCTTGACAGGCACTGGCTGCGCATAATAGCCGCCAGACTCGAAAGCAATCTGCCTGGCGTCTACCTCTCCACTCGATGAGCTCACCTCTGACACCGCAGTGCTCGCACGTCGGAGGTCGGGAGACCTTGGTTGAATGACGTTCAAATCATCATTATGTGGCGTGTCCAGATCCGGGAAGCCATGGTCATAGCCGTACGTACGGTGGCTCATACTGTCTGTACGACTGAAGGTAGGTCGCTCTGGCTCCTCCGCTGGGTCTGACAGAAGAGACTTCACGGAGAGTCGACGGAGATCAGGTGGATCCTGGACAGTCAACGGGGCTTGCAGATGCTGCGGAAAGGGCGAGCCAGAATGGATGCTGGATCCGGGCGTGGCGGGAGTGTTGACAATGCTGCTGATGCTGTGAGGGGTGAAGTGCGTGGAGCCGGGCGATTGCTCTGCATGGCTTGGGTACTGGGGAATGGCAAAGGTGGGACTTCTGTGTCCGTTGGGAGGACTTCTGGCGGGGTTCATCTTGACCCTCTTCGCGCTGTGCTGGGACGACCAACGGAACTCTTCCTCGGTTGGGGCTGAAGTGAGAGGAGAGCGCTCGCTTGACATGGATGCTTGCGGGTATCCGAAGCTCGTGTACGGTGGCAAGCTGTACGAGGTGGTCTGAACATCCTGCGATAGCCTCAACCGCGGGTCCAATGCACCTCCTTCGCTGCTCGGTGTTGCTCCAGGAGTCGGTAGGTCGTTGGCGTGACTGCTAACAGGGCGTGGTGGTGCGGTGGCGATGTGCTGGGCGGAGAAGACGTGCTCGCTGTTGCTCTTCGAGTGCTTGGCGGCGCTCGGGGCGCTGACGAAGGTAAAGCCGCTCATCTCTCCAGGAGTATTGTCCTGGTCCTTTCGACCTCTGCCTCCCCAGTTGAGCCGAATGCTATAGTCGCAAGCCTCCCCAGTCTTGACGCAATTGTTGCATGCTGGCTTCTCTTCGCCACATTTGACCTTCCTGCTTTTGCAACCCCAGCATCCATTGCGACTCCTTTTCTTCGGCTCCACGCCTGCTTCCTTCTTCGGTCGTGGCATCGCGAAACGCGCTCAGAGAGCAGAGTAATGACCGGATGTCACCACTTCAGATCCGGCTCCTTGACCGATATCTTCTCCTTGATTGGAGGCAACTAAATGCCAGTGCCTAAGTGGCGGTAATCCTCTCAGAAACGTTGCTTACTACTGCGACATGTCCTGCACTGGGCGCATCGAGCCCAGATGGCGGTGAGGTGTCCCGTTTGCCTGGTGGTGATGGTGATGCGATACCTACCATACAGACACTTGGGTCGTGACGAAGAACGAGTGGATGTGAACCCGTCACCGCAAGCTACAACACTATATGAGTCTACACTTGCTGTGGAGGAGGTGTCGAAGGTAAGACGCGGCCAGAGATGGTGGATCTAGATGGCGGGGAGTTCCAGATGGCTTGGCGAGTTGAAAGCACGTGCAAGGCGAGGCGTGGGGTGAGTGAAGTTTGAGCCCCATATCCGTCTCGGAAGAGACCGAAATAATCAACGGGGCTCGTCTCCGCGGAAGTGGAGGACATGAGCGTAGACTGAGATCATTCTTATCCTACCTGTCCATATACTAGCTTCGCTGCCCTCTCGCCCACCATGGCAGCAGACCTGGCCCGTAGCATGATGGACCGACACCCTCTCCAGCGCCTCGACTCGCCCTCGAGAGGCTCCTCTGCTATCCTCCATGTACATCTTCCACAGACCCATCACACCCGTGAAAAAGCATGAGCTGACGATGCAACAGTCCCTTGGGCTGTCCTCCTTCGCCTACTCCTTCAGCTACCTCGTCCGCAACCCGAACCCCGTGTACGGCCCCTCCTAGACGCTCCCCCTCCTCCCCCACCGAGCTGACGGCGGGGATACGACAGGAACGATTCCTACGGATGGCACATGCAGTATCTCACCATCATCGGCCTCTCCCTCGCCACTGCCACCTTCGCAATCGGCCTCCTGGCCGACTTGACCGGCAGTCCTGCATTGTTCCGAGCAAAAAATGCACTCAGCGTTGCGAGTGCGCCGATGGCGTGCCTGATCAGTGTGCTATACTGGAGTCTGCGTGCGGTATGTTGAGACGGAAAGAGCTGTCTTAGTATACTGCGAGGCTGACGGGCAACAGATTGACGAGAAGCTCGTACTCCCTGACTGGGCTCCACGACTACCCATGCAAACCGACCTGTCGTTCCACGCCGTGCCCTCATTGACTCTAATCATCGACTTGCTATTCTTCTCTCCACCATACGCCATTGCTTTCTTGCCCTCGCTGGTACTCAGCACATGCATCGCGTTTGGCTACTGGTTTTGGATCGAGCGATGCTACCAATTCAACAATTTCTACCCGTATCCTCTTTTCGAGATACTAAGCACAACACAGAGGATTGGGTAGGCATTGGATCAGTGAACACGGTAGATCGGATTCTGCTGACTATCAACAGCCTGTTTGGCTTCTCTGCGCTGCTCATGACACTGTCGACAAGCCTGCTCATTTGGCTTTATGGAGTGGTGAATGGCAGACAATCCGCAAGCGTGGGGGATTTTGTGAAGGGCCAATAAAATTGATTGACGTAGAAGTTATACTGATAGACATAGAAGTTAGACACCCTTGGCACCACGCAGTCTGCAGTCTCGAAAGCTCTGCAGTCTGGATTTGCTACGCAATATTGTTTCTTGCGTTTCATGGGTACACGGAGGACTTTGCATACTTACTGTCACAGCCTCGCACTCACACTCGCTAGCACCTTCGCCGCCTCGCTCCGCATCTCCTCCACGATCTCACCCGCCGGCTGCACCTCCTTAACCATACCAACTCCTGTGCCCGCCCAGATCGCCGCTCGACCGTCCTTACCACCCTCACCGAAGCCTGCATCTGGGCCCTTGAGTGCCTCGTTATGCTTGCGCCGAATCTCCTCGATGTCGACGCCACGCTCGTGCTCCAGGAAGCTCTCCACGACGAGAGACCGGCCATCGTACGCCAGTGGCCACGGATTGGGCCCGCGGAGGTTGTCGAAGAGCTTGCTGCGAGTGGTGCTCTGCCCACCGTCACTCGCGGCCAGGACCGCCTTCTGATATACTGGGTGGACCCGAGTCTCCTTTGCGGCAAGGAAGCGGGTTCCCACGACAACGCCTGGAAGAGATGTGAAATCAGCGGAGGAGACGAGGCGGATACAATGGGCCACAGCTTACCTTGAGCGCCGAGGCTGAGCGCTGCTGCCACTCCACGGCCGTCGACGATACCTCCTGCGGCCACGACTGAGATGTGGTGACTGCGTGCAGAAAAAGCGTCAATGACTTCTGGAACGAGTGAGATGATCCCTGCGCCCTTCTCGTAGCCATGACCGCCGGCGTCGCTGCCTTGTACGCAGATTGCATCTGGCTTCGCTGTCTCCGCGACTTGCAATGCTGCATCCACCGAGCCCACCTGGATCCAGATCTGCGAATGTGGAAGCGCTTCCCGTACCCGCTCCGCCCACTCTGCATAGTGGTCCAACTCACGCGCCGCAAAGAACCATACCACAGCTGGGCGGTGCTTTTGCAGAACAGACACGGCTGCATCCAGTTTCGTGATGAAGGGAAGCATGCCGACGCCGATCGGGAGTAAGCCATTCACGCGGTCCAGCCTCGCCTCAACCTTGCTCAGATGGCCATCGAGCGCTTCCATGTCGTCGACCGCACCAATCATTCCCAAGCCGCCTGCTTCGGTGACTGCAGTCGCAAGCGCTCCACCAGCGAAGCCTCCCATCTGTGAGTACAGTCAGTGAGATACACAGTCAGTGAGATAGACGTCAGAGCGAGAGCGTGATGCTAACCGGCGCATTGATGATCAAGGGTGTCTTGGCCCATGGCAGGGAAGTGTGCAGCGCCATGCTGGAGGTGGTTCGTGTTTGTGTTGTTTACTCCGTGGAACTGGGGCCGATGTGTGCATATATAGCAGGTCGCTGGTTGTTGGGATATGTTGGATGTGTGCTTACTTGTCGCGTCAGCCCGGCTGAAAGATGCCCGCTCTCGGTCGAACGCTTACAATTCGTGTCAGCATGTGTGTCGTTGTTGTTGTCCACTGTCAGGCCCTTCGCAGAGTTGTTGTGCACATTGATTCCAAACCAAGTGCTCGCTTCATGGCAACTGTGTCAGATTCACAATGGCCGAGTGTGCCTCGGCTAACGAACCTTAATACTGCCATCGAAGGGCCCATGTCTTCTGAACGTATGCTCGTCCTTTTCGAAGCATTTCGTACTTAACGAAGTGAGGTCGCTACAGATGCACAAAATTCCAGAATATAAGAGTTACAGCTACACAAAATTCCGTATGCTAGGATTTTGGGTCTATGCTTAGTATAGACTTAAAAATTTTTTTAAGAATCAAGATCTATAGTAGTTAGACTAGCTATAGAGTAGATTCAATAGTATAGAATTATTTAAGGGTAAAAGAAGCTAAAGTAAGAAACACCTAGCGTAATAATTATATAAATTAAGAAGAAAGGGAACTAGATATATATAATAAAAAAAGATAGAGTAGTAAGAATATAGTATAAAACTACTAAGCTTAGTAATTACTATAATTAGAGTTTACTATTAGAACGTTATTATAGAAAAAAGCTATTTAAGAGATACTAAGAGCGCGCTAAAGAGGTAGTACGCGCTAAGCCTACTAGTAGGCTATAAGTAAATATAAGTAAAGATATAGCCTTATAATAGTACCCCTCTTCTATAGTATAGGGACTCCTATAACTAAGACTAGTTATAGATATACTAGTATAATTATAAGGAATCTTAATTATAAATAATAAAGAATATATAGTTCTACGAAGAGATAATAAGAACGACGTAAAGTTATCGTAGCGCTAAGCCTATCCCGTAGCCCCGTACTTAGAGTATAGAGTAAAGTAGGGTATAGGTAAGGGTTTATAATAATAATAGCCTCTTAGTATTATTAGCGTCGAAAGATATATAGCTTACTTTATTATCTAATCTACTATAATAATCCTTAAGATTATAGTTACTTAGTACGTTATACGGAGGGCTTAACTTATCTATTAGCTACTTCTATAAATAGTCGTTAACTATAAGCTAGTACTTTAGAATTACCGTTAAGCCTTTAGTAGCCGCTAGTAGCCGATATTCGTTAGGTAGTCTATACTTATATAGATATAGAACGTAGAAGTCCGCTATATTATTCTTACTACCTAGTAATACGTTATACTATTACTTAGTTATCTCTATTCTATCTTTCTAGTATCTACCTTATACGGTAGTAAAGCTCCTTTTCCTTTAGTATACTATTTAGTTCCCTATCTACCTCCTATTCTTCCTTATAAGTCTCTTTACTCTTAATAATAGCTAGAAAAAACTACTTTAAAGTCGCTTAGATTAATAAAGGCTTAGCGTAGTAGGCTCGTATAGAAGATATTATAAATATATATCTATAGTAGAAGCTCTAGCTTATAGGCTCTATAGTATAACTTTACTACCTTAAAGAGGGCTAAATTCTTATAATTTAGCTTCTAACTTAGGCGTAGTATTTTAAGATTACGCGTATTAAGCTATACTAGATCTTTAGCGTTATACGTAGATATATTAACTCGCTTATAGTTAGCGTACTTAGTATATTATATTTATACTATAGGGTAGGTAGCTTATAGTTATATAGGATATTATATATATAATTAGTAATCTTATTATTATATACTCCCTCGTAGCTACTACCTAAGGCTATACTATATTTACTTATATTTACTTATAGCCTCGGCTATATCCCCTTTAGGCCTAGCGGCCTTTAAGCTTCTATATAGGCTTACTACCCTTAGTATCTCTTTTTAGAACTATTAAACCTTCTATTTACTAAAGACCTATCTATTCTAGCTCCTATTATACTTATTAGCCTTTAGGATCTATAGTATATACTATAAGTTTACCTACGGTCTTAGAAAGCTAACTATAAGCTCTATATAAATTACCGACTAAGGTTAGTAAAGAGGAGAGTTATACTAGTACTAGCTAATACGCTACTATAGCTCTTAAGGTAGCTAAATACCTCGTTATCTAATTAGTAACGCGTATAAATAGATTAACAAGATTCCTACTATCTCTATATACTATCTAGTAAAACTATAGCTAAGGAAACGGGCTTAGTAGAATTAGTAGGGAAAGAAGACCCTATTAAGCTTAACTCTAGTTTAATATTATAAAAAGATATAGGGGGTATAGAATAGAAGGGAGCTTTAGCGCTAGTAAAATACCTCTATCCTAATCGTTTTTTAACTTAATTAATAAAGCGGAACTAGTCTTTACCGACTATCTTCTAGCGTTAAGGTCCTTCGTAGGCTAATCCGGGTTAATAATATTATTAGGTAGGGAGTTTAGCTAGGGCGGTATATCTATTAAACTATAACGTAGGTATCCTAAGTAAGTTACTAATCCTTAACGACGATCGTCTAAATAAATATTAAACGTATACTAACGAATACCTATAGGGGGGACTTATAGAGAATAGAAATCTCTAGTAGAGTAAAAGGGTAAAAGTCCCCTTAATTTTAATTTTTAGTATAAATATAAACTATAAAAGTATAGCCTATCGATCCTTTAGTCCCTTAAAATTTAAGGCTAGAGGTACTAGAAAAGTTACTATAGGTAAGTAGTAGCGCCTCTCTAATATTAATTAACCTTAACTAATACCTATACTTAGGGATAACTAGCTTATAGTAGCTAAGCGTTTATAGCGACGTTACTTTTTAATCCTTCGATATCGGCTCTTTCTATTATACCGAAGTAGAATTCGGTAAGCGTTAGATTATTTACCTACTAATATAAAAAAACCTCTACCCTATTTACTATTAAATATTTAATACTAACTACTTATTATAGAGGGAACGTAAGCTAGGTTTAGACCGTCGTAAGATAGGTTAGTTTTACCCTACTAATAACCGTCGTCCTAATAGTAGTACTACTTAGTACGAGAGAAACCGCGGTTTTAGATAATTAGTTTTTACGACTATCTAACTAGGTAGTACCGTAACGCTACTATCTACTAGATTATAGCTAAACGCCTCTAAGTTAGAATCTATACTAGAAAGGAACAACCCTCTCTAGTACGCCGTATATAGATACGAATAGGCTTTAGTCTTAGACCTATAGGTCCGTTACTAGCCGGCTTAAAGTACCGGTTAGTTAGGACGTATTATAATTTTACTACGCGCCGGAATAAACCCCTTATAGATAACTAGGACGCTCGACTAGGTCGTATAAGTAGTAGAGTAGCCTTATTATTACGATCTACTAAGCGTTAGCCTATACCGACTTTATTTATTTTATTAATACCCCTATTAATCTTCGTTAGATTTTATTATCTATCGCGCTTAAAGGGGGGCTTACTAATCGATATACTAACTAAATAGGCTTATAACGTATATATATATATATATATATCTACGTATACGTATATCTCTTTTTAACCTTCTAATACGTCTAGGTCGCCCTATATACTACGGACTTATAGGAGAAAGCCTAGCTATAGATCTAGTAAGAGGGGCCTAGGTAATTAACGGAGTACTACTCTCGGGTATACGGCTAGTAAGCCGGTAGGAGAGTCTTAGTAGTTAGTTTCCGTTAATATTAACTCCTCTATAGGTTACGTTAGGGCGATAGCTAGGTCGCCCCCTACGCGATAGACCTAGCCGTTTCGTAGTAGGTATAGCTTTACGGTAGACTATTTCTATATATAGGGCGGCGGTAATAGCGAGGTCTAACGGTAGTATATTAGTTATTAGGGGAGGCGGTCTACTCCTCCTATTACTATAGTATTAACGATAGCTATATACGCCTTCCCGTCGTCGAGTAAAGTAGCCCTAATAGCCTAACGCCCTAACGCGTCCGGGTCGCCCCCTATATAATAAACTTAGCTATTAGGAGGCTCTAACTCCTATACTATTAGAGCGCTATTAATAAATATTTAACTAATATTAATAGATCCTATATATAGGAGAGGGCGTAGAAGGTCCGTAGCGCCTTTAAAGCGAGTTTTATATTAGCCGCTAGGTCGCTCCCTATTTAATAGACTTAGCCGCGTAGAGTACTAAGAGCTAGAAAGTAAGAGGTAGTAGCGATAGCAAGGTCTAACGATAGTAATTAGAGTACGTAGTAACGCGCCTTACTCTACTAGTTACTATAGTATCGACGGCGTCTCGATAGGCCCTCTTATCATCGAGTAAACCCGCCTTAACGCTATCTTACGACTTTCGGTATTAGGGTCCGAGCGCCTAACGCCCTAACGCGTCTAGGTCGCCTTCTATACTATACTCTAACGGTAGTAGTAAGCTTATATAGCCGCTCTTAGTACTACTCTACCTACGGCTACTCTTATATAGGATATCCCCGTTACCCTCGTCGTCGCTACTCTAACTACTATCGAGAAATCGGTAAATATTAGGCGTTAGAGCGTTAGGGCCCGAGTACCTAACGCGTTAGGTTACGTAACCGTTAGGGCGTTAGGGCGTTATACTAGGGGCGACCTAGACGTTAATTACTTACTCCTCCCCCCTTTCCTTCCTTCTTTCTCCTCTCTTCTCGCCGCCTCTTACGCTACGCGTAGAAAAGAAAATTTTAGAAGCGTTAGAGGATATCTTAAGCGTTAGACTAGGAGCGACCTAGCTACGTTAGACTATTAGGGCCTATACGCCTAACGCGTTAGACTATTAAGTATAGGGCGACCTAGCTATATAGGGCGTTAAGGTAGCTCTTAAGTATATAAACTATCGATAGGATAGTAATAAGGCTCCGTAGCCGGTACCTTACTAGCTTAAGAGGATAAGACTAGCTAGATCTCTCTTAAATAAGTAGTAGTACTATAGCCGATATATATATATATCTAGACGTCGGTTCCGTAGCAAGGCGGCGATAGTAACGCCTACTATTATACTAACCGCCGTTAGAATAATAGGCCTTAAAGCTTACTATCGGGCCGTATAGAGGTAACGGTAAGGTATTTTCTAGAGGCGATAGCGAGAGTAGTCTAGATAAAGGTTATAGAGTATACTATTAAGAGCTTAGTTATATTTATAAGGTAAAGTAAAACGTCGATAGTAATAGCGATAATAAGGTTCGGTAACGGTAAGGTCGGCGACGATACGCCTAGGGTATCTCTTAGAAGCGACGGTAAGGTCGTAGTAGTAGCGGCGGCGATAGTAAGGAGGTATACTCTATCGGCGGCGGCGGTAGCGAGGTAAGGGACTCTAACGCGACGGCGATATAGCTAAGTCCCTTTTTAGGCGCGCTTAGGGACCGGCGGCGATATAGGTAGTAAGGGCGTTTTATATAGGCGCTATACTAAAATCGGCCGGTAGCGAGGGTCGGTTTTAGTACCTAACTACTATACGCGGATTTCGGCCCTAAATAGGTTTAGAGGATAGGTAATTTAAAGAACTAAGTATAGAATCTCTTTATAGTACTCTATAAGATTCTATTAATACTAAGATAAATTACTATCCTTTAATATACTTACGACGTACTACTTTAACCTACTATATTACTTCTATATTCTATTATCTTTATACTCTATTTTATTCTTACTATATTTTATCTATATACTATTATATCTTAATTATTATAAAGAGAGCCTTAAATATATAATAGGAATAAGGGAGTAGCCTTATATTTATATATATACTAATACCTAAGGGACTAAGAGGTATAGAAGATAGGAGGTAAGAAAGGGTTAGGAGGCGTTAGGCGTACTAGTCTTAATAGGGACGTAGCCGTATTACGTACGATCCGGATATAAATAGGCTACGAATTACGTAAGAGAGGTATTTAGCCCTTATAAATATATCTATATTTATCTTACTAACTTCCTAATATAGATACCTCTTAGAATAGGTAATAGGTTATATACCGTACCTAAATTAAGATAATAATCTAAAATTTTAGAGCTTCCCTCTAAATTCTCTAGTCTAAGTAATATATCTTTATCGCGATATTTTTCTCCTTAATAGTAAGGGCTCTCGTCGTCGTATTATCGCGGTAAGATACCTAATATATAGATAGGTTTAGGGGATAGCTAACCTCTATTCTACCTCTAGATACTATCCCTATTAGATATAATAAGGTATTCGTTTACGGACTTCCCTTTTTTTCGTTACTCGATTAGCCTTAGTACGCGATAGGTAACCTATTACGCATTCTATAATACTATTTTAATAATATACTATATATATAGAATCCTAGAATTCTAGACTCTAGAATTCTCTATAACTTAAAATCCTAGTATCTATAATTTTAGTAACTTATTATAGTTTTACTCTATCTTATATTAGCTTATCTAAAGTTCTAGATACTAGTTTATTAGCTAGTAACTTACTTCTTTATTATACTATAATATAAGTACTAGCCTAGATTTTTAAGAGCTAATTATTATTAATTCTAAGCTATTTATTATATATATAAGATATAAGTATAATATATAGATAATATATAAGTATAATATATAGATAATATATAGGAGTATAGGGTATTCTACCTAAATATACTAGAGTATAAGCTCTAGTTAGCTTAATTAGTATTCTAGAGCTATATATTAGAGAGATATATTATAGGTAGATACCTAGACTACGGATAATTAGATAAAAGTATTTAGCTTAGGGCTCGTATCTCGCTATCCTTCGAGCGAGACATTATAGGAGTTACGTAACGGTACTCGACTACTCGATAATAAGGAGATAATAAGTACTACTTAACGCTCTCGTAGCGAGATAGTCGAGATAGGAATACTTACTTAGGTATATAGAAACTAAGGATATCTTTAATATACTTATATTTAACTTATATTATAATCTTACTAAAAGGTCTATAACTATTTATATATACTTAAGTTATTATCCTTACCTTTATTCTACTATTCTCTAACTCTCTAAAGAATATCTACTTAATACTACCTTATAGGATCGTAATAAGATACTTTAAAGTAAAATATACGATTATCTTACGCTTCTATAAGAGGACTTCTAGTATTAGCGCTAAAAGGGCTTATATATTACGAGTAATTATATATTTATATACTTCGATATATTTACGCTAAGAAAGTAGGTAGATTGCGAGTAGTTATATAATTATAGATTATAAGTTATAGAAATCTATAAGTAACTAGCGTAAGCTACTAATCTTATTTAAGTACTTAACCTACTTACCTAAGTCGTTAGAGGGAGAGCTACTATTTAACTTCTAGACTCTAAGCTATCTTATAGTATTATAGGCTAACTTACCCTTACTATATAATAGCTAAATTATTAGTAGTTAGAGGATATTATATAGATTACGACTTACTTCTTAATTTAGCTCGAGTATATAATAACTTCTTAATACTCGTTATCTTAGCTACCTTAGTTTAGTTTTATTTATTCCTTATCTTCGAGAGTTCTAAGTATCTACTACTACTACTAGGAGCTATAGATACTTAGGACGTCTCTTAACCGTAATAATAGGTTTCTATAAGGCTAGGGCGCTCTATACTAAGCTAGGCCGTCCTTAGTAGTCGTATAAAAGGGATTCCTCTCTCTCTCTTAGAACTTAGTATTAATTACTCTTAACTAAATACTAAGTTATTACTCTTTACGCTACTACTTATCCTTCTAAGTACTATTTAGTACTAAAATAGAAACCCTCTTATAGTTTCTATATACTAAACTTTAGCTTACTATACTTATACTATTTAGGGGCTACGTTAGGAAGAACGTCTAGCTACGGGTCGTTAGAGAGCGTAGGGAGGACTAGGGAGTACCGTAGAGTAGAAGTCGGATAATACCTCGAGTAACGCTTCCTAGCCTCTCTAGCGCCCTTACGCTCCTTATACTCCCTAGCGTCCCTTAGCTTTAACCTTAGGCTCGAGTTAAGAGCGTAGTCTTAACTTAAGCCTTTATTCTCTAGCTCTTTACGCTCCCTATACTCCCTAGCGTCTCCTAGCTTTAACCTTAGACTTAAGTTAAGAGTACGCCCTTAACTTAAGCCTTTATTCTCTAGCTCCCTACGCTTCCTAGCTCCCTATTACTCTCTAACCTTAACTTAAGGCTTAAGTTAAGGGCGGTACTTAATCTTCCTTTACGCGTTACGGTACGTATCGTATCCTCTATAGCTACCTATATATACTATAGAGGTAGGTACTACTTAAACCTCTACTAGTCGTAGCTAAATAGTACCTAGAAGTACCGTAGCTATAAACGACGCTATTCGGGCTACGTAAGCAATAGTACGGACGGCGTAGACGGCTTCGACGGTACCGTCTCGTTAACCTTAATACTATAGAAGATACTAAGGCTATCCGTCCGTAGTCGTAGTCTAACGGGCCTTCCTTTAAGTAGTTATACTTCGGATAGTAATAGCGATCTTAATAGGTTCCCTTCGCTATATAAATCGCCTCGTAGGCCTCGACGAGCGCTCCTTAGGGCTATTATCTCTTTACTACCGCTATTAAGACTTCTTTAGACGGCTTCCTTACCCTCGCCGCCGTCGCGTAGTACTCCCTCTATAAACGAGGCCTCCTATTTATTACTACTCTTATACCCGCCGTTAGAGGTCTCTACTATCTACCTATAGACTCCGGACTAGGTAAACTTACGGACGCTTAGTTATACGTCGCTAAAGATAATAGGTAGGTTAGAAAAGGACTAGGTTATAGTATAGTTATAGCTTAGCTATAGCGACTTCGAGGAATACGTTATTATACCGATAAGAACTACTATTACTTAGTAAGTACTAAGAATTAGCTAATTAGAAGCTATAATAAAGGCGCTAGGAGCGGGGATACTAAAGGAAGTAGAAGTATATAAGGGAAAGGATAACTATATATAAATCTAGTTTTAACTTAAAGGTAAAGTTAAAGTATCCTCTACTAAATATATCTCCTTAGCCCGTATAATAACTAACTAAACCTTTCTCTTAACCTAAGGTTTAAAATAAACTATACCGCTATATCCTATTCCTATTATCGTACTTATAGTCTATTAGTCTTTAAACTACGTCGGGTACTCCTATAACGTAGCTACTACCTTCTTCTACGTCGCTCTTACTATAGTCCTAGCCATACCCTTAAAATCTTTATTAAATACTATATACCCCTAGTTAACTACCTAATCGTATAATAAGAAGCCTTTATTACTATACTAATTAGTAAGTTACTCCTCTAGTACTATCCGTAACTATCTATTAACTTTATAGATAGGCTTAGCGTATAGCTAGACTATTAGAGCGCTACCGATCCTATACTTCTTAATATCGCTCTTATTAAGGCTACCCTTCTCCTCCTTATATCTCGTATAGAAGGTTACGATAATAATACGGTTACTCCTACTAAGACGGCTAATAATTACCTCCTCTTAATCCTTTAATAAGGTATCTTAGTTATATAGGTCGCTATAGTTAAGGAAGTAGTCTCTTATTATAGCGCTAATCTTCTTATAGCCGTCCTCGTCGTATATAGAGAGGAATAGCTCGTTCTTCTCTACCTACTACTTATCCTCTAGTAGCTACTATAGTTACAGCTTAAGCTTCGTCTCTCGGTCTACGAGCTCCTATATAGGTAGTACTACAAACTTACCTAGTAGCTTCGTATCGGTACTAAAATCGGAAAGTTTAGTAATACTATATACGTAGTACCGTTATTTTAGGGGACGTATAAGGTTACTATATTACTAGGCGGAGATAAGGTCCTAAACGTAAAGGTAGTATTCGATAGTCTATACTCGTTAAGGTAGTAGTTAGAAGTATTATAACCTAATATAGTATAGCAAATATAAGGTAGTCGTTAAATAAGGTAATATTAAAGGTAGTACCTACGTAACGACCTAAACCTTAACTTAAATATTACTTAAACCTTAAATAGTAAAGGTTTAACCTAATATTTAAG
>JAABUL010002500.1_pt1 | contig 30221 bp, 5 predicted proteins | sample 5559151 | NCBI WGS metagenome assembly JAABUL01 (sample SAMN10711876, study PRJNA513368) | rock metagenome | isolation source: Antarctica rocks | place: Antarctica: Victoria Land, Pudding Butte sud
GGCTGACGCGAAAGTTCGTTTATGCGCCAGGAGAAGGCGCCACCAAACAGAATACGATGAACGATGCATTTGAGTGGAGAGCTGTCGCTACCGCAGATGAAGATTCATCAAGTCCCAGACGAGCTTTTGGGAGGTTTAGGTATGATGGTGGCGGATATTACCTGACTGGTCTCCTGCTAGCAGAAGCAGCAATGGTCATACTGCGAGGTGAGCGGACTGTGGAAACACTTGAGGGTGGTGTCCTCACTCCGGCAACTTTGGGACAACCGTTCGTCGATCGCATGCAAAAAGCCGGTATCATTCTGGAGACAGAGTTCGTCAACGATGGATAATAGAGGTTTATTAGCTGAGTGTCCAGTAGCCTCGTGCTTCGCCTGTAGACTACAAATTGCGAGCTATCAAGCACAAGCCTTTTCACTGCACCGGTGCAGTCCATTGTTCATGTTAATGGAGACTCAGCGAAACACGCGGGTAGGTGCGATTCGCCTCGGAGGCATTCTGTGAGTGCTAGTAACATTGACTGTTTACCTCTATGGCTTTGAATTTTCGCTGGTCCATCAATTTTTCTTAATTCCGTCGAATGGTTTTGCTGCAAAGGAATGAATGCAATGTTTTTCACCATAGCATGAAATGACCCTGGTCCGTCTAGAAATGATTTGAAAGGGATTGCTTTACTTTCATGAGTCTACGAAATGATGTTGCACGCAAATGGTATATGGTTTGCTGAGGCAACTCAACAATCTCTACTTGTAAAGTTTTGAGTTTCCTATCCAGTGCGCAAATGTTTGTCCGGGTTTGCTGTATCGGTCACGAGACTGCAGCCAGCACATTTTCCGTCTTAAAGTTTGTGTGCCGAACCCTCGTATTTTCATACCTTTCTCACGTTGTCACTATATCTATCCAACATGTCTAATCTTGAGCTAACTCGGACGTCACTGGAGAAGCTTCTAAACATTTGCGAGATGGGTAACCAGGCGAGCAAAGTGGGTCATACCATCACCCATAATCTGCAGTTCGACTCGGAGCACCCGGAAATTCAAAGGATCTTGGCAACAGCGTCAGCAGCATTCGAACGTTATGAAGAAGCTGAAGATTATAGCCTGAATCGTAGGAAGAAGAGACACCAAGAGCGTGACTTGAAGAAAGGGCAACGCGAGAATGCGAGCCATGCAGCGCAAGTCGATCCTTACGATGGGCAACGAATACACGGACATGGTCGTCGTGGCAATCGCCGTGCAGGTACGAACAGACGCAACCACGTCTGTACCCTGACTAGCAGGCGCTGACCGAATTCCAGGGCGAGATCGGTTGAACTACGATCTTCGTACCGCAGGGGCCGCTAGACAGGATCCTGAGGCGTATGGTCAAGCGTACCTACCAAGGCAACACTCTTTCGCTCCGCAGTCACACTGGGCCGGAGCCACTCATCAAGGCGCATTTGCCACGCCACCATATGGCGATCACGCACTCTCAGAGACCGGTTTCCCTTCTGCAAGGCGGGCAAACCGCGATGCAACGCAGCGCGCACTCTTTTCTGAGGACTTCGCAGAGCCGCCGGGACCTTTCGGATCGAGACTACGAGCTCGTAGGCCACGGCCTCAAGACCAGCAGCGATCAGATAGAAGGCCCCCACGACAAGATGGTTTTAAGACAAATGGAGGATTCGGAGACGCATCTAGCAAGGGCGGTGCTGGTAGCGTTGGCGAAGAGCGTGGACCCACAGACGGACCCAGAGGTAGTCCTAGAGGAGGTCCTACAATGGATTAGCTGATGGTCGGAAGATCAGTACATCGGCGGAGGATCATGTGAGGAATCAATTAGAGTGTGGTGATAATCGTATATAGATTATTTGCCTAACGTTCCGCTGTACGGGTTCTCCGGCATAAAAGCCTTTTCACTCTTTATGAGTCAAAGCACGCCGATCCTTCAGCACCACAATGCCCACGATGCCGGCTGCAGAAGACCCTTCGAAGAGCTCTCCTCTATTATTTGACCTATAGCTCTGCTTGTGGCTCTGGCAGACAGTCAGTTCTAAGAAGCTGTCAGTAGCCGCACTCCCGACTCAAAGAAGGACGTGCCTTATGATAAGATGCAACCCCGACTGCGTCTCCACAATCCCGCTCATCTCCCCCGGCTCTAGCGCAAAAGCCGCATCTTCGAACTCCTTCTGCATTCGTCCGTGGCCGAAGTAGCCCCTACATGCATTTAGAAGTCAGCACTTGTACCGTCTCTCTTCACTACCGCTCGAATAAATACAGCAAAAGAAACACTGGTAAACTCACAACTCTCCCCCCGTCTCCGCACTTTTGTCATCACTTTCCGTCGTCGCCAGCTCCTTTAATTTGACCTCCCCACCCTTAATCCTCTTTTCAAAGCCCTCCAAAATGCTCCTCGCCTCTTCCTTCGTCCTCGTAACATCTTTCTCTCTCCAGCTATGCGGGTTCCTACTATCTTTATGCTTGACCAGCAAATGGGCCGCGCTAATCTTTCCTGCGTAGAATTTAGCCGTCACGTAGGCACGAAGCTTTTTGGCGTCGGATCCGGCGGGAGGCTCCCATTTCGACACTTTGAGGTCCGGATCGTGGAAGTAGGGAAGCTTTTTGGAGTTGGACCAGCGAACTTCCCAGGAAGGGGGGAGGCCGGTGGCCTTGAGGTAGGTGTTAGCTGAGGCGGGGAAGAGAGGCATTGGGTGTGCTTGCCATAGTGGAATTGAGATCTGGGGCAGGGGGCCTTCTTGTAGATGAGATGAAAGGTCGGAAGGTTGCCGAGATGTGATCTGGTGAGGTGTCGGGAGAGCTACGGAAATGCGCGAGGATGGATGGGTGTGATCGGGGTGGATGAATCAAAGCGCGGTGGCTCTCCGCAGGAATCTCGTACTCGTGATTCGTACGCCGTGGATCTTACTTTACTACTGTGATACTACTGTGAACCCCCACCTCGAATACGAACTCTTGGCGTTTGATGTTTCGGGACTGCAGGGCACCTGTAACCGAGGGGACCCACTTAAGCTGACGGGAGCTAAGAACGGAAGCGCTTGTAGGGCTGAGCAGAGCCTCATTTGTGACTCTTGGCTTGGTTTCTTGCTCACTTTTCTTCCCTTTCTCCCTACTTTGTTGACATCTCTCTCACGACACACCGACCACTTTCTCACCACACACCAGAGACTCTATTTCACCACACATCAGACCTCAGAATCTCACGACTGTTCTATCATCAGCCGCAGCTTCCCACACAACTCGACCCAAGCAACGATGTCCGCCTCCCCTCCAGAATCGGGCGACGTCCCTCAAAAGCCTGATCAGGAGCAAATATCTTTCCGCTTTTGCGCCGACTGGTAAGCCTACTTCTGGGCCCATCCTACCTTCCCTTACCTCCATACCTACATCTTGGGATACCATCGGCTGACATATGTCTCAGCGCAAATATGCTCTACCCCAAAGAGAACAAAGAGACCAGCGAGTTAATGTTCGCCTGCCGGACATGCCAGTATAGCGAGAAAGCCGCCTCCTCATGCGTTTATCGAAATAACCTGGACACTTCGATCGGAGAGACCGCAGGAGTGACGCAGGATGTGGGCTCAGATCCTACGGTTGGTCTTCCCGGATTCTGTACTATCTGTGGAATACCAGTTCGTTGTTCCTTTTGTGAAGATATGATGAATAAAGGTTGTATATGGGAGGTGGAATATAACGTCGAGGAGGCGGCAGAGGAGAGGAAGGGGTTGGAGGATCTGACAGAGCGGGTGAAAGGTTTCGAGAGTGTTGATGATGGACTTGGCGGCTTGAAGTTGGACAAGTGGGTGGTTGCAGGAGGAGTTGTTGATCGGAACTTGTACTGATGCGCTTGTCGACTTACAGCTGCCCCGATCTAACAAGCAGTGCCCACATTGCAAAGAGACCGAAGCTGTCTTTTTCCAGTCGCAGCAGCGGTCGGCGGAGACAGGCATGGTAAGCTGATCCTCTATCCATGCGGGCTGTGGAAAGTTTTTAAATTCATCCGCAGAGACTGTTCTACGTCTGTTGCAGCTGCGGTCATATCTTCCAATAGCGTGCATTACTGGGTTCTGGGCAAGAGCATGGAGTTGGTGGGGTCTTGTTAGAATCTCCGGCGCTTTTGAGTGAGGACATCATGAGGATATCGGAGGGGAAATTAGGTGCCTGATCACCAGCTAACAGGGCCAATTTTGTCAGCTCGCGCGATATCATCTCTCGAGAACTAGTCGAGAATAAGGGTCCATTCCCACCAAATTTGGTGTTAATATCATCTAAATTGTGGAGAGCTCCTCGATGCCTTCCCTTATAATCAATAGATATATAGTATAATCGATGCAAATGCTTAGAATTTAAGATCGATTTGAAGCTTCAATTAAACGTCTATCGCATGCATTAAATAGATCTAAAATAAAAATTCAATTTTATTGTTTTTAGATCTAAATCGATCAAGAAATATATTTGATTTTATACTTTATTTATCTTCGCAAGCTCTTTCGTATTTGCGTGTCTAAGAAGTTCAAAGTTATTTTTATTATTGTTATTTTCGTTTGTATTGACGTTATCGTAGTCTCTATAAATTTATTAACAATCTTGTTGTATATATAGATAATAATTGCTAGTTACTTAGAGTAGAACTTGCGTTCAAAGTTTTTTCAATTTTTTTGTTAAGCGAGTTTGTAGTTGTTGTTCAAAAAGATAATTGACAAGCTTGTATCAAAATTTATATGTTACTTTTTCTATAGATTGATAAGAGTATAAATGTTTCGATTAAAAAAGTACAACAACAATACAAAAGAAAAAATAGATTAATAGCAATAGAAACAAAACAAAGTTGTTCTCTTTAATAGCAATACAAAAATAACAAAATTAACAAAAAAAAATTATTGCAAACAATTGTAGACATAAATAATACAAAAAGTATCTTTTATTGTTGTCGCGTTTAAAAGTTTTTGCGTCTTTATTAAAGTAAAGACAAAAAAATTATTTTTTTAAGAAAATTATTAAGTTTACTCTTTATCCCTAAAGATTGCTTTAATTGCTTGTTAAAGTTGCTAATAATTAAATCGATTATAAAGTTATTTAAATTAAGTATTTGTTGCTCTAGAATTAAAATAGTTAAATATATTTATAAATCTATATCTTTATTGTTATTGTTAAGATAAACAAATACATTAATAGCGAAAAAAATATATTAAGAGTACTTAAAGATCTCTAGATTTTATAGCAAATACTATAAATAATTTGCACGCAATAGAATAAAGTTCTAAAAAAATATTACTTGTAAATAGATTAACAAATTTAGAAACTTTTTTGTAATAATATTGATTGTTGTTGTTTGCATTTAGAAGTCGAACTTTAAAAAAATTAATTACAAAAGTTTTTTCGACAACTCTATTTAATTGCGAGCAATAAAATAGATATCTAAATATTTCGATTAAAAGTTTGTTATATTACGCATAAATTAAAAAGATAAATCGATAAAATAATTCTTATATATAAAGTTATCGATTCAATAATTTGTTTGTTAAATTTGTTCGATATTAATATTGAGCAATTTTGTTTTTTTTGTATTTGAATTTCGTTTCGCATATATAATTTTCGATATTTTAATGTTTAAATAATTGTAAATCTTATAAATCTAGTTTTGTTACATATAATTCGAAAGCTTTTTATAGATATTTCTAATAGAGTTTGCAAATTAGTTAGCGAGATTTTAAAAAGTTAAAAACAATAACAAAATTTATAATTACAACGTTGCAATATAATTACAAGCGCTTTTTGCTTTGATCAAATAATATTACTAATAATAAGCTCTAAAGATAGTAAAACTATTAAAACGATATTGCGAATATAATATTAATATAAAGAAAATGCGATTGCATAAAAATTAAAAAATTAAAATTCTATTTAAAAAAGTTTTTTTCGAGATTTTTGTTTGCAAAAATAAAATGTTTAATTAATAACAACATTTACAATTACAATATTTGTAAATTAAGTATATTTGCGTCGATAAAGTAATTGATATATATCTATAATACAAGAGACAAAAAAACTAAACATGTAGAGCTTAAAAAGTAGATATAAAAAAAGAAAAATAAGATAGAGTTTTTAAAAAGCGCACAATAATAATTAAAGCTTTGTTTGCAAACTTCGAATTAACTTGTTTGCAAACTTCAAATCGATTGTTTAATAAATCTAAATTTAGATTATTTAAAAGCTTCAAAGTCGATTGTTTAGAAGCTTCAAATTAGATTTTTTAAAAGCTTCAAATATCTATTGTTTAAAATATAGAAATATATTATTTAAAAGCTTAGATTAACAATTATATATCTCTTAATAATTAAGTATCGTATTACGTTTTGTTAATAACAAAAAAAAGAATTTTTTTGTTAAATTGCTTCTATTGTTACACAAAATAGTTAACTATAACACTAATTAAGCAAAGACGTATATTTCGATATTTTAGAACGTTAACATACTTAATTTAATTATTCTAATTAATCTTTCTATTATTTATAATATAGAATAGATAGAAAACAAATAAAGACTTCTGATTTTAAAAATATAGAAGCTACAAATCTAGAAGCTTTATATATTGTCGTAACTTTTTTTATAAAAGTATAAAATAATCAAGTAGAAAGTCGATATTATTGCGTAAATAACAATTGATAACAATTGTTTTAGTTTTTTCAAAATACTTTAAAAAGAAGTTAGATGTTAAACGAAATTCTATATAATTGTAGCTATTTGCAATAATGTTTTTTTTGCAATCTTTATAACAATTCTTCGACTTTTGATACTATGTTACTTGTTGAATCTTTATTAGACTTTGTAACGTTGCTCTATTAAAATATAAATATATATTAATGTTTCGAAAATATTAATTAAAGTAGAGATTAATTAATATCGTTTTATAGTTTTATATAGTTTAAAATTTAAGTATTGAAAAACTTGTCTAAACGTCGACGTTATTATTTTTAGAATTTACTATAAAATTATTGATTAAAGCAACAATAAAAATATTATTATTCTTTGTGTTTGTTGTTGTTGTTGTTGTTGTTTCTATTTTTGTTTTTTTGTTTCTTGTTGTTTGCGCTTCTTTTGCGAACTCTTTATCGAACAATCGATTACTTTTTTAAATAAAAATCGAACAAGCTTAGATTTATATATAAGATTATTGTTATCGAACTAACGTTTGCTATTTTAGATTCGTTACTTTTTGCAAATGCGTTCGTAGATTCTTAAAATATTTTTAGAACAATAAATTTGTGCAAAAGCTAAAACAATATACATTGGCAATTTTAAGATTCTTGTTAATAGTACTATTAGTAACTAATAGTTAAAGTAGCAAATTAGCTAATAAGCTCACTTTATATAATTAAGCGCAAGATTCAATTGCAAATATTTGAGCGTCGCAATATTAATAGTCTTAGCAAAAATAATAGATTTAACAAAATTAGCACAACTCGTATTTTTTTTACAATTTTTATTGAAACAACGCAATCTACGTATTGTCTAGAATTTTCTTACAATAGTGTCAATAATATTAAAAAAATTTGTGCTATAAATATAAATCGAAATATGCTCTTAATTGTTTACACTAATTCTATTGTAATTATAAGTAACATATTTAATAATTTAACTTTAATTAATTTTATTATTGTAAAATTGTTAATAAAGCGAAGCTCTAAATATTTAATAATTAAATTTAGTCTAAGATTATAAGAATTTATATACGTTTTTCTTACTATATATAGAAATTTTTAACACAAATTGCATTAAAGATTGCGTCTTCGCGTAGATCTAGAATTTATTGCATTTATTTGCATAATTTATAATATTATTCGTCTTGCTTATCTTATATTATATTATATTTTTTTTTTACTTTTAGCTTCTTCTTTTAAGCAATTTAATTAATTATTAACTTTAACATTATAGTCTTTATTTAAATTTTAAATTTTACTTAAGTTTCGTACTTATCTTAATTTAAATTCTTTCGATTAACAATTTTTATTATATTGATTAACTTGTTTACAATTTATATTAATCTTAATAATATCAAGAAGACATTAAATATAATTTATAATATTTACATTTCTCTTTCTTAACATTGTTTGCTTGTTAAACGTCTTTCAATTAGAGCTATTTAGAAGTTAAACATAGCAAATAGCTTCTACATATTTTATTTGTCTATTTATTCGTCAAATTAATCGTCGAATTGTAATTATTGTGTTAAAGTTAAAACGTTAGTATTTTTAATATACTTTTAACAAAATATTTGTTCAATTCGATTTTTTAAAAAAAAATCTATCTTAATATTGTTATTAAACTTAATTGTCTTCTACGTGCAAGTTATAATTAGTTAATTATATCTTAAATTGAGCTAAATTAAGTTAAATTAAGCTAAATTAAATTAGATTAGATTATTTCTAAGAGTTTTATTTATCTTTGCATTAATTTTATTTCTAAAATCTTTCTAGAAGCGCCAAAATAATTAGCTAATATATTACATTAATCTTAAACAATTAACAAGCAATTTAATTTTTTTATACAAGATATTTATCTTTGAATTGCTCTTTATCTTATTGTTCTACAAACGTTATTGCAATAAGTTAATATATTATATAGACATTAAATTACATTAAAGTAGTTTAAACTAAGATTAGTTTTTTTAAAAAAAGTAACTTATTTTTGCAATATTATTTCTTTTATTATTTTTTATAAGACGCATTATAATTAGTTAATAAATTTTATAAATTTTGAATCAAATTAAATCAAATTAAATTAAAAAAATTCTAAAATTTAAATCTACATTTTAAGAAGAATTTTTTTTTAAATTGTAGCTAGTACTTTGCGACAATTGTTAGCTTCTAACATTAACAAATTTAATTTAATTTAATTTATTTTTTATCGAATATCTTAATATAGATTTGTTGACTCTATTGTTAACAAATATATTTTTATTGTTTAGTTTTCTACGTTATTATAATGTTATTTCGAATTTAAATTCGAAATTATTTAAATTGAACAAAGAGTCTTTTAAAAAAAAAAAAATTTGCTTTAAATTTTAAATTGCAATTTGCTTCTTTATTGCAATTTTTTTTTTTTTCGCAATTTGCGCAATCTTAATTTAATCTTTGTTGTACTTTAATTATTTTATAGTTTTTATATAATATTTTAAATTTTTAATATTATTAACTTAGTATATATAATTATATAATTCGCATTATAGATTACTTGTTGTCGATTTAATTTTTTTCAAATTTAATTGTAATATGCGCTTTATAACAAAATTTCTCTATATAGTAACAAATTATAATATATATTTTTTTGATTATTTTTAAGCTTAGTTTCGTAAACAAATATTTAGTTAAAAAATTCGTTTTAAAGCTTTTTCGATTGTTGTTAAAAAACAATAATACGAAGATCTTAACAATTATTAAGACTTAAAACATTTTAAATAGTATATTTGTTTATTAATAATTTATATTTAAGAAGACGCAATTTCGCAACAACGTTACAATATAATTATATAATTTTTTGTTATTGCTAAAATTGTAATAATTTTTAATTATTTCGCATATTTGCTTTATTATATATAATTAAATATTGCTTATTAAATTAAACAATTATAACAAATTAGTTTTAAATTAATATTAACAAGTTAAAATAACTAATTTTTTTGTTTTTTTCGACGCTAGAGTATTGACAACGTTTTTGTTTCGTTAATATTTAAAATTGCTTATTCGAACAATTATTTTTCTTTATAGCTTTTTTATTAGTTTAGATAGCTTTGCTCTTTGTTTAAAATTTGTTTAAAGATTGTAGCTCTTAAACTTAGTATCGTTACAAACAATTATAGTTTACAAAAAAAAAGTTACGTTTTATATAATTTGTTTATATTTTAATATTAAATAATATTTTAAGCGTTGTCTAATATTCTTTTATAGTACAAATATATTAGCAAATATTGTTTAAGTTTTTTGCGAAAATAATAATTTATTTTGTCGATTGTTAAATGCGAAGAATTAAGAAATAAAATTCAAACAATTAATTGTCGAAAACGTAAAATTGTAAATATTAGAGAAAAATTAAAATAATTATAATTTATGTGTTTTCGATTTTCTAATTACATTTTTAGAGAACAAAATAACAAATAAAAGTTGTAATTAATTAAAAAGAAATTTAAGAAAAGAAACAAAACTTACTTTGTTTTGTATTTGCAAAAACAATATTTTTATTATATTGCTCTCTTTTTTATTAATAATAAAAACTCTTTTATACTTGTTTAAGAAACGCAAAAACTTGTTCGATTTAAAGTCTAAGTTGTTTCTTTTATTTGTCGAATTATTATTTTACGCAAATATAAATTAATAAATATTTCTTAATTTAATTAATAACAATTGCGTTTATTAAAAATATTGTAACTTTTAATCTCTTAAACATAGTTAACAAAGTTATATATACAAGTATTGTTAAATTGACGTAAAACAAAATGTAAAAAAATACTTGTTATAAAATAAAAAATTTAAGACAAAAAAAGATATTTGTTCGAAAAGAAAATACTAGAAGAGAAACAAAAACAATAAGAAGCTAATGTAATGCGTCGATATATATTTGTTTGTAATTTAAGCTAGATTTGATCTAGTATAATTTAATATAATCTAATATAGCTTAATATAACTCAATATAATCTAGATTAGTCTAATTCGCTCTAAGAGTCTCTTGTTTAAGATATTCTATATTGTTTGTTTTTTATTATGTTACTTATATTATAATAAATATCTTAATAAACTAAAATAAACGTTGTCGTATTACTTATTATAAAAAAATAATAATTTTAATTATTATTTTTTACGCTTTAACTTATCGAAAGATTAAAATTGTATAATTCTCTTAATTATTGTTAATTATCTTTAGACATTCGACTCTTAACAAGTTATTTAGATTGTTTCGCCAAAATAAAGACGAATTTTGCAAGATTGCAAATACTAAAGAGAAGTCGAACAATCTCTCTACTATAGATTTATGTTTATTTATTCAATTAGTATTTATATAACGTATTAACTCTTGTTGTATATTCAATTAACGTAAAATAACACAACAAAATATATTATTATATACGAAAATATAGAAAAGACTTTGCGTTATACGCGTTTTGCTATTTAATACAATTGACAAAATAATTAATAGTATTAGGATTAGAGCTTTGATAGCTAGTATATAGTTGATTGACGAGAATACTAGCTATGCAAAACTAACTATGTACAGAAAATAAATATAAATACTATAGATATCAAGACGCTAGACGTTACTCGTAGTATATTCGAGACTAAAAGACAAAAACTTGAAGAGTAATTGAAGAGCAAAATTTATCTAATCTAAAATTGTAATATTATTTTTTTCTTTTACTTGCGAGCTTTAACGAAGCAATATCGAGTCTCTTAGTTAGCGTTTCTAGTTAACTTTAGTTAATATTAAGTGCTTGTCAAGTACAAGCTTCGATTAATATCGAGTAATTATTAAGTACAAGCTTCGATTAATATTAGATATATATTGAATATTATTTAACAATTAAAACTGAAGTTTTTGATGCGCGTCGAACAAGAGAATAAATTTGTTGGGTAGAGGAAGATAATCGAAAATTTTGAAACAAAATATAGAAAAAACATTAATATGCAAAGCAAAGAGCGTATATGCTACGAATAATGTTTCTAACTCTAAGAGAGGGGTCTAGGTTACGTAACGCGAAAACTAGGGAATCGATCAAATCTTAAGAGAATTTAGAAGATCGATTAGTTACGTGATTTAAGAGAAGATTAACGACAACGAGAGAGAGCGACGACGTCGAAAAGTCGAAATTTGTCGAATTTTAACTATGTTTAAATACGTTTGTCTAAATTTGTCACACAAAGAAAGAAAATAATATAAAAGTAACTTAATAGCAATTTATACACAACTATGCCTATGTTTAGAAATGTTAAGTCAATTCTTATTTGAAAGACATTTAGAAGAAACGTCTTAAAATATCTAATAGAAATACTATAGAAACAACAACAAGAATTGCAAATATATATTAAGTAACTCTTAATAATAGTAATGCATCAATAATGCGTTTTCGAGATTCTTGTTAAATATAGTAGAAGACAAGATAGTATATTAAATTTGATTTTGATTGCAAATGTATAACAAATAACTTTCGACAATAATAATATATTAACAATGCGTTTCTAGAGTCGATTCTAGATACGACAACGAAAATTATAGATACATATTAAGTAATGTTTTGACAACAATAATAGTAGAACGCAAAGACATATAAGTGCGAACTATTTTATTTATTAGATTTTTAATTAGAAGACGTTTTAAATATCTAGTAAAATTTTGTTGTGTTTAAATATTTGTAATAAAAGTTAACAACAAAATTAAAGCAATTGTTAGTTATAAAGTAGTTTAACTATTTAGATTTATTGTTGTAGTTTGTATAGCTTATAAAGAGAATTTAATATTGTAATATTTTGCGTTTATAATTAATAGCAATTAGACTTAAATCTACCTTATTGTTATTTTTGCGCATATTGTATTGTAATGTCTCGATACTTTTAACGTAGTATTCGAAATTGTTGTCAATATTATTAATAGTATTAACGAGCAACAAAGATTTGATTTGTTAATTTGACAAAAATTTGCTCTTGTTAAGATGCAAAAATTATAAGTAAAATACTAAATAAATTTTTATTAACTTAAATAATTCTAATTTGTAGATATAATTGTTAATTGTTTAAATAATCTTATAGAGATTTGTATTTTTATGCTTTAAAAATTTGCATAATTAAGTTGTTTTAATATTTCGAATATTAAGTATAACTTAATTATCGACTTTGAATTTTGAAATTGTAGCGCGTTTGCAATTAGCGAATTTTACTTGTTTAATTTAAGTTTAAATAAGCTTTTAACAAAGAAAGTTTTGCAAAATCTTAATCTTTTTAACAATTTTGTTAGCGTTCTTTATATTGCAACAAGTTTCGAACATAATATTGTTAAAAAAAATTGTAAATAATTTTAGACTTAATTGTAATAGATAGTCTTTAATAGCAAAGAAAAGTAATAAGCTAATAGACTTGCTAATATAATTGTTTGCGACAAATTTAACAATAACAAAGTAACTAACTTAGTTATTTTAATTGTATTGTACGTATGCTTAAAAATATTACTTAAGAGCGATATTAATATTTTTAATTTAATTATTAATTTCTAGATAAAATGCAATTGATAATTTAGATTTAATTCTTAATCTTTTGCAAAAATGTTGTTAAAAGTAGACAATAAATTAAATATCTCTATTGAAAACAATAATAGCTAAAAAGCTCTTAATATGTTAAACAAAGTTAATAAAAATCTAAATTACAATTTTAACTTTTAAAGAGTCTATAAATATAAACTTCTTATTTTTAAATAATTTATTAACTATTATTAAAATATATTAAAAGATTTTTTCTCTATAACAATATAACAACAAAAAGATAATAAAGTTGCAAAATATGTTTTGCTAATAACAATCTAAAATAGACAAAGACTTTAATAGATTATACTTATATTTGCGATATAATTTGACGTATTTGCAAATTAAACAATTTTTGACGTATTTTTTAACGTCTAAGTATAGTATAGATCAATAGTAGTAACGTTGTACTTTTTCGAAAATAGTTGTTCGACTTAGATACTTAATACTTAACAATTTATACTAAGATTTAATTGTTTCGATTCGAAGAATATTATTTGTATTTCGAGATATATATATCTTGTCTCGAACAAATAAATGCTTAATATTAATTGTTAAATATTTGATTATTATATAGTTTTTAAATTTTAGTTTAATTGTTTTGCAAAAAATAGTTAAAATTTTTTGTTTATTAATTTTTTTAACTTAAATAATTTGTTTTATCTTCTTGTTATACAAGTATATTTTTAATATTTGTTAAACAAAAACTTTGAAATTAAGTTTTGTTTTAAGTTTCTTCTTTTTTATTAAATTGATTGCAACAACAAGTAAAAATCAAATTATAAAAAAGATTGCAAATATAGATAACTAAGTTGTAAACAAAGCAAATATATTAAAAGAGAAGACAAAATTAATAGCTAAAGATAATAAAATTATAGATTAAGAAATTGTAAATACAACAATAGCAAGCAATAAAATTAAAAGAAAAAATTTAGCAAAGCAAAATTTGTTTTGTTAAAGTAATATAGATATTGCAAACAATAAAAGTATAAATAATTTTATATTTTTGTTAGTTGCTAGCAAAATTTAAGTAAACTCTTTGCAAGCTTTTGCAATTCTTTTGTTAGTAATTAATTTAAACTTAATAAAGTTTCGAAGCAAACAAATTAACTTTGTTATTAAATTGTAAATAATACTTAATAGTAGCGAAATTAATACAATAGTTTTAATTATATCTAATTTTAAATTATATTGCTTAAAAATTGTTTATTGTTAAAATTGATTGCAAAAGTTATTGTTATTAAAGAGCAAATTTTGCGATTATTTAATTAAATTATTTGACTTTGTGTTTAACATATTGGATTAATAGATAATTTTAAAATTAAATTTGAACAAAAACTCAATTTAGCAAACTTAACAACAATTGAGTTGCTTAATAGTTATAAAATACTTTAAATTGCAATAATTGATAATAATTTTAATAAATTGTTTAACAAATATATCGATATACTTTAAGTGTTATTTCTCGAAAGTGCAAACAATAGTTAATAGCTTTTTGTTGTAAATTTTGTAGTTACACTTTGCAAACAATATAGTTTTAAATATATAAACTATTAAGTAGAGCAATTTATTTAAATTTATTTATAATAATATAACGACGATTACAAAGTTAAAAATATTGCTTTTGATTTAAATCTTTAGATTAAAATCGAAATAATATAGAATAAATTAATTAATAAAGACTTTTTTAAGAACTTAAAACGCAAGATCTTTAAAATTGTTAAATTGTTATAAAAAATTAAGATTTTTGTTTTTAAGTTTATTAAGCGTTAACAAAAATTTGATTAGATTCAAATAATTATAGATAAATTGTTAATAGAAGTTAACAAAGTTTAGAAAGACTTGCACGTTATATACGCAAATAGAAGCTTTTTACTTAAGAATACATTTAATTTTCTCGAAATTTATTCAAATTTTCTTAATAATAATAATTAGACTTAAATATTCAACTTTTTTGATTAAAAAAAAAATTTGTTAATATTTAGATAAAGATTTGCGTTATAAAGTTTAGCAAAAACTTTGTTTATATAGTTTTTATGTTTTGTCTTAATATTATTATAAATTAAGATATTATTTATATAGACAATACAAAAATTATCTAAATAAAAACTAAGAGTTTTATTAATAAAAGACTAAAATATAATTAAGATATTACACAACTTAAAAGATATAACAACGTACTTAAATAAATTGTAACAAATAATAAAAACTATTTTGTATTTATTATTAAGACGTATTCGAATTTTGTTAAAGACGACAATAATATTAAACTTGTTATAGTATTTAATCTTATATAATTGTTGCAAAATCTCTTAAATTAATAATAAAATATTGCAATTTTTAATTATTAGAGCGTTAAGATCTCTATAGTTTACGCAAACGCACAAATTCTTATTAGACTTCTTAACTATAAAAATAAAAGCAACATACTATAAAATATTGTTGCGAATTTAATTTTTGCTTTTTCTATTATTTAAGTAGACTCTAATAATCTCTTCTTTTTAACAAAAGATACTATAGATTTTTTTAATTAAAGAAGTTGCTTTTAGAACAAAATTAATAGCATAATTAATGCTTTTATTTAACAATAGTTTGTTAACTTTTTATAAATTAAAAAGCTTAACTTAGTATTTAAATTTTAAATAAATTTGTTTTTTTAATTGTTTTAGATTAAAAGAATTTTGTTTAAGCTTTGTATAAAATTTATTGTAATTATTAAAAATAATAGTTGCAACATTTATTGTAATATTGTTGTCTATAGTATAAGCTAAATATCTATTGTTTTTTTTCAATTAATTTAGCATAACAAAATGCTTAGATAATATAACAACTATTTTGTAGCTTTTTTTGTTAACAAGTTTTAAAAATATAGAAATATTTATTTAATAGATATCGACTTTATTAAGAGACTTTAAAAGCGAACATTTTAATTGCTTGCGTTAATTATTAAAAATCTTTAATAATTGTTAATCTAATAAGCAATACTTTATATAGTAATTGAAGTTAAACTTAAGAAATTATATATTGTTTTTGATTTGTATATTATGCTTCTTAATTTAAAGTATATTGAAGATAATTGCAAATTGTTCTAGTTTAATTATTAAATATTATAAGATATTAATATATTTGCTAAGATTAATAGTAATTTAAACAATATAAATAATATTAGAAGCAAATTTGTTATTAGTTAGATACAATTTGATAAAATTTTGAAATAATATAATAGAAAGTTTATAAAGTTTGACAAACTTTTTATTTATAAAGATTTTATTAAAGACTTCAATATTAATAAATAGCATTATTTTAATATAATGTTTATTAAAAAATAAATAAACTTAATTTGAACAAATTTTAATATAAAATTTTAATTGTTAATTGTTAAGCAACTTATTATTAATAGCGCTAGAATTAAGTTTAACTTTAATAAGCAAAATCTTATCTTATAAATTAAATATAGCTTTAAGCTCTTTTATTGTTTTTTGTATAAGTATTAGCTTCTATCTTGAATTGCAACTTTTGTTAAAAATATTTAGTTTTTTAATTTGCTAAAATTATTTAAGTTGTTATTTAAAATATTAGAGAAACTATTTTTTTTAAATATTGTTAATTCGAAGTTGCTAACGTTATAAATTTTAAATTTAACAAAAGCTTTATTTTTAATTTTAATTAATTTGTTTTTGCAAAAAATGTTCTTATAATATAATCTATATTTTGATTTAAAATATTTTCAACAAAAATTAAAAGACTTAATTTTGTTTTTAAGAGTTTAAGACTATATTTCTATATTTTATTTTTAATTGCAAATAGAGATACATATATTGAAGCTATTAATATTGCGAACATTTGTATTAATATATTTAAAAAACTTAAAAATATTAATACAATTATTGCGTTTGTTAATGCTATTAATAGCTTATATATAGATAGAAGTTCAAGTAATAGTTAAATAAGATTTCTTTATTTGCTAAAGTTTTAAATCGATTTTACGAATCAATCTAATAAGTTATTTAAAATAGTATAATTTGTTAAAGTAATATAGCAACTTTAAAATCTATAACTTAAATCTTTGTTAAATTAATATATTTTATTAATTTCTAATATAAAGACTCTAGTTGTTATAAATATAAAGCAATTAATATATTAATTGAAGATTTTGATATTTTTTATAACAAATTTAAACAACATAATTTTAACAAAGTTATATTGTTTTTTGTTTAAATTGTTCTATTAAGTATTTAGATTTTTAAGTAGATTATTTATTGTTAAATAAAAATTGACAAATCTATTGAGCAAACAATATTTAATTTCTCTAAAAATATTGTTAATAATTTTAATAACAACAAAACTAAGTTTGACTTTCTTAAAGACAAAATATTAAAAAGTATTATTAAACTTAAAAACTAATATAATAATTTATTGTTCAAACTTTTCGAAATCTTCAATAAAAATAAAAAAATAAAAAAAGTATTTATTGTTTTTTATATTTTATAGTTTCAACTTAAGATTACAAACAAAATAAATATTGTTAAGTCGATTTCTTGCTTGTAAGTTAAATTTATAAAAATATTTATATTTGCTATTGTTATTAAAGTTGTAAGTTATATAAGTAAATTTAATAAATATAGTTTCTTTACTTTAAGAAAAAGAAAACTTTTGTTTTAGTTAACGTACAATAGTTTTGAACAAATTATATTAAGCTAAAACGTTGTTGCGCTTTTGTTAAAAACAATATATTGTTTTGTTGCAAATATTTATTGTTAACTTTATTTAATTTATATAAGTTTGCAAAAAGTTAATTTAAATTTTTAATTAATAAATAGAATCAAAATTGATTTTTTTATCGATTTAAAACTTAATAATAATAGTACTATTTTTATAAAATAATCGAAGTCATTTTTCTATATTATTTTTGATTGCTTTCTAGAGAAGTTAAGATATTTCTTATTAACTTTTGTTAAAATTGTTAAGTTAATTAACTAGAGTGCGACGTTAACTTAATTTATTTTTGTTTTCTTTTTTAATATATTTGTTACAAAATTGAACAAAGCTACTATTTAGCAACTAATATATCAAAGATCAAATTAATATATTTAACAAATTTATATTGTTAAACGAATTTGATTTAATTAGTTTGTCGATTATAATTTTGTAAGAATTGAATTAAGCAAACAACAAAAATTCGAATATATTGTATTTAAATAAGTTAGAGTGCTCTTTAAACTCTAAATTGTTTTTGAGATTATTTTAATTTAATAAAGAACTTACAAGATAGTAATTGTAACAAGAAATAATATTAATATTTAATTAATTTTTATTTATTAAGAATTTCTTAAATAACTTGCGATTCTTGTTAAAGCTAAATTTAACTTTGCTTTTTAAAACTAATTTTTTGTTAATTATATTGCAAATATAGATAAAATACAAATAATACAAATAGTTGTAAACAAAAATAAAAGTTCGAAATTAAATATATTTGAAATTATATAAATATTAAATAACTTATATTACTCGCGAGACAAAATTTTCGATATCGAAAATAAATATTGCTTGAAATATTGTTTTGTTGCGTAGCAAATTTTCTAATATATAAAGACACAAGTATTGTTCGAAAATAACAATAAAATTGTATTGTAATTGTTGTTCTAGCAAGTTTGCTAATTCTATTTTAGCAAGTTTACTAATTTTATTCTAGCAAATTTATTAATTTTATTCTAGTAAATTTATTAAGTCAAAGCTAGAACAATTTGTTGTTTCTTTATTTTAGCAAATTTATTGATTTTATTTTAGTAGATTTATTAAATTGTAATTAGAACACTTTGTTGTTTATCTCTTTTAACAAAATTATTAAAAAATTAACAAAATTAAACATTATTAAGTTGAATGTTAATTAAAAGATATTTATTGTCGCGACTTAATTACGCTTTGCAAAGTATCTATTCTAGTAATTTTGTATTTAGAATTGCTTTAGTAACTTTGTATCTAAAGCAATTTTAGTAACTTTATATTTAAAGTACGTTTCGAAGAAAAAAAGTTAACAAATATAAGTATTTTTAAAGTACGATTTGCAAGATTGTATTTAAAGAAATAGCTAATATTATATTAAGATTAGAGCTTTGATAACTAGTATATAGTTAATTGATAAAAATACTAGCTATACAAAACTAACTATATACAAAAAATAAATATAAGTACTATAGATGTCAAGACGCTAGATATTACTCGTAGTATACTTAAGACTAGAGAGCAAAGACTTAAAGAATAATCGAAGAGCGAAGCTTGTCTAATCTAGAATCGTAACAAATAGCAATATTGTTCGAATAAAGTCTTTGTTTCTATTATTTACGATATTAGATAACAAGTTTAAAATATTATTTATAAAACTTACAAACTATATCTTAATATTGTTGTCTTTTTTCTTAAAAAATTTTGCACTAAAGTTTGTCGAAAACAATATATTTGTCGAACAATTATTTTATTTAATAATAATATTTTAATTTTTTTTTTGCGTTTAAAGTAGAAAGTATAAACGAAATTGTTATTGTCTCTTTTATTAATTTAGAGCAAATTACTCTTTTTGTTGCACTAAAATATATATTATTTAAGTTTGTTATTATTGTTTTTTTTATTGTTGTTGTTTTTGTTTCTATTAAATTTACAAAAATAACGCAATTCTAATATATAATTAAGTTACGCAAAAGAATAAAATAACAAAAGACGAACAATTAGTTAACTATTGCTTAATAGTTTAATAAATAAAAGTTTACTAAAATTGTTTGTTTGAAGTTTCTAAAGCATCGACGCATTGTTAGATAATACAAATTGAAATTATATCTTAATTAATAATAATAGCACAAACAATAATATTCTAATTCGTTTTAGTAGATTTAGAGAGAACAATATCTAAAAAAAGAATTTATTATATATTAATTCAAATACTAGTATAGTTTTTGACAATAACAAGAACAACAATTTAAGAAAATCTAGTTTAAAATATTTATATTTTATATCAATTAACTTATCTTTTCTTATAGAGCAAAAGACACATTTGTTAATTTCTTTATTAATTTTATCTTGTCTTATATTATTAATATTTATTTAGTTTTAAAACAATTGTAAAAATTGTCTTTGTTACAAATTGCAAATTTAATTAAAATATAAAAGTCTATATATTAAAATATATTTAAAAAAAGATATAAATTTTGACAATAATATTTTATATATTTATTAAAAAATTGTTTGTCTTATATATTACTTTAAGTTTAACAATTCTTTATTAAATTAATTAAGATTGAAGTTAAGTTGCTCTAAATTTAATATATTAGAAAGTATATTAATACAAGAAGTTTGTCGCAATATACGCGCGTTAATATTATTAATTTTAAATATATTTTTGCACTTTTGTTAAAAACGCTATTGTCGCAAAAAACAATATTACGAAGCTTGTAAATATACTTTAAAAGCGTCTTTATTAAATAAAATTTAATAACAATTTGTATCTTTAATTAGTTTAAATTAAATAAAGCTCTTAAAAAATTAAAATTAATTTAGGATTTTCGATATTACAATATAGTTTTTTTACAATTTAATTAATAATAGTCTTATTCTTTATTAGCGACATACTTAGAAATTGTTTAATACTTATTTATTAAAAAATCGAACTTAAGAATTATATTTAATTTAACAACAAATTTCTTTAGATTGCGTAATCTTAAAAAGAACTATATTCATAAAATCTTTGTTTACTATATTGATATTAATAATTTTGTTAAGAATTAATAATAGTCTTTATAGTTTTGTTTAATTTATAACAACGTTTGCAACAAAGTAAAAACAAATATTTGCGACAAATTTAACAAGAACGTCTTCTTAATTGTTGTTAAAAGTAATAATTATAATAATGTTAACAAAAACAATATAATCTAACATTTTTTAGCGCAATTAAAGCACAATTGTTGCGATTAAATTAATTTAATTTTGAACAAATTAAATTAATTTAACTTTAAATAATTTAACTTAATCTTAAATAAGTTAATTTAAAACTTAAACAATTTAACTTAATTATTAATTAATCTAAGTTTCAAAGTAGATTTGCTCTTCTTATTAGTAACAAAATTCTTAATAATTATTATTTTCTCTTTATATTTTTTACTCTTTTTAGTGTATTAATTATGTTTTTTGCAATTTTAAATTCTAAGATAACAATAAAAAGAACATGCATTATACAAAAGTTTACGTATTGCGCAATTTAGTTAACTTGTTTAATACGTTATTCTAGTTTAAATAGTGCAAAATAAAGATATTATTATTTATTGTTAAAGTAGATATTTAAGTAATAAAGAGAACATATAAATTGAAAGTCTCTTTATAATTTTAATAACGCAAATTTTGTCAACTTAACTCAATTATTGCGTCTTTAATTTTTTTACTTTTTTCGATATTCTTTAACTTATATATTTGTAAATCGAATTTTGTTAATTTTAAAGTTAAAATTATATATAATATTGTATTAATCTTAATTAATAAAGTTGTTAATATAATACTTTGTGCGTTTCTAATTTATTAATATAAAATATATATTACAAATAATATATATATAAGATGCAAATACGTCTACTCTTTGTTAACACACTAAGATATAAAAGACGTAAGATATAATAGACTTGTATTACTATATCTCAACTATATAAAATAGATAGTAGTAGAACTAATTGTTAAAAAACAACAAAAAACAAGCTTTTTTTCTATCTAATACTCGCTATAACGTGCGAGCTTGTTTCTTGCTATCTAACTAAAAAGAAGTATTATATTATTTGAAACTTTTATAAATATTTGAAATTACGTATCTTGCTATATCTTGAGACGCTAACGCGTTGTTAGCACCACAATATTACAATTATCTTCTCTCTTAAAATATTAATTTCTAGTAATATAAGAAACTATACTAGTCTTATTAAAAACAAAAGCGTCTATTAAGTGTTAACGTTACAAAAGTTTTTTAAAAATCTTCTTAAATCTCTTTAAGAATTAGAAGAAAAAGAATCTTTTACTTAATAAAAATAAGTTTATATTTTAATTTAATACAATTTGTAAAACAATATAATAACAACAATAACAATTTATAATATATTATTGCTTTGTTGTTTATTGTTATTAAAGTTCTAATTAAAGTTTAAAGTAAAGCTAGCGTTGCGTAGACGTTAAATAAATTATAAACATAAATATTGTTGTTTCTCTTTTTTTTTTTTTTTTTTTTCTTATATTTTTCTTAATTGTAGTTGCTTTATTGTTGTAAATAAATTTTTATAAAGATAATAATATATAAAGTTTATATATATAATACAAATCTTAAATTAATATATCTTTTGCTTTTTCTTTTTTTGTCTCTTTAACTATATCTTTTAAGAAATCGAGAAAATAAAAGAGTAAACAATCTTAATATTTTGTTGTTCACAATATTAATATATTACAATTTGTAACAATCTTTTGTATATAACTTGCGTAAACAAATATATATATATTTGCGAGAAAAAAAGTGCTTGTATTTGTTGCAAAATTCTTTATTGCAAATTAAATTATTGTATTGCAATAAGTTTTGCGTGCGTTTACAATACAATAATTGCTAATATTTACTAGTTTGTTAAACATTTTTAAGATTTTATAAAAGAATTTGTTATTAATTATTGCAAAACGTTCGAAATAAAAAATACAATTTCTAAAATAATAAAATATATATAAAAGAGTATAGTTTACAATATAAAGAGCTAACAACGCAATAAAAAGTTTACTTTATTAATAACAAATTAAGTTTAATTTTGTATTTAATAATTTAAATAAAATTTAATTCTTGCTTAAAAATATTAAGTTAAGCTCGAATAAAAGCTCGCAAAAACAAAGATAATTTGAAATAAAACTTTTGCTAAAACGCAACAATTAATCGATCTACTTTTTAAGAAAGTATTAAAAATAAACATTTTTATTTACTTTTTAATATCTTATTAATATGTTTTTAAAATTTAAAACAAAATAAAAACAAAAACAAAAACAAGTTGTTAATAAAAACAAAGAAAACAAAGTTAAAATAAATTGTCTCTAAACTTGTTGTTGATCTAAATAAAACAAATTTAAGAAATTCTTTTGCAAAGTTTTACAACTTTGCAATAAAATCTCTTATTAACTTTGAGTTGTCGACAAAATTATTAAATAAAAATATAATAAATTTTATTTCAATTTCTTTTGCGTTTTGTTTGCTTATATATTTTTAAAAAATAAAAGATACAAAGATATATATAAATAGTAAAAACAAATTTGTAACAAAGACAAAAAAAATTGTGCAAAACAAATTTTTTGCAATTTGTTTTTCTTAAAATAATATAAGTACTTCGAACAACTTCGAAAACTTGTCTATAATTAATTTTAAAAAATTTAACAATTTATTTTTAAATAAGTTCGAAAGCTTTCTTTAGTTGTTTTGAGACAAATCTAATAAAATGTTAAAAATTTACTAAGTTGTTGTAGTATATTGTTAACTAATTAACAATAATAAGATAGCTTTGTTTTTGAACTATATTTTAAGCATTTATATTAAAAGATTTTTTTTTATTATTTTTAGCATCTTATATAACAAAATAAAGAAATCTTTTTATATAACTTAATTATACAACAATAATGCAATAACAATTGCGCAATATTCTATTAAACAAATTATTGTTAATATAATTGTTGTTGTTGCAATACGTATTGCACTACTTTTTTTGCTTTTGCTTGTTATATATTTGTTTCTTAAAGTTCTTTCGCAATTTATTAACATTATTTAGAGATTGTTCTTTTAGTTATTAATTGTACTCTTTGTTTTAATTTATTTATTTAATTTTATATTATATTTATTTCTTTAATTTAGTCTTGTCTAGAATTTTTTTAATCTTTTATTAAATTTTGTTATTAACAAGTTTTAAAGCTTGCAATATTTGTTTTATTTACTTATTATTAACGCAATACAAATATAACTTTAGAAATAAAATATAAAAAGTATTATAAATTTAATAGATATTAAGTAGAATAAAACAATAAGTTTACGTTTTATTTTTATTTTTAATTGTAAACAATTTAATATATTTGTACAATATCTTTTTGCTAAATTTCTTTTGCTTTAAATTTCTAGTTGAAAGTATAATTAATTTTTCTATAGCAAAGCTCTTTAACTTATATTTTTTATTATAATATTTCGTTTATTGTGCGACAATATTTTTAAGATGTTTTGTTAAAACTTTTCTTAAGTTATAAAGCTATTTTACGTATTTCTATATTAACAATATCTCTTTTTTAGTAAAATTGTTCTTAATTTTATAGTAAATTTTTAAATTATAATTATATATTAAATAGAACAACAAAATTTTAATTAAGATATAATAGTTATTGTTATAGATAAATTTTGTTATTAATAATAGATTTGCTTATCTTGTCTATTTAGCGTCAACGTAAGTGCGAAGATAATATTCGAGAATTTAATTTTATTATTTAATTTTATTATTTATTTAAGAATAAAAAACAATACTTAATTGTTTTTTAATTTGTATATAGAAATATATAGCAAATTAAAAGATACTAGTAAAGACAAATTCTTTATTACTTATTATATTAATTAATATTTCGAAATATAAAACAATTTTGTCGAAAAATACTTTTGTTAGCTTTGCGATATTAATTCTAGTAATTACAAATATATATTTGATTATTTTTGTATAGCAATTAACTATTATAAAAATCGAATTATATACAATTTTATAATACTTGTTCGACAACAAGTTTGTTACAAAGTTTATAATAATTTTCTTTTATAGCTTTTTTGTTGCAAATAAGAATCGAAGCTTATTATACAATTTATAACAAGAAACTTTAATATATTAACAAATATTATATATTTTAATATATATTTTTACTTGCTTAGCGCAAACAAGTTAGAAATATTTTTGTTAAAATAAATTTAGAGTTTTCTTAATTTTAAAATGTCTTGTTAAAAAGTTATTATAATTTTTGCGAATTAATTTCTTTTTAATAGTTATATTTTTTAAAATATAAAACAATTTATTATATTTAACAAAACTCTTTTAATTTAGAATTTATATTGTTTGTTTGCAATAAAATAACTTCTTAATTTTAATTTTAATCTTTTTAACTTAAATATCTTTAATTTAAAGATTCTTTATTAAGAATTTTATTAATTTTTAAGATTTTTTATACAATTTCTTTGATATATTTTTAACTACTTTTTTTGAAATAACAATTTATACTCTAGTTAGTTAAAATAGAGATACTAGTTCTTTAAGAAATTTCTTTCTATTTTATAATTGCAAAATCTTCGTGTTATTAATAAATACTCTTGCTAGTTATAATACAAAGACTAAATTATTTAATATTTTTTATTTGCTTTGCGCTAGCAACTTTTTGTCAAACAATAGCGCTAGCTTATTTTAAGATATAAAAATTAAATTATTTAATATCTTTTGCTTGCTTTGCGCTAACAAATCTTTGTTAAACAACAATATTAATTTGTTTTGCAATATTAATAGCAATCTTATATTTAATAATAAAATCTCTTTATAATTAAAATATCTTAACAATTTATTTGTCGAATTCTTCTTATTTAAATAATAAAAAATTTCAAAATTATAAATAACTGATTTGAGTGTCTAACAAGCTTGTCTTAAGTTTAGCCTTTTTTAATCTATAAATTTCTTAAAATTATTATAATTCGATTATATCTTAATAGAGTAAGTATTGCTTTTTAAATAATATTTTTATTGCTTAAAAGCAATTATAATAACTAGCAATTCTTAATTATACATCTTATAATTTTGCTTTGTTAAAATTATCTTTTGTAATTAGAATATTATTAAGTGTTAATTTTTGTTGTTATTTTGTTAACTTAGAATGCTTGCGATTGCAAAATTAGACGCGTTAATTTTTATTCTAATTTTCTTGCTTAAATTGTAGTAACAAAGTAGTAGAGTTAACATAAAGATATTGCAAAGCTAGCAAAATATCTACTTTGCTTTATTTAATTAAACAAAAAAATTATATTTTTTGTTATTCTTATTTTCTTTTAATAAATTAGTAAAAGAAATAACTCTTTTCGAATAACAATATATAAAGCGTCTATAAAAATTTATAAAGCTCAAAAATATTTAGAGCTTGCAATAAGTTTTTGATTTACATTACTTTTTAATTGTTTTAATTTTTTTTAAATTTATTTGTATATCTTTTAAGAATATAATAAAGTTTAGAAATTTAATTTTTGTAGTATTAAATTTATACTTCTTTAGATTAATATATAGCAAATACTTGCAAAAACGTTCTAGCATTTATCTAATATAGCGTTAATGCTTTGTCAAATTATTGTTATATATAAGTATGTTATTTATATAAATTACGCAAGTTATATCAATTAGCTTTTGCAATATTTTATTAATATAGACTTAAAAGATTGCGAATATATTTGCTAATTCAAATAATATAATTTAGTACTTAAAATATCTATAGTATATACAAAACGTTATTTTTTATTTATTAGTGCATTTAATGCAAATACAATAATAGACATTCTTTAAGTTTAAGATAATAAAGTGCTTTGCTTTGTATAAACAATTTAGTGTTTTTATAATTAGAGACAATAAATAACAATTTTTAATAGTAATTATATTTAGATTTTTATAGTCGATATATAGACGTAATTTATTGTTCGATTTTAATATAAATAGAATAGAAATATTTGCAACTAAAATTAAATACTTAATTTTATTTTTTGCTAACATATTATTAAAATATTGTCGAAGTATTGCTAGCTTGTTTTGTAAAAAATTATAAAGAAATATAAACAATAACTTTTTATTGTTTTAAAACTTAATAGTATAATTTTCTTTTTCTAATTTTAGTAGAATTTTAGTTAATTTATTATTATAGATATCTTTTAGATTTCTTAATTCTTTAAGAATCTTAAACTTTATTAATTTTTTGCTTAATATCTTTATAATATTAACGCAAACAATTGTATAGATTGTGCTATACTTAACAAGATCTAAAACAAATTGCTTAAAGTTAATTATTTTTAATTTTTATTTAAAATCTTAAATTGCTAGCTTTGCGTCTTCGAATTAATCAATATATTTTGCTTAAATAATATTGACATATCTAATATAAGATTAGAGCTTATATATTTTATTAAGTAGAATAAAGTAGTGTATTCTTAATACTAATCTTATAAGTTAATTAAATAGTAGATTAACTTATAGACGTTGTAACAAAAACAATTATTGCTATTAAAAAAACTTAATATCGATAAAATAGCAAATGTAAATTGCAATTTCTATTGTACTATATAGATATAATTAATAAAATTAATCTTAGTTCTCGAATTAACTAAATCTATAATTTAACGCTTATTATTAAAAAGTTAAATTCAATCTTTTACTAAAATTAAATCTATTGTTTTTATTTGTCTTTTTTGTTTTATTTGCGAGATATTAACAAAGCTTAATCTTTTTTTGTATTTGTTATAATAATAGTAGCAACAATAGACTTGTTCTATTTGTACTTATTAAAATATTTTGTTTTATAATATTTCTTTTTATAATATTTAAAGTATTCGATACTTTTTAAATAGTTTGTGTTATTAACTTTGTAGATTTGTTTGCGCAATATTAACAAATTTTTAAAAATATATAACTTTTTGCTTTTAATAAATTTGTCAATATTGTTTAAGCAACAATTTTGATAAAATTTGTTTAAAAAAATATTAGAGCTTTTTGTAACTTATTAATCTTTAAAATTGTTTGCGTTTGCTTCGCAAATACAATTTAGTATTTATTCTTATATAATAATTATAGTTAAAAACTTATTGCAAATATTTAATATTATATTAATATCTAGAATCTTTACTTTTAAGTCTAACTTAAGTTTAGCTAAAAATAAATAGATTCTATATTTTTCTAAAAACAACAACAAATAAGTCTTTAGCTTATCTAGATATCTCTTAAAGATACTTATTTTTTAATTTAATTTTTGTTTAGCAATTTTTTATCTTTTGTAAACAAAAAGACAACAATTAGCAAAATTAGTTATCAAATTTAATAAAAACTCTTTAAATTCTTTAAAGATCTTGTTTTTTAATTTAGTATTATTGCTTGTTCTTAAATATTATTGTGTAGCAATATTGTTTTTTAAAAATAATATATAATAGAGAATTTTGTTCTTATTCGTAATAAAATATATTAAAAATTGTATTATATTAATATTGATTTTTTGAAACTAGATAATATACTTATTTACGCTTTAACTTTTATATAGTTTTAGCTTGTTAAATTTTAAGAACTTAAATATTATTAATAGCAACGCAATAACAAGTTGTAAAACTTAAGAATTTGTTTGTTTAATTATTATAGTTTAAGTTTATTAAGCATTTTGCAAGTTATAAATTTTTGTTATTAAGATTTTTATTTATTAATATAAAGTCGAAGCTCTAATTGTAATTAAACTATTTTCTTTATTGTTATTACGCTAATATTGATTATTTTTATCGACATTTTGTAAACAATTATTGTTTCGAAAGATCTTAAATTCTTTAAACTTTATTTTGGAGTTAAATAGTTATTGTAACTTAAGCTATTATAGTTCGATATAATACTATTATATCTTAAGTCTTTTTTTTCGAAAGATAAAACAATTAGAATTGTAAAATGCAAATATGTTTGCTTTTTGTTAACGTACTAAGATATAAAAGACGTAAAATATAATAAACTTGTATTATTATATTCTAACTATATAAAATAGATAGTAGTAGAACTAATTATTGAAAAATATCAAGAAACAAGCTTTTTTTCTATCTAATACTCGCTATAATGTACAAGTCTATTTTTTGCTATTTAACTAGAAAGAGATATTATGTTATTTGAAACTTTTATAGATACTTGAAATTACGTGTCTTGCCATATCTTGAGACGTTAGCGCGTCGCTAGCGCTACGATATTACAATATAACAAATTGTAGAATTGTTAAAAGTATAAACATATAAAGTTTTTGTTTATATTAGTAAAAAAGTTGATTATTTTATATATTTTATATATTGTATTAGTAATTTCTTAATTAATTTATCGTTTTATTTTAACTAGCGTCTTTGTATACTTTTATAAACGCTTAATACAATTTAATTGCTAATAATTAAGCACAATAACTATAAGTTGCACGCTTTTTATATATCTATTGTTGCTTTTTGTTAATTTGTTGCTTTGATAAATATTTTTCGACTTATACTTTTACACTTATATATAATCTCTTTGTCAATTAACTTTATTGCGTTAATAAAAAACGCATTAAATTATATTTTTTTGTAATTTTCCTAAATTCGTATAATTCTTTTTGCTTTGTTTTTAACAAATTAAAAATTTGTAAATTCTAACAAAGTAGTTTTTTACTTAGAACAAATTTTGTTTTCGAACTTTTAACTCTAGTTAATTGCGAATTAATTTTTATACTTTTTTGCGTTTCTTTCAAATAAACATTGTTAATACATTTATAAAATTTAAATATTTAAACTTCTTTTTTATAGCAACTTTTTTTAGCTTTTTGTTAATATTTATAATTTATATATTATTTGCTTAACAATATTCGATTGTAAAAGTTAAACTATATTAATAAATTTATTAACTTTTGTATTAATTTATTAATTTCTTTTTTTATCTTTTGTTTAACAACAAATATTAAGCTAATTTGCAAATAAAAAATTATATTGTTTATAACGCTAATATTAATATATTAAGTATTGTAATTTAATATTTATGTTTTTTATCTCTTTATTTTGTTTGTTTTTAAAAAGAATTACTTTAATAAAACTTTATATATTGCTTTGCTATAAAAGATATTGTAATTTTAAATACTATTAAACAATTAAATAAAAT
>JAABUL010002501.1_pt1 | contig 30211 bp, 4 predicted proteins | sample 5559151 | NCBI WGS metagenome assembly JAABUL01 (sample SAMN10711876, study PRJNA513368) | rock metagenome | isolation source: Antarctica rocks | place: Antarctica: Victoria Land, Pudding Butte sud
AAATTATATTATTATATCAAGAATTACTATTTTAAGATCTGTGTAATTATAATATGTTATCGGAGTTACAGTTTGCTATATTATTATATTATAATTACTTGTTAGTATAAAATTCTGCTTAATTTATTTTATATTTGTATTACTTTTTTGTATTACTGTTTTACTTTAGAATTTTTTTTTGAACTACTTAAAAATATTGTTTATACTATTCTCGATTGCAAAATATTTGATTCTTCAAAAACTTCTAGTTAATAGCTGTTTTTATTCGAAAATAATTCTAATAAATCTATTTTTTGCAATTTGCTATCTAGTATTTTATATTTCAATTAATTCGCGAGTCAATCTGATTGAAATTTTAATTGTATATTTGATATTAGAAAAAAAGAGCTTCAAAAAGTATTAAATAAGATTTTAAGAGATTTTTTATTACTTAAACTAAAAAACAAAAACAAATATATCGAATAGAATACAAATACTAAAATTCAGTTTAAAAAATAGTAATTATATACTACAATTGATAAAAGTATTTTGCACAAGACTTAAAATAAATTTGTTTATTTATATTAAATTAAAAAAATTGATACTGAAACACAATCTAAGTTTTGAAACAAATATATTTAAATAGTCTCGACTATTAATAATTTGCCAAAAATTGTTTGCAAAAGTTGTTAAAAGATATTGAATTATTCTACTGTATACGATTATTCAAATATATCGAATATAAAAAAATATTTTCAATTTGTCTTTTGTTTAAAACAAAAAAAATCTCGATTACAATCAGTAATCGATCTAGTTTTTATTTGTATAAATTATTATTAATAATACAAATAGATAATACAAAACTAATATATTAATAGAAAAAAAACTATATCGATCTGTTATTCTTCAGTTAAAATAATTGAAAAAATCAACTATACAAAATATTTGTTAATTTGAATCTATTTTTTCGAATTATTGATAATTCGAATTTTCGAAAACTATTAGAAATGCTTCGATTAAATCTAGTATTTCTAGATTATATTAAATTATCGAAATTGATTTTTACAAATTTTAATTAAATTTGTAACAAAATTAAATCAGATCTAAAAAAGTTTCAATATATTTTTATTGTTTTAGATATATAGTCTAGTTTTTAAAAAATTGTCTATCTTGAAATATTAATATATTAAATCGATGTTATATTTCAATATTGCAAATATTTTATTAAATTTATTTCTCTTAATATCGAATATACAGATCGACAATTAATATTAGAACTTATAAAAATATTAAAATTCTTTAAAATCAAAAACAAACTTCTTGAAGTTGTTACTAATAATACAAGCAATAATAGTACTTTTAAAAACAAATTTGACAAAGTTTTAAATCGACAAAAATCTTAATAAAATAGATAACAAAATTCTATTTCTTGTTTAATCTATATTATCAATTTAATAGTTTAAGACTTTATTGCAACTCTTAAATCAAAAACAATTGTTAACAATATTGTTTTTCAATTAGAAAATAAACAAGTTCAAAATATTGCAAAAAGTACAGATTTGTCTGTTGTAATCAAAAAGATATTTGTTTGTATAATAATACAAAAAAATAATATATTTGCTAAATCTTATTTAGATTCGCGCTCTTATTGTCGCTATTAATAGTTTATTTTAGCGCTTAATTTGTTTTAGAGTCTTTCAAAAGCAAAAAAATAAAAAATCTCAAAAACTAATACAAAATATTTGTATTTATTGAAATTCTATCTATCTGATATTTTGTTGTGCGTATCAACTATATAACTATATTAATTTTTGAATAGAGAAATATTCAGAAAATTAAAAAATTTAATATATTCGACTAGACAAAAACAAATAACAATCGATTTAACTGTTTAACAATATATTAAATTTTTTCTATAAATACACTTTTATAGTTTCTCGAACAACTAATACTGATATTTATTTAAAATTTCGAGTATTCGATGCAGTATTCAATTATCTTAATTATATAGAGAAAACTATAACAAATTATAGTTGTTTTTTAAAAAAAATTATACTAAAAACTTGTAAAAAAGCTTCGACAAAGCTTGTCAAATATTATTCGAAAACAGAAAAACTTAATAAAATATTATACAATCTTGTCAATATTTTAAATTCTATATAGAAATTGAGTCTTTACAAGATATAGAACAAAAAAAATAATAATAGTTCTATAAATTACAAAACAAAATATCAGACAAAATTCAAAATCTATTTTCGATATTATTATAATTTAGCTGCTGCTTTAAGAGCAAAAACACAAAAAACAAATACTGTTAAAAAAATAATACAATATAGTAATATATTTGATTTTTAGTTAACTTTTTTTATAGTCTAACACAAATATTGTAAAATTTTTATTTCGACAATTTTAATATTTTTGTTCGATTTAAAACAAAAACAATCGATATTTTTGTGCTAATATTATAGAGAATAAATATTTAATATAAAAATATTAAAAAAATAATATTTCGAACTATTTCAAGTTGATACAAATAATTAAAGATATTTTTTCTTATTTAGTATTATTAATAGATATTAAACAAATTTTCAATTTTGTTTAAAAAATATATTGATAAAATCGATTTTAAATAAGTTTGCAAACAATCGAGCAAATTATAATAATTAAATACTATAATTGTACTATAGATTTGAATTCAAAGAAAACTATTGTCGAATTATAAAATATATATTGCAGAATACAAAATAATAATCAGCAAATTAATAAAAGTAAAAATTCTTTTCAAATAGAGTTCAAGATTGTTTTAAATAAAATTTATTTATAGCTAGATTATTGTACAAAAGATTTTATATTTATAATATTGTTATAAACAAACAAATGTTATCAGCGATAATACAGATAGATAATATATTTAAAATAACTAAATACTAAAAATTGTATTAAATTAATATTTTTGATTTTTTGAGAATTATATTATCTCTAATTTCAATATATATTTAAATATAATAAGAATAAATAATCAAGTCTCGATAGCTTAGTAGTAGCGCGTTCAGTTTTTTGTAATAATAATGCGCAATCTATAATATTGTTTAAAATAGTATTATAATGCTATCGAAGACTATATTGTAGATTGTATATTATTAGTACAAAAAATTGAAAAAACAAAAATTCGAATCTTTTTTAAAATACAATAATTTTCTTTTTGTGCAATCTTCTATAAGATTATATAGAACAAGATTGTTAAACTTTTTAATTAGAGAAATTAAATCAATAATTTAATTCTAATTATTTAGATAATTTAAATATATAATTATAATACACTTTTTGATTACTATATTTGGTAGAAAAGAATACAAAAAATATATATAGCAAAACAATATATTTGATAGATAATGCAACAAAATAATACAAATAATAAAATACAATAAGTAGAATAGCTTGAATTTTTAATTTTTTGCTAACTATTCCGATTTTCGATATAACAAAAATATTTGAACATCAATTTTATTACTATTTACTATAGTAAAGTTCCAGATTCTGCATTAACTACTTTAACAACTGCAAATTCTTAGACTTAATAGTTTTGCGATTAATATAAATAGCAAAAAGATTGCTATTTAAATATATAAAGCAGAATATCAGTATATACTGTATAGAAACAATAGTAATACAAATAGATAATATATTTATTAGAAAAAAAGTCGATTATAAAATTTTCGATAGTTTTCTGAAAAACTAACAAGATTGATACTTAAATTCAGTATTTTTTATTGTTTTTTTTGCTAATAGTTTTATTTTGCAAGATTTTTCAAATCAATTTTGCAAAAAATATTTTCGAAATTAACAGATTATCAGTTTTCTAATATCTGCAAATTTTATATAGAGTTACTGTTTCGAATTTGTATTTGTGCTTTTTCTATATTACAAATATTTAGCTGATAATAGCTTGATATATTATTTTTTTGCATTACTTTTTGTATATCAGAAGCTGTTTTAATCGATTTTTTTTCTTTGCTACAATCAATTTGTGTTGCTATATTTTTTTGCAATTTTTTGTTTTCTGTTTTACAAACTAAATTAAGCATATTAGCGATACGTAATATATTGAATATATTATTCGGATATATTATTAACTTGTTTAATTCGAGTTATTAGAGTTTTAGAGCAAAATATATTGTTAAATTAAGAATTTTCAATACTGAATAAGAAAATTAACAATACAGAATGCGAGAATTGACAAGTCTTGCAATTAAGTATTTAATAGATAATACAATAGAGTAATATACAGCAGATATATATGTTTGTATTCGATTTTAATAGTTAAAAAGTATATATTATGCGATAATTGATGTAATAGAGATAATAATTTTCAGTTGTAATAATATTAAATAAAAGTAATATTTGAATTCTAATTCTAATATCGGACGCGTAAATTTATTTTATAATTGCAACAATTTTTCTGTTCAAATATTATATATTGATTAATATATTTAATACTATCTATTGTTTCAATCTATATAGTCGATATACAAATTTGTTTTGTATTATCTATATGTATTATTATTAAAACTAATTAAAAAAATAGATTTTTTAAAATCGAATTTTTTTTTATTCAGAAATTCGAATATTGCTAAGTAGCTAATACAATACTATCAAATAAAAGATTTGCTCTATATTATCTATATATATTATCTTTAAAACTAATTTAAAACGCAAAATATCTATCTTATTAACTTTTCTGCAGACTATTGTCAGTAGAAATTGTGCTGCAATATAGATTGAAAATAAAAAACTATTTTACAAAAAACAAAATATTAATTGTATAATATTTTACAAATATCTAATTGAATTGCAAACAACAACTGTCTTCAAGAAAATTTCTAAACAGATTCAAATCGATATAAAAGAAAATATCAAAAATATAATAGCTAATAAAAAAGTAGAAAAAGAACTGCATAATAATATATTTGAATAATATATATATATTCAAAAAACTAATTATATTGTAGCGCAATACTTTAAGACCGAACTAATAAAGAAAATCAGAGACAAAAATATTGCAGAACAGACTGAAATTAATACAATTGCTATATAAACAGTCTCAAAGAGTAAAAGTATAAACACAATACAATCTTTTAATATTTAAGTATATATAAAATCTAATATAAATAAAATAACTAATTTACGTATTAGTCTGATTCTAATCAGTCCGAATTGAGCAAAAATATAATCAAATATATAATATCAATTATCGAAATAATTCAACAATACATTTTATATTATAGAGAATTTAATAAATTAAAGAAAGCGCACAATTCAGATACAATTAATAAATTTGAAAAATTTAAAGACACTTTTGCAAACAATAAAAATGCTGCAGATTGCAAAATATCTAATCTTTTGAAATCGACAGATAACAATACTGAAAACTTAATTAAAATTAATAATAATAGAGTAAAGATAAAATAGAAAAAGACAGAGAATAATACAAAAATAATAAATAACAAGTATAGAGATACAGAGTACAAAAACAATAATAATAATAACAAAAGTAAAAACAATAATAATAATGCTAAAAATAAAGTTGATTACAAAATTGTAGAGATCTCGGACTAGTCAATAGTATCAATAAGTTTAAATATATTATCTAAATGCATTATTATGCACTTTTCGATAAAATATAAGATCGAAGTTTATCGAGAGACTATAATAGTTGTAATCTATTTACTATATAAATATCAAATAGTTTACATATATTACTTTACTGCATTACTATAGAATATTTAGATAAAAAAATAATAAGATTCAAAATCTAATTTTTGTTTATCAAATTTGTTACTAAATAACTTTATTTCTTGACAATTCGAATCGATTTTTTCGAATCGATTTTCGATTTTAACTCTAGAAATCGATTCGACTCGACTCGATTTTCGATTTCAATTTTAGAAATCGATTTGCCAAAACTTTCGAATCGATTAATCGATCCGAACTCGATTAATTGATCCGAGACAATCAGTTACTGTATTTTTAATTAATAGATTTAATTTATTTGTAATCTTTATTTTAATATATTAAATTTAAAATTATAGTTAATAACAACAACAAAATACAAATTTTTTTATAAAAAAACTTTTTAAAAAAAAAACTTAACATTTTTTAACATAACAATTATAAATAAGTAAAAATATTTTATCAAAGCGTTGCTATATAGTTTTGCAATTTCTATATATAGATATATCTTATAATATTAATTCTTAAGATATATATATTGAAGTTCTAATATATATAAGAATTGTATTTGTATTATTTGTAAATCTTTTTGTAAATAAATTACAATAATTAGTTTTTTTATTTATTTTATTTTTTTCAAAGTTATTATATACTTTATATTCTTATTCGAGTTGTAAAATTTTTTATATTATTATTTTTAATAATCTATTCTTATTATTAAATATTGCGCAAAATTCTTGTTGTTAATACAATAATTTCGACAAATCTTATCGAAAAGAGTCTACTTAAATTTATTTTTATTTTTTTGTTATTATTTTGTTGCTAGTTGTGTATTTAGAGCGCATATTTCTTTAAATTGTATATATTGCAATTATTGCAAGTATTGAAGCTCTAGTTTTTAAAATCTAAATTTTGCTTTATTGTTAAATAAATTGTGCGCTAGAATATCTTTTAGACACAAACAATTGCGCAATATTTCAAGTTCGATTTATTATAATATAAATAATTTTGCTTTAATTGTTTATTGTTTCAATATAAAAATACTAACTAATATAGCGCTTTAACTTCTTTACTTTTCAAGTTTCTCTTAAATATTTAATTTATAATATTACAATTATTGAGATTGTTAGCAATTAATTAGTTATTAAATTAATAGCGTTGTTATTAATTACAAATATTTGTACAATTGTACAATAGATATTTAGTTAAGACTTTATTTAATTGTTTATATTAAAGAACTTATTTTCTAATTAGTGTTCTACAAAGTAAGTGCTCTAATAATCTAGTATTTTATAAATCTTAAATATAGTTTTCGATTTAAAATTGTTTGCTAAAGTATAACTATAAAAAGAAAGAAAATAGAAAAAGATTTAGTTTAATAGAATTTTTTTATTGTTACAATTTCGAGATCTTGCTATTTTTTAATAATATTTGCGTTTTAAAAACTATTAAATATTGTTAAATACAATTTTTTTTTAAATATCTATATTAACAATTAAGACAACAATTAGTTTTATCTTTTTTTTCAAATTTGTATTAAATTCGAAAACTACAACTTCGATCTTAAAATTATTAATTATATATAAATTCTAAAGAAAAGAAAATTATATTTTTTCTTGTTAAATCGATATTCGACTCTTGTCTACGCTTTTGCTTTTTCAATTTATTAAGAAATATTTTTTATTAAAACTTTTTGTTGTACAAATTAATTTGTTTGCGTCTTTGTTTACTTTAATTTTTTTTAAAATTTAATTTTCTTTTGTTTTTAACAATTTATTTATATATTTTTTTAATAGAATTGCGTCTTGTATTTTGTATTTTGTGTATATTAATATCTTCTAGCAATCTTTTTAAACAAAATATCTCTTAATTATATTTCGATAAATACTATCTACTTTTAGAAAAATATTTTTATTCAACTATTAGTATTTTTAATAATTGTTTTATCGAAAAATTGTAATTTCTTTATCTTAATTTTGTATTATATTATTCGATATATACAAACAAAACTTATAACATATTAAATAGCTCAAAATTCTATAGTATTAACTAATAGTTTAAACAACTTTTTTGTTTTTCTATTTTAAGAAAATCTAAAATAGAAATTAGTTAAAAGCAAAAAAAATAGTTGTTTAAATTTCAAATTTGTATTGTCGATATTAATAAAAAAAATAGTAGATAATATTAAGAAACAAATTTGTTTTTGTAAGATTAAAAAAAAATTGTACAATTATTAATTCTTAAAAGTTGTAAATTAGTTCTATTGTTATTATATAAATATTTTACAAAATTATTATATTAAAGATAAAGATACTAAATCTTAGTTTCTTTAAAGTATTTCTTTAGTTTAAAAACTTAATTAAATTTATTCAAATTATTTTTTTTTGTTTTAAAATATTTTTTTGTTCTATTTGTTTGCTACAATTTTGCTAAAAATATTTTACTTATATTTTAGCAAAAATTGTTATATTTAATTACAATTGTATATTTTGTTAATATTATTATTTTAAAATATTAATTGTAGTTTATTAATTTCTAATTCTTTTTTCTTTTTTTAATTTTTAATTTTTTGTTGTTTTTAATTCTTTAATGTCGTTTTTTGTGCAATACTCTTAATAAATATATTGTTTTTTTTAAAAATATTAATCGATTTAATCTTTTTATTGTATTTTTTGTTTTTATAATAGAAACTTATATTTAGAAATTTAGAAACTAACTTTTCTTTTATTTGAAATAAAATAATATATATTTTTATACAATTGCTCTTGTTAAATCTTGTATCTTCTTTATATTTGCAAAACTTTATATTTTTTATTAAATATTTTAAACTTTTCTATTATATTTTATTAATTTATTGTAATACGTATTTTATAAATTCGAAAAAATTATTTTTGTTTTTTTAAATACTTAATTGTCTAACTCTTTTAAAATAAAATTTAATTTCGAAAAATTTAAATTGTATTAATAGATTATATATATATATCTATCTTTATCTTTTATACAAATTAAATACTTATAGTATTATATATTATTATTTAGCAAAAATATATTTATTTGCAATATTGTTCTTTGTATTTATTTTTGCTCTAGTTTGCTCTTTAACAATATTTAATCTTGTTTTAATTTTAGTATTGTTTCGAGCTTACTTTATATTTTGTTTGCAACTTATATATTAACTCGAACTAAATTAAATACTTTTTATTAAATATTTATTAAAACAATTAATTATAAAAAATTATAATTATAATTTTTTTTATATTTTTTGTTTAAACAATTTGAAAACTTTTGCTTTTAATACAATTTTTTCAAATATACAATATTAAAAGTACTATTATTTCTTAGTATTAATTGCAATATTTTAGAAACAAATTTTTAAACTTAAAAATTATCTTTATTAGATTTTTGCAACAAAATATAATATTAAAAATATAATTTGTTTAATTTTTTAACTATAGACAAATTATCTTAAGTCTTATTAGCAATTCTTCAAACAAAATATACACAATTTCGAAAACTTTAATTATAAAATTAACAATTTTAACAAATTCTTTAAATTTTGCAATATCTTAATAAAATTATTTTTAATTGTAAAAAATTTTATTTTTAAAAGTTTAAATATAATAGATTAATTGCTTATTAATTTGTTTAAATTTTATAAAAATATATATTAATATATTTTTTAAAAACAAATTTTGCAATTTATATTAAACAACAAACTTTTTCTAAAAACTTAATTAAAAAATTAGATAACTTTAAGTCTTAATTATAAACTATTTTTTAATATAATTTATTTAGCAAATAATCTTACAAATATATTTATTATTTCTAGAATTGTATTTTATAATTTCTTAAAAAACTTTCTATTAGTTTTTAATCTTTAATTATAATAGAATATATATAAAATCTTTTTTTGTATTTTAAAACTTATTAAAAGTAAAATATTAAAAAATTTTAAAAATTTTATATTAAATTATTTATTTAACTATTTACAACAATATAGTTATTTTACTTTTTTTTTAATAAAGTAAACTTCGAAAATACTTTAAATTCAAATATTTATATTTTAGCTAATATATCATTTAGTAATTTTATAAAATATAATATATATAGAATTGTTACTATTAACGCAATTTATAATATTACAATAGAAAAGAATACAAAATACAATTTTAAAATCTATATATTAGTTTAAGCTATTAATAGTAGATTTAAGAATTTGTTTAAAACAAATTTGCAAAAAAACTTCAATTTTAATATTAATAATTATAATATTAATAATTGTAATATAAAGATAACTTTATATAACAATTATTCTAAAATATTGTATTCTTTTAATAATTTTTTGCGTTTATAAATTTAATACAAGTTTTGTTTAACAATTTAAAATTTATATTGCAAAATTTATATTTTTAATTTGAAACTATTGTATTTATTTAGTTAAATTTTTAAATAAATTTATAATAGTTTAATTGTCGAAACAATTCTAATAAATACAATTAATATTATAGAAATTAAATCGATTGTTATTTTATTCTTAAAGAAAGATTTTATTATAAAATATATAAAATATATAAATAATAGACTTTGCGAAATTGATAATAAAAAAATTATTGTTAATTTAATATTAATTTTGTTATAGTTTTTGTCTCTTATATTAAAGCAAACAATTTGAAAAAAATATTATATATATTGTTTAAAGATTCAAAACTTTTTATATAATATTTTATTGTTTATACTACAAAACAATTTAAAAATTAACTTTGTTATTAAGTTTAATACAATCGAATATATAGCAATAGACTCTAATAATATTGTTATATTATATTTTTGTTTAATTAAAGTAACGCAATAAGTTTTTAATTTTTTTTTTTATATCTTAAATATTGTAGATATTGTTTTAAATATATTGCGAACTTTTGCACTTTATTTTTTAATTAAATAAACTAGCTTAAATATCTAAAATAGTAATATTATTATTTTTCTAAATTTTTAATTATAGTTAACACAAATTTAGAGCTTTATTTTTTTTTTATTTTTTTTTGTATTTTAAATATTGCAAATATTGTTTTAAATATATTGCAAACTCTTGCACTTTATTTTTTAATTAAATAAATTAGTTTAAATATTTAGAATAATAATACTATTATTTTTCTAAATTCTTAATTATATATTAACAATTTTAAAATTCTTGTTAATAGTACTATTAATAACTAATAGTTAAAATAGTAGATTAATTAATAAGTTTACTTTATATAATTAAGTGCAAAATTTAGTTGCAAATATTTAAGTATTGCAATATTAGTAGTCTTAGCAAAAATAGTAGATTTAGCAAAATTAGTATAGTTTGCATTTTTTTTATAATTTTTATTAAAAGAACGCAATCTATATATTGTCTATAATTTTCTTACAATAGTATTAATAGTACTAAAATTGTCTATATTATAAATATAGATTCAAATATATTTTTAATTGTCTATATTAATTCTATTGTAATTATAATTAATATATTCGATAATTTAACTTTAATTAATTTTATTATTTTAAAATTGTTAATAAAGCAAAGCTCTAAATATCTTAATAATTAAATTTAATCTAAAATTATAAAAATTTATATATGTTTTTCTTACTATATATAGAAATCTCTAGTATAAATTGTATTAAGAATTGTATTTTTGTATAAATCTAAAATTTATTGTATCTATTTATATTATTTACAATATTATTTGTTTTGTCTATTTTATATTATATTGTATAGTTTTTTCTTATTTCTAGCTTTTTCTTTTAAACAATTTAATTAATTGTTAACTTTAATACTATAGTTTTTGTTTAATTTTCGAATTTTATTTGAATTTTATATTTATCTTAATTTAAATTTTTTTAATTAATAATTTTTGTTGTATTAATTAATTTGTTTACAATTTATATTAATTTTAATAATATTAAAAAGATATTAAATACAATTTACAATATTTATATTTCTTTTTTTTAATATTGTTTGTTTGTTAAATATCTTTTAATTAGCGCTATTTAGAAATTAAATATAGTAGATAGTCTCTATATATTTTATTTATTTATTTATTTGTTAAATTAATTGTTAAGTTGTAATTATTATATTAAATTTGAAATATTAATATTTCTAATATATTTTCGACAAAATATTTGTTTAATTCGATTTTTAAAGAAAAATCTATTTTAATATTGTTATTAAATTTAATTGTCTTTTGTATACAAATTACAATTAGTTAACTATATTTTAAATTAAATTAGATTAAATTAAATTAAATTAAATTAAATTAAATTATCTCTAAAAGTCTTATTTATCTTTGCACTAATCTCATTTTTAGAATTTTTCTAAAAATATTAATATAATTAATTAATATATTATATTAATTTTAAACAATTAACAAGTAATCTATTCTTTTTATACAAAATACTTATTTTTAAATTACTTTTTATTTTATTGTTTTACAAATATTATTGCAATTAATTAATACAATATATAGATATTAAATTATATTAAAGTAGTTTAAGTTAAAATAAGTTTTTTCGAAAAAAATAATTTACTTTTGCAATATTATTTTTTTTACTATTTTTCTATAAGATATATTATAGTTAATTAATATATTTTATAAATCTTAAATTAAATTAAATTAAATTAGATTAAAAATTTTCTAAAATTTAAATCTATATTTCGAGATTTTTTTTTTTTAAATTATAGTTAGTATTTTGCAACAATTGTTAGCTTCTAATATTAACAAATTTAATTTAATTTATTCTATTTTTTATTAAATATTTTAATATAAATTTGCTAGCTTTATTGTTAACAAACATATTTTTATTGTTTAGTTTTTTATATTGTTGTAATACTATCTTAAATTTAAATTCAAAATTATTTAAATTAAATTAAAATTTTTTTAGAAAAAAATATATTTTTGTTTTAAGTTTTAAATTGCAATCTATTTTTTTATTGCAATTTTTTTTTTTTTTTTGCAATTTGTACAATTCTAATTTGATTTTTGTTATACTTTAATTATTTTATAGTTTTTGTATAATATTTTAGATTTTTAATATTATTAATTTAGTATAGATAATTATATAATTTGTATTATAGATTACTTGTTGTCGATTTAATTTTTTTTAAATTTAATTATAATACGCACTTTATAACGAAATTTCTTTATATAATAACAAATTATAATATATATTATTTTAATTACTTTTAATCTTAGTTTTGTAAATAAATATTTAATTAAAAAATTTCTTTTAAAACTTTTTCAATTATTGTTAAAAAATAATAATACAAAAATCTTAATAATTATTAAAATTTAAAATATTTTAAATAGTATATTTGTTTGTTAATAATTTATACTTAAAAAGATACAATTTTGCAACAATATTACAATATAATTATATAACTTTTTGTTATTGCTAAAATTGTAATAATTTTTAATTATCTTATATATTTGCTTTATTATATATAATTAAATATTGCTTATAAAATTAAACAACTATAACAAATTAGTTTTAAATCAATATTAACAAACTAAAATAGCTATCTTTTTTATCTCTTTTAATACTAAAGTATTAACAACGTTCTTGTTTTATTAATATTTAAAATTGTTTATTTAAACAATTATTTTTCTCTATAGTTTTTTTATTAATTTAAATAATTTTGCTTTTTGTTTAGAATTTATTTAAAAGTTGCAATTCTTAAATCTAGTATTGCTATAAACAATTGTAATTTGTAAATAAGAAATTATATTTTATATAATTTATTTATATTTTAATATTAAATAATATTTTAAATATTGTTTAATACTTTTTTATAATACAAATATATTAGCAAGTATTGTTTAAGTTTTTTGCAAAAATAATAATTTTTTTTATTAATTGTTAAATACAAAAAACAAAAAAATAAAATTTAAACAATTAATTGTCAAAAACACAAAATTATAAATATTAAAAAGAAATTAAAATAATTGTAATTTATATATTTTCGACTTTCTAATTATATTTTAAAAAAACAAAACAACAAATAAGAGTTATAATTAATTAAGAAAAAATAAAAAAAAAGAAACAAAACTTATTTTGTTTTATATTTGTAAAAACAATATTTTTATTATATTGCTTTTTTTTTTGTTAATAACAAAAACTCTTTTATATTTGTTTAAGAAATACAAGAACTTATTTAATTTAAAATCTAAATTGTTTTTTTTATTTACTAAATTATTATTTTATACAAATATAAATTAGTAAATATTTCTTAATTTAATTAATAATAATTGTGTTTATTAAAAATATTGCAACTCTTAGTCTCTTAAATATAGTTAAGAAAATTATATATACAAGTATTGTTAAATTAATATAAAACAAAATATAAAAAAATACTTATTACAAAGTAAAAAACTTAAAACAAGAAAAAATACTTATTTAAAAAAAATACTAGAAGAGAAACAAAAACAATAAGAAACTAATATAATATATTAATATATATTTGTTTGTAATCTAAATTAAATTTAATTTAATATAGTTTAGTATAATTTAGTATAATTTAAATTAATTTAATTTGCTCTAAAAGTTTTTTGTTTAAAATATTCTATATTGTTTGCTTTTTTATTATATTATTTATATTATAATAAATATCTTAATAAATTAAAACAAATATTTTTGTATTAATTATTATAAAAAAATAATAATTTTAATTATTGTTTTTTATATTTTAACTTATTAAAAGACTAGAATTGTGCAATTCTTTTAATTATTGTTAATTATTTTTAGATATTCGACTTTTAACAAGTTATCTAAATTGTTTTGTTAAAATAAAAACAAATTTTGTAAAATTGCAAATATTAAAGAGAAATCGAACAATCTTTTTATTATAAATTTATATCTATTTATTTAATTAATATTTATACAACATATTAACTCTTATTGTATATTTAATTAATATAAAATAACACAACAAAATATATTATTATATACAAAAATATAGAAAAGACTTTGTACTATATATGTTTTGCTATTTAATACAATTAATAAAATAACTAATAACAATATTATTTAAATAGAGTTTTTGTTTTTGTTATTTATAATATTAGATAGCAAGTTTAAAATATTATTTACAAGATTTACAAATTGTATCTTAATATTGTTGTTTTTTTTATTAAAAATTTTTGCACTAGAGTTTGTCAAAAACAATTTATTTGTTAAACAACTATTTTATTTAACAATAATATTTTAATTTTTTTTTTGTATTTAAAATAAAGAGTATAAACAAAGTTATTATTGTTTCTTTTGTTAATTTAAAACAATTTTTTTTTTATTGTATTAAAATATATATTATTTAAGTTTTTTTTTTTTTTTTTTTATTGTTGTTGTTTTTGTTTCTATTAAATTTACAAAAATAACACAATTCTAATATATAGTTAAACTATATAAAAGAGTAGAATAGCAAAAAACAAACAATTAATTAACTATTGTCTAATAGTCTAATAAATAAAAGTTTAATAAAATTGTTTATTTAAAATTTCTAAAGTATCGACGCATTGTTAGATAATACAAATTGAAATTATATTTTAATTAATAATAATAGCACAAACAATAATATTTCAATTTGTTTCAATAGATCTAAAAAAAACAATATTAAAAAGAAAAATCTATTATATATTAATTTAAATACTAATATAGTTTTCGACAATAACAAAAACAACAATTTAAGAAAATTTAATTTAAAATATTTATATTTTATATTAATTAATTTATTTTCTTTTATAAAGCGAAAAATATATTTGTTAATTTCTTTATTAATTTTATTTTGTTTTATATTATTAATATTTATTTAATTTTAAAACAATTGCAAAAATTGTCTTTATTACAAATTGCAAATTTAATTAAAATATAAGAGTCTATATATTAAAATATATTTAAAGAAAAAATATAAATTTTAACAATAATATTTTATATATTTATTAAGAAATTGTTTGTTCTATATATTGTTTTAGATTTAATAATTTTTTATTAAATTAATTAAGATCGAAATTAAGTTGTTTTAAATTTAATATATTAAAAAATATATTAATACAAGAAGTTTGTTGCAGTATATATACGTTAATATTATTAATTTTAAATATATTTTTGCACTTCTATTAAGAATACTATTGTTGCAAAAAACAATATTACAAAGTTTTTAAATATATTTCGAGAGCATCTTTATTAAATAAAATTTAATAACAACTTGTATCTTTAATTAATTTAAAATTAAATAAAACTTTTAAAAAATTAAAGTTTATCTAAAAATTTTAATATTATAATACAATTCTTTTATAATTTAATTAATAATAGTTTTATTTTTTATTAGCAATATACTTAAAGATTGTTTAATACTTATTTATTAAGAAATTGAACTTAGAAATTGTATTTAATTTAATAACAAATTTCTTTAAATTATATAATTTTAAAAAGAATTATACTTTTAAAATCTTTGTCTATTATATTAATACTAGTAATTTTGTTAAAAATTAATAATAGTTTTTACAATTCTATTTAATTTGTAACAATATTTACAACAAAATAAAAACAAATATTTGCAACAAATTTAACAATTTTTTTTTAATTGTTATTAAAAGTAATAACTATAATAATATTAACAAAAACAATATAATTTAGTATCTTTTAATACAATTAAAATACAATTATTGCGATTAAATTAATTTAATTTTAAACAATTTAATTTAATTTTAAATAAATTAATTTAAAACTTAAACAATTTAATTTAGTTATTAATTAATTTAAGTTTTAAAATAGATTTGCTCTTTTTACTAATAGCAAAATTCTTAATAATTGTTGTTTTCTTTTTATATTTTTTATTTTCTTTAATATATTAGTTATATCTTTTGCAATTTCGAATTTTAAAATAACAACAAAAAAATATATATTATACAAAAATCTATATATTGCGCAATCTAGTTAACTTGTTTAATATATTATTATAATTTAAATAATACAAAATAAAGATATTATTATTTATTGTTAAAATAAATATTTAAATAATAAAAAGAATATATAAACTAAAAATCTCTTTATAGTTTTAATAGCGCAAATTTTGTTAACTTAATTTAGTTATTATATTTTGAATTTTTTTTCTTCTTTTAATATTTTTTAGCTTATATATTTGTAAATTGAATTTTATTAGTCTTAAAATTAAAATTATATATAGTATTGTATTAATTTTAATTAATAAAATTATTAATATAATACTTTATATATTTTTAATTTGCTAATACAAAATATATATTACAAATAATATATAATAAATTGTAAAATTATCGAAAATATAAATATATAAAATTTTTACTTATATTAGTAAAAAAGTCGATTATTTTATATATTTTATATATTATATTATATATTTTTTAATTAATTTATTGTTTTACTTTAATTAGCGTTTTTATATATTTTTGTAAATATTTAGTACAATTTAATTGTTAATAATTAAGTATAATAATTATAAATTGTACGCTTTTTATATATCTATTATTGTTTTTTACTAATTTGTTGTTTTAATAAATATTTTTCAACTTATATTTTTGTATTTATATATAATTTCTTTGCTAATTAATTTTATTGTATTAACAAAAAATATATTAAATTATATTTTTTTGTAATTTTTTTAAATTTGTATAATTTTTTTTGTTTTATTTTTAATAAATTAAGAATTTGTAAATTTTAACAAAATAATTTTTTATTTAAAACAAATTTTGTTTTCGAATATTTAACTTTAATTAATTGCAAATTAATTTTTATATTTTTTTATATTTTTTTTAAATAAATATTGCTAATATATCTATAAAATTTAAATATTTAAACTTCTTTTTTATAGCAACTTTTTTAGTTTTTTGTTAATATTTATAATTTATATATTATTTGTTTAGCAAAACTCGATTGTAAAAGTTAAATTATATTAATAAATTTATTAACCTTTGTATTAATTTGTTAATTTTTTTCTTTATTTTTTGTTTAACAATAAGTATTAAATTAATTTGCAAATAAAAAATTATATTGTTTATAATACTAATATTAATATATTAAGTATTGTAATCTAATATTTGTGTTTTTTATTTTTTTATTTTGTTTATTTTTAAAAAGAATTGTTTTAATAAAATTTTATATATTGTTTTGTTATAGAAAATATTATAATTCTAAATACTATTAAATAATTAAATAAAATCTATATAATAAGTAAGAATATAAAACTTAAAAATATTAAAATATATTTTATTTTTATTGTTTTTATTGTGTATTATATTTTATAATCGATATTTAACAAAAATTGTTTTTAAATTATTAATTCAATACAATATATACTTTATATAACTTAGTATATTTTTATTATAAAAAATATATTAAACAAATATAACAAAGTTTGTAATTGTTTAAATACAATATATTATTGCGTCTTACTTTTCTATTAGCAAAGATATTATTACAAAAACAAATTAATATATTGTTGTTTTTTGTTTAATTTTGCTTTATTGTTTAACTTTATTAAACAACTTAAATATTTTTAAGTTTATTATATTAAAAATTTAACAAAAGTACTTATTTAATTAAATAAATTTTACTATTTCGATAATATTTTTCTTTTTTTTCTTTTGTTTTGTAAATTATTTAAAATATATCTTTGCAATAATATTGTTAATTAAGACAATAATTTAATTAATTAATTGTATAATTATATCTTTTAATAATTAATAAAAAATATTAAGATTTATTAATTTATAAATATTGCAATACTTGTATTTCTATATTTAATTGCGTATTAAATATATATTTATTTTCTTTTTATTTTTCTTTAAATTTGTTTTTTGTTTAACAAATTTATTTTAAGTATATTTAGAAATATAATATTTTTATCTTTTTATAAAATACTTTTGTTTGTTTAAAGAAACTTTGCAAATATTGCAATATTTGTTCTTTTTAATACTAATAATAAGAACTTGCTCTTTATAATCTATTTTTTTTTTTAATAATTAAATAATATCTTTTTGTAAAAATTTTAGCGCAAAGTATATTTATATTAAATTTGTTAAATATTTCGAATATTATATTTAATTAATTTGCAAAGCAAGATTATTATAAATTAAAAATATATATTAAAAGATTTTTTTTATAATTTAATAATATGCTTTTGTTTGTAGATATTGCAAATTTCTTTATTTTATTTTTATAATTAATATTAAGTCTATTAGTATTAAATTTAATCGAGTTTAATTTTGTTTTATAATTTAATTTAAATTATTAATAGTTATATATATTAATTATAAACTTTAATTTTGATAATATTATATTATTTAAGTTTTGTTTGTAGCTATTAAAATTAAAATAATTGTAACTTTTTCTAGTAGCTAGTTTTGTATATTTTATTATTAATTTTTTGTATATATTTTAATATAGATATAAATATTGTTTGTTATACTAATTTAAATCGATATATATATTAAATTGTTCCTAAAAAAAATTGTAATTAAGCAAAAAATATATTATATTCTTAATATTCTAATAATATATAATATATTTAATAAAAATAAAATTACTAATTGTATTTTCGATTATAAATTCTATTTTGTATTATTTATTGTTTTTGATTTTGTATAAAATAATTTTTATTTGTATATATTATTTATTGTTGTTGCAAAAACTATAATATTTTTTTATATTTTTGTTATTTTTATTTCGAAACAATATATTAATAGCATTCTTTATAAATTTGTAGTTTAATATCTATTTTGCAAACTTATAATTTTAAATATCTTAAAAAAGACTATATATTGTCGAGAAAATAAAAAACAATTTTTGTATAATTTTTTTTATTTAACAAATATAGCTACTTTCTTAAACTATATTGTTAATAAATTTTTTTGTTTTTTTCTCTTAATTGTATCGCTTAATTATTATAATTAGTATAATAAACTATAGATTTATTAATGCGCAATTTCTTGTTTTGTTATTAAATGCTTGTATAATATACTTAAAATTAGTAAAATTCTTTATTTATAAAATTGAAGAATAATATTCTTTAATTTTTATAATATATACGTTCGAAAACTTATAATTATTTTAATTTAATTTAAATAATTGTAAAGTTTTGTCGAATATTACTTTATTAAATATATTTAATATATTAATTTTCTTTAGATATTGCTTTATTTTAAAAAGATAATTGTACAACTAATATAAATTGTTTTTTTTTAAATTTTTTTTCGAGTTTTCTTTTATTTTCTTTTTAGACTTAATTTTTTTTTGATATTTTGTTTCTTAAATTAGTTAATATTTAGTTAGATAACACGTTAACTTATTGTTGTTCTTTAATATTAAATTATATATATTGCAAAAACAAGATATAGTATTTTGTTTTCTTTTTTTAATAATTTTGTTTATTGTATATATATAACGCAATAAGACGACAAATATTTAAAAATTTGTTAAAATATATAATTTATAAAATATAATTAATATATTGCGTTGCAAAATTATTAATATTATTATACTAAATTAATTTTAAAGAAGTGTCTTAAGTTTTGTCTTTTATTATTATAGATATTTTAAAAAGATTAATATTACTACTAAATAAAAATATAATTAAAGAAATAAATCTTTAGACTATATTAATATATACTAATATTATAATAAAAAATTAAAGTTTTAATTGTTTATTAAGTACTAAGTACAACTATAATAAAAAACTATTTAATTAATTGTATTTATAAATTTCAATTATAAAATAATTTATTAATTAATTATTATATATAATATAAGCAAGCTACGTAGAATTTAAATATTAGTATATTTCTTTTTTTATTTTGCGAAAATCTACAACAACTCTATTTCGAATTATCTCTTTATATATAGATTAATATATTAGTATTATTTGAAAAATCTATTTAATTAAATATTAATATTATAATTAACTCTAAATAAATTCTCTTTATTAAGAATATAATATTAGTATTAAATAACACAAACTATTGTTGTTAAATAATTGCAAACTTAATAAAGAGTTTGTATTATTTTGCGTTAATTTGTATTAATTTAAACAAATATAACAAGAATTATATTTAAGAAGAAAATATTAGTTTTATATATAATTGTATCTATTAAAGAGATAACTCTTTTAATTAATCTAGATTAGTTTGTGTTAACTTAAACAAATATAATAAAAATTATATTTAAAAAAAAAATTAGCTTTATATGCAATTGTATTTATTAAAGAGATAACTCTTTTAATTAATTTAAATTAATTTATATTAACTTAAACAAATATAACAAAAATTGTATTTAAAAAAAAGATATTAACTTTATATATAATTGTATTTATTAAATAGATAATTTTTTTAATTAATCTAGATTAGTTTGCGTTAATTTAAACAAATATAACAAAAATTATATCTAAAAAAAAAATATTAGTTTTATATATAATTGTATCTATTAAAGAGATAACTCTCTTAATTAATTTAAATTAATTTATGTTAACTTAAGCAAATATAATAAGAATTGCAACAAGAAAAGAAATATATAGAAATATAGTTTTATATTTAATTATAATTATTAAAAATATTGTTTTTAATTAATTTAAATTAATTTGCATTAATTTAGACAAATATAGCAAAAACTACTATCGCAAAGATGTTTTCTCTTAATTAATATAAACTAGTTTGTGTTAATTTAGACAAATATAGCAAAAAAGATATTAAAAGAAGAAATATATAAAATTATAACTTTATATTTGATTAAAGTGTTACAACCCTAGCTCGTTACAGCTAATATATACTCTACAGAGTAGTCTGTAGCATATAGTACGATTATCTGCATACTCGACAACTTGACAGACAAGTATTGCTCGACACGTTAATAGACAAGTTCGATATGCTCGATAGCGAGCAGAGCAAGCAGAACTTAATATATTTAACAGCAAATATAGCAAACAAGAAAAATCTTTTTTAGTATATAGATTCTCTAGATACGATTCTTTTATAAATTGTATTTAACTCAAAATAAATTTTTATTTATTGTTATTGCTATATCTAGCTGCAACTCTTGTTATCAAGTAATTGCTTGCATTGTCTGAAAACATCTACAGATTTCTTTAACAATATAACTCTCTCTAATATCTTCTAAAATCTTTTAGAAAGTAGCAATATAATATTTTGAATACTCTAAAAATATCTGTATCAGATTAACGCGTCTCTATTTCAAACACTAGCTTATCAATATTACGTCAACTATCGATTATAAAAGACAACAAAATCAGAATCAATAAGTTCGATATCTACTATAGAGATTGTATCGATCTAAAAAACTAATTTATACAGATAAATATCTATTTTATTTTCTATTCTGTTTCAGCGAATCAGAAAACAATTTTTGTATCAATATTTCTCAGAAAAAGAATTCAATATTAATTTAAATCAAATTTACAAAAGTATCTGAAAAATTATAACAAAAATCTTTATACAATATTTACAAATTTCGACAATTTCAAAAAAGAGCTTCAAAAAATCTTCGAAACATTTAACAAAAAACAAATTGCAAAAAAAATAATTCAGTATTTAATTTAACAAATCTCTGCAGCAAATTATGCAACTAGATTTCAAAAATATATTAATCTAATCGAGTAAAACAATATTGTATTTATAACAATATTTCGACAAAATTTTAAAAACAATCTAAAAAACAAAATTATATATAATAGCAAAAGTATCAGCAATATATTCGATTTTATCGAAGTAGCTATCGATCTCGACAACAAGCTGTATAAAAAAACTATAGAAAAAAAATACAATTAATTTCGAGAAAAAACAAAATTTTTTTTAAATCAGCAATTAAATATCAGCAGAGAGAATTTTGTTCTAATCAGAAATACAGTAATTTCGATTATTGTAAATCTGTATTTATAAAACTGAATTTTACTTAACAATATAAAAAGAAGAACTCTAGAAAAAAGCAAGATAACAGAAATTCGAAAATATACTATTTATATAACAAATCGGACTACTTTGCAAAAAATTGTCGATTACAGAATTTGATAAACTGTCGACAGATTAATATTATATTAAAAAAAATATTTAATAGTCAGAACAATATCAGAAAACAAATCAATACAGAAATAGATATTTTCGAGACTGAATCGAACAACAACTACTATTTGATAGAAAATTCAAATCAGTTACAGAAAATTCTAAATAGAATATTATCAGACAAGATATTGGTATCTATATAGAAAATTAATTAAATATTTAATAAAACTATAAAAGTACAACAATCAAAAATATTATATCTTTATTCAGTAACAGATTTAGACAACAAGTATAGCTGAAAAAACTTTTACAAATATCTAGACAATATTATAGACTATCTTGATACTTTAGCTAGTTTATCAAGAGAAAAGAAAATAAATCAAATTGTAGATAAATGCAAGAAAGCGCTAGAAAGCGATATTACTATCGAAAAAGAAATTTTCGATAAAATCGAACAACAACTAAGCAGTATAAATCTATTCCGAGAGAAAATAGAGAAAGCAAAAAAATATACAATACTCAGTTAAACAGAATACTATAACAATTTATACTAAATTTATCTAGAAAACAAAAAAGAAACTAACTAATTTTCTAGAAAATTAAAATTATTAATTCAGTATAAAAAAGAAGCTCAGCGCAAACAGATACTCGAAGCAGAAATCTTAGTATCAAAACAGAAAAAAGTTTAAATTTCTTGATAACAGATATATCAGAGAAATGCAATATGTTAGCTTAACAGCAGCAACTAAATTTAACAGCATATGCACGATATTTTATTATATCAGTTAAGATTAATAGTTGTTAATTTATTGCAATAATCGATTCTAATGCGACAGATAATTTTATAGCTAAAATTTTTGTTAAAAAAGAAAAATATTCTATTTAAAAGAAGTCTGATATATACAATCTAGTAATTGTAGATAGAAATCTATTATTCGACAAAAATAAAAAAATAAATAAAAAAACAAAACTACTATCGATAGCTATTCAGCAATATTACAAGAAACTAATCTTTAATATAGTAAAAATAGCTATTTACAATATTGTTCTAGAAATATCTTGATTGAAACAGTACAATTCAGAAATTGACTAAAATACACAAGTATTCAGATTTGCGCAATATAATTATATAATTTATATTTAATCTATATATCGACAGTATTCGATAGTAAATAAGAGATTGAGTCGAAAATCGACTGCAAATAGCAAGTTTGTATTTTTGCAAAAAAACAATTAAACAGAGTTCGATTCGACAGATACTGACAAAAATCAATCAAATTACAAAATTAGAATAAATAAAGAAAATTACAAATTTTCTGAAAATTTTGAACTATTTAATACAGCAAAGAAACCGCTAAAATATATATTACAAATATATAACAGTTAAAAATATCTGTTTTAAAAAGAGAAAACAACAAAAACTCTTTCTAAATATTAATTGTAAAATTACAAAATCAGATTTAAATCAGACAAACAATTTATATTTGAATTTATATATATTCTATTCGAAAAAAAACTCGAAGTACTTCGCGGATATCTGACAGAAAAAAAAAAAAAAAAATTTATTAAAAATTTTTAATTATAGACAGAATATTCGATTCTTTTTGTATCAAAAAAAAATAGAATTTTTTATTTATATATTAATTATCGAAAACTAAACAATATTACAATTAAGAATCGATATTTACTATTTAATATTAGCAAATTTCAGAATCGACTATTTAAAACAAAATATTTTATCAAACTGAATTTACAAAAAGCGTACAATCAAATTAGAATAAAGATAGAGAAAAAGTAAAAAACAGTTTTCTGCATACAATATAAATTATACAAATATACAATAATATTATTCGGACTTACAAACGTTTCGACAATATATTAGAAAATAATTAATAATATACTACAACAATATCTGAACCAATTTGTTATAGTATATTTGGACAATATTATAATTTACTCAAAAATTTTGAAAAAATATATTAGTTATATTTTTAAAATATTGAAATATCTGAATATAAGAAACTTATATTTTAAGTCAGAGAAATACAAATTCTATTAAAAGAAAATTAATTTTTTCGAATTTGTTGTTAAACAATATAGAATATATATAGATTTCAAAAAACTACAAACAGTTAAAAAATAGAAATTATCGACAAATATTAAAAAAGTACAATTTTTTCTGAATTTTATAAACTACAACAAGAAATTTATTAAAAACTACTCAGCAAACACAATATTACTGACAAATCTTACAAAAAAGAATACGTTATAGTTATAAAAATTTATAGAAAAGAAATTATTTCAGAATTTTAAGCTAGAATATTTAAAGAAGTCAATATTAAAAATATACAATTTGCAATTGTTAAATAGAATTAAAATCGATATATCAAATCTAGCTATCGATATATATTTCAATTAAAAATATAAAAATATATAGTATTCAGTAATATATTTTTCGAGAAAACTTTTGTCAGTCGAATAGAACTATAATATTTACAATAAAAAACTACTTGCTATAGTAGTTTTTTTGAAATTATAGAGAGTATATACAGAAAAATTATCAGAACTTACAATTTTTACAAATTACAAAATTTTTGTATATTTTACTACTACTAAACAGTTAAACAGAAAACAAATATAATAGTTAAAGAAACTAGAACAATACAAATTCAGAATACAATATATTTCAGACAAAAATAATAACAAAGCAGATATATTCAGCAGAAAAAGTAATTATATAAAAATAAAAAAATTGTTCAATTATAGTATATTTAAAATCAATAAAAACAAATTACTATCAGCAAACAAATATAAACTAAATATTATACTACAAATACTTCGAGACAATACAGAAGAGTTTTTAATAGAGAAAAAAAAATTTCAGATATCTATTAACAAAATTGACAAATATATAAAAGAGTACTATAACAAATTACTGCAAAAACACTCGGAAGTAACAAAAATGTTTCAATTTTTATATTAGTATTATCAGTTTTTATAGATAAGACAAGCTGTCGAGATATATATTAAACAATATTTTAGCTATTAGTAGAACAAATATAATACGCACACAAACTATAACAAAATTCAATATCAGAAACTATCTGAATCACTATAAAATAAAATTATAATAAATTTTATTATCAAGTTGTCGAAATCGACAGACTCAGCAACTAGAGACAGATATAATTCGATATTAGTAATAGTTGATAAATTTATTAAATACTTATATATTATTGCATGCAAAGAGAAGTTTATCGCAGAACAACTGAAATATATTGTATTAAACCGACTTATACAATATTACAATATATTTAAAGAACTAACTAGTAACAGAAACAAACTCTTTATATCTAACTATTAAAAAATGTTTCTCTCAATATTAGATACAAAACTTCGAATATCTACTGTCTACTATTCGATTACAAATAATCAGACAGAAAAAACAAATCAGAGTCTTAAACAATATTTGAGATACTATATTAACAATACTTATAACAACTAAGTATTACTTCTATCTATAGTACAACTGGTACTCAATGCAAAGATTTCAGATATTACTAAAATAACTTTATTTTTTGTCAACTATAGCAAAAAATTAAATTTTTTTTAAAAAAAGCGCACGCATCTGTCTGCGCAGTCAGCTATCGAAAAAGTAGCAATACTAAAAAAAAAATATAACAATATCTCAGAAATGCAAGAAAAGTCGGTCAAATATCAAAATAAAAAACGAAAAACAATATTTCAACTGAAAAAAAAGAATAAAATATATCTTTTTACAAAAAATCTTAGAACAAGAAAGTTAAGCAAAAAATTAAATTATATTAAAATCGAATTGTTTTTTGTCAAAAAAACTAAAAAATCAGTTAACTACAAACTCGATTTACTCAAGAACGTTAAAGTATTTTCAGTATTTTATATATTACTGTTAAAATCGGCCGATTCGAGTACATTTATACAGAAAATATTTTATTATAAATTACAGAAAAAAAATCGATTTGAGATTGAAAGAATTCTAGAACAGCAAAATCAGCAGTATTTTGTAAAATAAAAAAAATACTCTACAACAAAAAATATATAAAAATTAACTAGCAATTTCGACAATTGCAATATTTTTATTCAGAGATTTTATTAATACTCGAAAGATTATTCAGTATAGCAAAAGAAAATCAAATAGCAGAAAATATTTCAATCAGAGCATTTGCGACAGAACAATTTGGCAACTCTATAATATTCGACTTTTTTATATCAGACAGTAAATACTGAGTTTTTTGTTTTGTTTTTGTATCGACTTTCTTCAGTATTTTCTTATTGCAAAACAATTGTATAATTACAGTTGTTAACACAATTTTATTTTCTGTTATTTTAGAGAATAAATCTTCTCTGATACAATTCAAAAAAATTTACAATATATTTATACACGATTTGTCCGCACAAATATATTTCGAATATTTTAGACAAAATAACAAATTTTCTATAACAATACAAGACTTACTGATACAACAACAATATTTACAAACAAAATTAACAAATATTCTGTAGCAATCTATTTCGAAAACAAGACAGATACAATTTTGATAAAAAGATATAATATATAAATATTTGTTTTTCGGAACAAAAAAATTTGAAAAAAAGAGATAGTATTACAACTCTAGTTTGTTACAGCTAATATATACTCTACAGAGTAGTCTGTAGTATATAGTACAATTATCTGCATACTCGACAGTTTGACAGACAAATATTGCTCGATACACTAGTAAACAAGCTCGATATACTCGACAGCAAACAAAACAAGCAGAACTCGATATATTTAATAGCAAATATAACAAACAAAAAGAATCTTTTTTAGTATATAGATTCTCTAGATACAATTCTTTTATAGATTGTGTTTAACTTAAAATAAGTTCTTATTTATTGTTATTGCTACATCTAGCTGCAATTTTTGTTATCAAATAATTGCTTGTATTGTCTGAAAATATCTACAGATCTTTTTAACAGTACAACTCTCTCTGATATCTTCTAAGATCTCTTAGAAAGTAGCAGCGTAATATAAAGTTACTAAAAATACAATTTTGTTAATTAATTTAAATTAGTTTGTATTAATTTAAACAAATATAACAAAAACTACTATTGCAAAAATATTCTCTTTTAACAAATATAAACTAGTTTGCGTTAAACTAAACAAATATAACAACAATTATATTAAAAGAAAAAAAATATAGAATTACAATTTTATATTTAATTAAAATTATTAAAAACAAAATTTTGTTAATTAATTTAAACTAGTTTGCGTTAATTTAAGCAAAAATAACAAGAATTATATTAAAAAAAAAGAGTTGCAATATTATAACTTTATATACAACTATAACTATTGCAAAAATATTCTCTTTTAATTAATATAAGCTAATTTGTGTCAAATTAAACAAATATAATAGAAATTGTATTAAAAGAAAAAAAATATAAAATTATAACTTTATATCTAGTTATAGTTATTAGAAACACAATTTTGTTAATTAATCTAAACTAGTTTGCGCTAATCTAAACAAATATAATAGAAAATATATTAAAAAAAAAATATAGAATTATAGCTTTATATTCGATTAAAATTATTAAAAATACAATTTTATTAATTAATCTAAACTAGTTCGCGTCAATTTAAACAAATATAACAAAAATTATATTAAAAGAAAAGAGATATAGAATTAAAATTTTATATTCGATTATAATTATTAAAGATATTGTTTTTTAATTAAAATAAGTTAATATATATTAATTTAAGCAAAAATAATACTACTTATATTAAAAGAAAAGTTATATTAAATAACAATTTTATATATAATCTTAAATTAATAAAAATATAATACTTTTAATTAATCTAGATTAATTTAATAATTATACTAAAAACTTAACTATATTTTTATAATTAAATATTACAAGATTTTCTAAAAAAAAAAATTTGTTTATCTCTATATTTATTGCAATTACAAATAAGTTTTAAAAACTTAATATAAAAAATACTAAACTTTTGTTTTTAATAAACAAAACTTTATTGATATTTTTTCTTATTTTTTTTTTTTTTTTTTTAATAATAAATCGAGTTTTGTTTTTAATTTAATACGTATTGCAATAGTTAAAAAGTAATTAAAAATTATATTGTGTAATTAATATTTTAAAGAAAGAAGAGTTATGTACAAACAAGATAAGAAAAAAAATAAAAATAAAAAAATAAAACAAAAATAATAGTAATAAGTTAAGTTAATTAAAATCTAAATTAAATTAACTAGAATTTAGACTAAATTAATTAAAATCTAAATTAAATTAATTAAAATTAAAGTTATAAATTCGAAATAAAATATAAAGATAAATACAAAAATAACTTTTTAAATTGTTAACTTTTTTAACAATATCTATATAACAATTATTTAAATTATAAAAAGATTTATAATTTTAAAAATTTTAATTGTAAATTTAACTATTATAAGCTAATTGTTTAACGCAATATTTTTAATTTTTGTTCTTGTATATAGTATATAATATAAGATTTTTAACTTGTTATTCTAATATTAAATATAAACAAAAATTTAAGCAATTCGAAATACGCTATATACAAGTTTGTATATAATAACTATTATAATATATTAAAGATTTTAATTTTTTTTTAGTATTTTAATAATTTTAATTAATATATTTGATTTGTTTTATTATAAAAGTTTGTTTATTATTTATTTTTTTAACAAACTTAAAAATGTTAATTATTGTTTATTGTTTTAAGCTTTTCAAATTTTTGAAATATATTTAAAAATACTTTTTCTAAAGTTAAATACTCTTGCAAAAACTATAGAAAAAAGTTAATATATAATATTTATAAAATAGAACAAGCATTAAAATTTGCAATAGAAATAGTAGAAATAACAATTATAATAAAGTAAAAGCTAAAATAAAAATAAAAATTATATATTTTATTATTAATATTATTTTAAAAGAATTCGATATAATTAAAATAAATATCTCGAAATACTTTAAAAGAACTTTTTTAATAATAAACAATTTTAAACAATTCTTTATTAATATAAAGTAAAAAATAATTAAAAAATAATTTTCTTTAATATAGTTAATATTTAAATTTATATAAACTTTAAATATATAGTTTTTAATTTAGTATATTTGCTATTGCAAAATTGTTAATATTATAAATGTTAAATATAATAAAGTTATTGCAAATTTGCAACAAATATATTTTGTTAAAAATTTATTTAATCTTTTAAATTGTTGTATTTGTAAAATATTTTGAAATATAAATTACTTTGTATTGTTATTAATTTTAAACTATATATATTTGTTTAAACTATTTTTTAATTTTTTTTTTAATTAACAATTAAACTTTTTAGACTATTTTAATATTTATTAAGAAAAGTATTTTTTAATAGATT
>JAABUL010002502.1_pt1 | contig 30195 bp, 23 predicted proteins | sample 5559151 | NCBI WGS metagenome assembly JAABUL01 (sample SAMN10711876, study PRJNA513368) | rock metagenome | isolation source: Antarctica rocks | place: Antarctica: Victoria Land, Pudding Butte sud
GAGGTCGTCGAAAGGCACGGCCTGAAATATCCCAGCGCAATTGACGAGCACGTCGAGGCGGCCACGTTCGGTGACGACGCGCCCGACCACGGACGCGACGTCGTCCTCGCGGGTGACATCCAGGGTCGCGCCATAGACAGGCTCACCCTGCCCGGCGCACTCTTCCAGCGCCGCCGCGACCGCGTCCCTTGACATGTCGGCCACGACGACCGTCGCGCCTTCGGCCACGAGGGCGCGCGTTATCGCCCGCCCTATCGCCCCGGTGCCTCCTGTGATGACGGCAACCTTGCCGGCCAATCCTGTCTGCATAGTCTCCCTGCCTCCCTTTCGTTATCTCTGCGATTGCGCACGCCCATGCTACACTCCCATGATAGAGGACGCTCAGTAACCTTTCCCAAACGGCGAGCGTTATATCTTATAGAGCCCCGCAACAACACGCGGGGCTTTTTTTATGCGCAAATATAGAGGAGCACTTATTATGAAACTTAGGAGTCGCCAAGGAATAACTTCCCGCCGCTGTCGGGCAAAGCGGCTATGAGCCTGCGCCCAAAAACGGGAAGTAATTGTTTAACGAGCCCTTAGGGGGGCAATTGGCGTGGTCGGCGCGCTCGGCCTTATCGCGTTGCTCGGCGCTCATACGACGGCGACGAACGCGTCGACGCCCTCGCGCGTGGCGGCGCCTACCAAGGCGTCGGTAAGTGGGGCGGACTTGCTGGATGCCGTCGCCTTCCGTACAGCGCAGCGTGGCTGGGTCGGCGGCGCGCACGCGATCCTCGCCACGAGCGACGGCGGCCGCTCCTCGACACAACAGTACGCGGGGGCTGAGACTATTCGACGGCTCTCGTTCGTGAGCGACACGACGGGCTGGGCGCTGGGCGTCAACACCCTCCTGCGCACGACTACCGGCGGCCAGACCTGGACGCCCGCCGGCGAGCCGCCACAACCACTGCAACAGATCGACTTCCTGTCGCCCACGCTGGGCTGGGGCCTCGCCGGCGCTAACGCCGTCCAACCGCTGGCCCTCTACCGCACGGAAGACGGCGTCCGCTCCTGGCAGCGGCAGGGCGCCCCCTTCGCCGCCAGCAGTGTCTGCTTCGCCGACGCGGGGCGGGGCTGGCTAGCGAACGCCTACACCGGCGCGTCATCGCGCGCCGCGGTCGCCGCCACGACCAACGGCGGCGCGACGTGGACCGCGACGGCGCCGCTCCCCGGCAGTACGCAGGCGGGCGGCTTCGCCACACAAACGCTCGCGTGCACGCCCACGTCGTCGTCGGTCTGGGACCTCGTAAACTACGGCGGCTACGCGGGCGGCGAGGGCTACGCCCTCTACCACAGCGCCGACGGCGGCGTCCACTGGCGGGCCGTCGTGGCGAACATGGCCGCGAGTTCCACCGGAGCGGCGGCGGGACCGGGGACCACTCCTGGCGGCCTAGCGGTGGTCGCGCCGACAACGGCTTTCCTCTCGGGGACCTGCGACGCGTGCGGCGCGGACGGGACGACGACGGTCGGGGGGACAACCGATGGTGGCCAGACCTGGCATAACTATCTTGTGCCCGGCCTGTCCGCCGGGCAGACGGCGCTCTCGTTCCCCACGCCACAGGACGGCTGGCTAGTCGCCCAGCAAGTAACCTCCCTCACCCCGTTCCAGCAGCGGAGCGTGGTCCTGTCCAGTACGAACGGCGGGCAGACGTGGCAGCAGCGTTATCCGCCCTCAGGACCCACGATCAGCGGCGTCCGTGTGACATTCACGCTGTCGCTGTATGGGACCGTGCCGCCGAAGGAGGAATTCGGGCTGCAAGGCCCGCTCATGTCCAGCGGCCAGCGGGGCGAGATCCCCTTCTGTACGACCATCGCCGCCAATGTAGGGCCGGACCATCCAGTGTGCCACGGCGCCGGAACCGTGTACAGGCGGACCGTCGTGGTTCCGCGCGGGAGCCTCGTGCGTTTCGCCTTCGAGCGCTACATCGTCCCCGCGCCCAATCGCCTGCTCACCGACACCTTCTACCAAAGCAGCAAGCGTGTCTACAGGGATACCACGATTGACGCCTACTACCGCTTCGGCCGGTGATAGGCGGCGCCCACTCATGATGTGTTATCTTGAGATAAATTAGCGCCGTCACGCCAAAAAGTAGGAACTATGCGCTACAGCCGTAACGAACATCCGTCAGCCCATCGCTCGTCCAGCCAGCGCCAGCAACTCCAGCCGCCCACCGAGGGATCTGGATAGCCGCCGTGCGCCTTTTACCGTCGCTATCGACCGCCAGATCCATCGTGATCTGGCGGTCTTTCTATTTTGTGGGAGGACAGCATGCCCGCGACATTGTTTATCCGCGGCTTTCTGATCGGGCTCTCCGTCGCCGCCACGGTCGGCCCAATGGCCGTCCTGTGCATCCGGCGCACGCTCGCCGACGGGCGCCTCGCCGGGCTGGCAACCGGCCTTGGTGTCGCCACCGCCGACGGCTGCTACGGAGCCGTGGCCGGATTGGGCCTGACGGTCGTCTCCGGCGCGCTGCTCGGCGTCCAGGTTTGGCTCCGGCTCATCGGGGGCGGCTTCCTCCTCTACCTGGGCCTCAAAACTCTGCTGGCCGCGCCCGCCGCGCGGCCTGCCAATGCGCCCGTCGCGAACTTGCCCCGCGCCTACGTCTCGGCCCTGGCCCTGACGCTCACCAACCCGCTCACCATCCTATCGTTCGCGGCCATCTTCGCCGGACTCGGCGCGGCGACAAGCGGTGGGTATAAAACGGCGGCGTTGCTCGTCCTCGGCGTATTCGCCGGCTCAGCCGCCTGGTGGGTCATCCTGACCAGCGCCGTGACGACGCTGCGCGCGCGCATCACGACGCATGGCCTGCGCTGGGTCAACCGCGTATCGGGCGCCATCATCTTCGGCTTCGGGCTCATTGCCCTGATCAGCCTACGGTAAGATTGCCCGCGCGCCCATCACACCGCCTGGCGCAATCCCTTTCCAGGTCTATGCTCTTGTGGTCGACAAGATGAACCTAACCTTGTGCAGGGACGGCGCCCTGCACAAGAGGCTCCTGACGGAGCAGAAAGATCGACAACTTTTTGTCGATGTCGCCGCCCCAAGCGCCTAGAGTCTCCAACTCAGTGGACGAAGGAATCCTTATACAACTCTCTCGTAAAGATGGCTCTACAATATCTTGGGGCCATTAACGGAGCAACCCTCGTCATCGATGAATCATTCAAGGGCAAGGCGCCAAAAGCCACCCTCGCCACGTATCTACGACATCAACTTAACGCTAACCGCTCCGCAGCGACGCGGAGGATCGACAAAGTTGTGTACCATAGATCGCACCAGGATAACTTGTTACAGGTAGCAGACATGGTAGCGGGAGCGGTTGCCCGAGCATACGAAGGTGGAGACGATCAATATCGCCACTTACTCGGAAAAAGATTGTAAACGTATGGGTGTTTCCGCGGAGAGCGTAAGGCCCGCCAAGCTAGCACGGGGATCTTTTGACAGGGTTATTAGCCCCCAACCCGGCATGCCCCTCATCGGAACGATTCACTCGGCGGGCCGTAACTGCCACGCGTACGTGACAATATACAATATCAACATACACGGTATTGTACATGTTGACAATTACACGAGGCCCTCCAAAAGGGCTAAGCGCATTCGGCGTGGTATTATCATGGAGCGCGAAGCAGTCTTGGCCGAGCAACGACGAGTCGCCCAATCGGTGTCTCCTCCCGGAAAACCTGCCCGGCCTACTGGAGCACGTTGCGGAGCAGGGCAGGTCACGGCGCGCTACCCATCGTTATCCGTGTCGTCGGCGGCGAGCGCGCGTATCACAGCGCCGGCCGCGCCAAGCGGCGTGGCGGCCGCATCGTCAGGCGTCGCGTCGCCGCCGTCGTCCGCCGCGTCACTGGCGGCGACCGGCGCGTTCGTTATATCTAGCTCATCGTCGTGATTCGTACGGATCTCATCGTCCATGGCCTGGCGGTCCTCCTCACATGCAAGCTACGTGTGGCGTTCAGCGTGCGCGCCCTGCGCGGGAGCGTCGAGCGGGCCGGGGTGTTCGTTGAAACGTGCGGCCGCCTTGGTGGTCCACGTCAGTATCGCGTCGAACAACCGAGAGTCCATGCCCTCGCGCACGTCCATACCCCGCTTGAGCGCGGCGCCCTCGCCGGTTGGCTTAGGCAGGATTAGGCGGTTGACCAAACCAAGTAGGTTAGATGTCGTGCCTGGGAACACACCATGAAAAAGAGAGATCAACAATGCGGGAAGTGACAGTATCTTCTCGGCCTGGCCACGCCGGGCCGCCGCCACGATCTGACGCGCCGCGCGCTCGGCGTCCATCGACACGAAGGCCAGGCTGTCGCCGGCCGCGAACCACGCGAACTCACCCTCCTGCCGTCCCGCAAAGAACGCGTTGAGCGGCGAACCCGTGCGCATCAGACCCGGCGCGATGGTGGTGACGGTCACGCCCGTCCCAGCCAACTCGGCGCGTAGCCCTTCGGAGAAGCCCACGGCGGCAAACTTGGCCGCGCTGTAGGGCAGCAGGTGCGGCACGCTGACCTTGCCGCCCACCGACCCGATATTCACGATGCGCCCGGCCCCGCGCTCCAGCATGGACGGCAACACGGCTAGCGTGGCATAGACGCCGCCCCAGTAGATGATGTCCATGGAGTTCTCGAAGTCGTCCAACGTCATATTCTGGATCGGCCCGACGGTGATGATGCCCGCGTTGTTGACCAGGATGTCGACCTGGCCGAAGCGCGCCGTAGCCGCGCTGATGAGCCGCTCAACCTGCGCGCGGTCCGACACATCGCAGACGACGGTCAGGACCTCGACACCCGCAGCCTCGCGCTCCAGATACTCCCGTGCCCGCGTCAGTTCAGCCTCATCACGCGCGCAGATGACCACGCGACAGCCCTGCCGCGCGAATTCGCGCGCCAGCAACAAGCCCAAGCCGCGTGAACCGCCCGTGACGACGGCCACCTGCCTATGAAGGTCGGCCGCACGCACGCGGGACAGCACACCGCGCCCAACCAAAGCGAGCCCAAGCCCTCCGGCTGTGTATAAGGTTTTACGACTAGTCAATCGCGCGGCGCTCCTCTCTACCTACTATCAGGGTGAGGCTAGGGTAAAACGTGGGGCACGAAATATGCCACCGGGATAGGCGGTGTGAGGTAGATGGTGCAGTGTAGAGAGGATGGTTAAAAGATGCGTAAGACGATCGACGAGTTGAACAGCTATCCCAAGGGACCAACCGATCCAAAAGAGGGACGGTATCGCCTACGAATCTACGAAGACCAGGATAAGGAGCCGGTCATCGTCGTCACCGACGCGACGCCAGAAGCGCCCCATCGGGCCTGGATCAGCGGGCACGCCCCGCAACTGGTAACCACGATTACGCGGGCGCATCTACCGTCGGCGCACGAGGTGCAGTGGCTCAACGCCTATTCCGCCCAAGATGTGGATGCGAGCCTCTTCGAGCAAACGCGCTTCGAGATGCTCACCGATGGTCAGGCCGTCTACCGGCAACACTTCCGCGAGGCCGAATCGCCCGCGGTCCAACCCCAGAGCAAGATATTGTCGGATTCCGACGCGGCGGCATTGCTTGGGCAGACACTCGACTAACAGGTGGAACAGCATTTCTTGCGGAAAGTATCACCCCATGATACTATCTCGATATCGTCCCATCGTATCGTGTAGCGGCGCGGCCGCTGTTTGACAGGCCGCGCGCCTGTTCCAGTACACTTAACGTGTAGCAGTAGCCAGTTCAATGCCCCGTCGGCGCGTATCCAATCGCTTGTCCAGCCCCATCTATGTCAACCCTATGCAATAGAGAGGTGTGACCGATGGCCACGAACGGCCGGGTAGAAAAGCGCAACCTGTTCTGGCGGCTGGGCAATAGCCCGCAGCCCTTCAGCCCCATGTCGATCGCCAAGCACTCGCGCCTTGACGGCGCGACCAAGGTCGACAGCGTTTGTCCGTATTGCGCGGTCGGGTGCGCGCAGCAGGTCTGGGTCAAAGAGGGCCAGATTATCGACATCGAGGGCGACCCGCGTTCGCCCATCAACGAGGGCACGCTCTGCCCCAAGGGCGCCAACACCTTTCAGTTGACCGTCAACCCACATCGCCAGACCAAAGTACTCTACCGCGCCCCCTATGCCACGGAGTGGGAGGAGAAGCCGCTGGATTGGGCCATGGAGCGGATCGCCCAGCGCGTCAAGGAAACGCGCGACGCCACTTTCGTCGAGCGCGACCAGGATGGCGACCTGATCAACCACACCACGGCGATGGCCCAACTCGGCGGGGCTACGCTCGACAACGAAGAGAACTACCTGATCAAGAAACTGCTCAACAACCTGGGGATTATTTCGGTTGAGAACCAGGCCCGCATATGACACAGCGCCTCGGTGCCCAGTTTGAGCACCTCGATGGGTCGCGGCGCGGCCACCAGTTTCCAGGAAGACCTACAATACTCCGACTGCATCCTGATCATGGGCTCCAACATGGCCGAAGCGCACCCCGTCGGGTTCCGCTTCCCCATGAAAGCGCGTGAGAAGGGCGCGCGATTAATCCATGTCGATCCGCACTACAGCCGCACCTCGGCCTCCTGCACCGACTACGTGCCAATTCGGGCCGGGACCGATATCGCCTTCCTGGGCGGCATCATCAACCAGATCCTGACACAGGAGCGCTGGTTCAAGGAGTATGTGCTGCCCTACACCAACGCGGCCACGATCATCAACGAGGAGTTTGTCGACGCCGAAGACAACGGGGGCATTTTCTCGGGCTACGACACGAAGACCACGGCCTATAAGATGAACGACGCCAACTGGCACTACGCCGGTGAGCCAGGGCCGCCGCCCACCGACGCGAACCCGCACGCCGAGGTTATCTCGCGCAGCCAAACGCTGGCCCAACTTAAGGAGGGCAAGCCGCCGACCGATCCCACGCTACAGAATCCCATGTGCGTGCTCAATATCCTGCGACGCCACTACGCGCGCTACACGCCGGAGATGGTGGCCGATATCTGCGGCTGTACGAAAGAGCAGTTCATGGAGGTGGCCGAGGCTATGATGGCTAACTCGGGACGTGAGCGCACGGGAGCAATCGTCTACGCCGTCGGCTGGACCCATCATACCATTGGAGTGCAGATCATCCGCACGGCGGCGATCTTGCAACTATTGCTCGGCAACATGGGTCGCCCCGGAGCCGGCATCATGGCTATGCGCGGTCACGCCAGCATTCAGGGCTCGACCGACATCCCCACGCTCTATAACCTGCTGCCTGGCTACATCCCCCAGCCCGAGAAGCACAGTAAGCACCACCACTTAGAGGGGTACTTCGAGGCCGAAAAGGTCGAGCATGGCCTGTGGTCGAACTTCCCCAAGTATATGGTCAGTCTGCTCAAGGCCTGGTACGGCGACGCGGCGACGCAAGAGAACGGCTATGGTTTCGACTGGATACCCAAGGTCACCGCGAACCACTCGCACCTACCCACCATGATCGACATGGCCGCCGGCAAGGTCAAAGGATTCTTCCTGATTGGTGAAAACCCCGCTGTGGGCACACCCAACGCGCGTATGAACCGCGAGGGGCTGCGCCAACTCGACTGGCTAGTGGTGCGCGACTGGTTCCTCATCGAGAGCGCTACCTTCTGGAAGGAGGGACCCGACGACCCGGATCCTGAACGCATCGGTACCGAGGTGTTCTTCCTGCCCGCCGCCAACGGGACCGAAAAGCCCGGCACGTTGACCAACACGCAGCGCTTGTTGCAATGGCACGAGAAGGCGGTCGATCCGCCGGGAGACTGCCGCTCCGACCTCTCCTTTATGTGGAACCTCGGCAAACGCATGAAGGAACTGTACAAGAACAGTACCGCGCCGCGCGACCAGGGCCTGCTCAATATGACCTGGGACTACGCGATGGACGGTCCTGAGATCCTGCCCGATGGATCGAGGAGCCGCTTGACCGATGAGCCCGACGCGGCGAAAGTGCTCAAGGAGATCAACGGCTACACCGTCGCCGACCGCAAGCAGTTGGCGACCTACGAGGATCTCAAGGACGACGGCAGCACGGCGGCCGGCTGCTGGATCTACACCGGCGTCTATCCCGAGGAGCACTACAACCGCGCCGCCGAGCGCCAGTCCACCCCTGGCGCGCACGTCAACCCTAACTGGGCCTGGGCCTGGCCGGGCAATCGTCGCATGCTGTACAACCGCGCCAGCGCCGATCCCGAGGGCAAGCCCTGGAGCGAGCGCAAGAAGTACGTCTGGTGGGACGAGGAACAAAAGAAGTGGACCGGGCTTGACGTGCCGGACTTCCAGCCGACCAAGCCGCCAAGCTATCGTGGCTCCCAGGACGCCAAGGGCATGGACGCTATCGACGGCGACACGCCCTATATCCTCAAGCCTGACGGCAAGGGTTGGCTCTTCGCCCCTGGCGGCATCAAAGACGGTCCGCTGCCCACACACTATGAGCCGCTGGAGTCTCCGGTGGGCAACGCGCTGTACAAGCAGCGCGATAACCCCACGGTCCTCTACGACCAGGTACCGCTCAACCCGATTGAGCCGATGAGCCCGAACTTCCCTATCGTGCTGACGACCTACCGGCTCACCGAACACTACCTGTCCGGCCCCATGAGTCGCTTCGACAGCTGGCTCAACGAGTTGCAGCCGGCCATGTTTGTGGAGATGAGCCCGCAACTCGCGGACGAGAAGGGTATCGCGCATGGCGATTGGGTACTGATCTCGTCGCCACGTAGCACCATCGAGGCGCGCGCGATGGTGACACCACGCCTCAAACCCCTCATGGTCGATGGCCACCCGCTACACCAGGTCGGGTTGCCGATCCACTTCGGGTACACAGGAGAGATCGCCGGCAGCTCCGAGAACGAACTCACGGCGATGATGCTCGACCCCAATGTGAGCATGCACGAGGCCAAGGCCTTCGTCTGCCAGATTCAGAAGGGCCGCCTGGCGCAACCCTCGGATATCCCGTCGGTCCCCGTCGCCCCGCGCCCACAGGAAGCGCCGATGGCTGGTACCGCGACGCAGGCTCAGCCCGAAGGGAGGACGGCATGAACATCAACGAAAGTCATGGCGCTATCGCACAGGGCAATGTCAAGCCGACCTTGCTTGAGGGGATTACGATCTCCTCACCGCCGCCGTCCGAGGAGCCGATGGGCTTCTTCACCGACTCCACCATCTGCATTGGCTGCAAGGCCTGTGAGGTGGCCTGCAAGCAGTGGAACGCATTGCCATCGGACGGCATGAAGTGGTCGGGCCAGAGCTACGACAATACGCTGCACCTCTCGGCCACGACGTGGCGGCACGTCAGCTTCACTGAGCAGGCGCTGCCCAACGGTGACGTCAAATGGCTCTTCAATAGCGACGTCTGCAAGCATTGCACGGCCGCGCCGTGTCAGGAAGCCTGCCCCACCGGCTCGATCATCCGCAACGAGTGGGACGACGTCTACGTGCAGACCGACATCTGCAACGGCTGCGGTTACTGCGTCAGCGCCTGTCCCTTCGGCGTGCTGCAGCGCAGCGAGGCCGATGGCGCCGTACACAAGTGTACGTTGTGCTACGACCGCCAGCGCGGCGGGATCGAGCCGGCCTGCGCCAAGAGTTGCCCTACCGACTCGATCCGCTTCGGCCCCGTCTCCGAACTCAAAGACTATGCCCGCCGGCGAGTTGACGAGTTGCATACGAAAGGTGAGACGAACGCCTATCTATATGGGGCCGACGAGGCCGGCGAGTACAAGCCACTCAATGCGTTCTTCCTGCTCACTGAGGAGCCGGCCGCCTACAACCTGCCCGAAGCGCCTCCGCACCCCTCGTCGCGCATGCTGTTGCGCTATGCATGGAGCGCGGCGGTCGGCATCGGGCTCACCGCCGCCGGCGCCCTCGCGGTCGCGGCGGCCAGGGGGGAGGAGTAACCATGGCGCTACGTGAACTACCCGTGGTAGACACCAACAAAGCCAATGCCCCTGAATCGAGCAACGGGCGCTACGGCGCGGCGCACGCCCGCGCGCGCGACGCCTACCGCGACGTGCCGATCCTGCAAAAGCCGCCCTGGAAGAACGCTATCTCGGCCTACTTCTTTCTGGGAGGCGTCTCTAGCGGCGCGTTCGTGCTGGGCGCGCTGGTCGAGGCGCTCGACGGCGAGCGGCGGCGAACACTGGCGCGCACCGCGCACTACGTCGCCTTCGCCACGATGATCCCCTGTGCGCCGCTGCTCATCTACGACCTCGGCAAGCGTTCGCGCTTCCACCATATGCTGCGCGTATTCAAACCCTCGTCGCCGATGAACCTGGGGGCGTGGGCGCTCACCGCGCACGGCGCCATGGCCACGTTCACGACGCTGCGTGTGCTGGCCGGCGAAGGCGCGCTGCCCGGTGGCCCGGCGATCAACGAGGTCGTAGCCTTGCTGCCCGAGCGCGCCCTCTCCGTTGCTGGCCTGCCCTCGGCGTTGACGTTAGGCGGCTATACCGGCGTGCTCATCGGGACCAGCAGCGTCCCCGTATGGTACAAGAGCCCGTTGTTGGGCGCGCTATTCATGGCCAGCGCCATGAACACGGGCGTGGCGGCCGTTAGCCTTGTATCGACGCTTACAGGGCGGGCGACGCCGGGCGAACACCGCCTCTTCACGCCGTTCAACGTCGCGCTCGGCGCGACCGAGACCGTACTGTTCGGCGCCTACCTGGCGACAACAGGTTCGGCCGCGAAGCCTTTGCTACGCGGCAAGCTGAGTGTGACGACCGCCATCGCGGCGGCCAGCACACTGGGCGCCACGGCGCTCGAAACGGCCAGCTTGTTGACGGGCCAGAACAGGAGCGCCCGTGGGTCCGCGGCCGCGGCGCTGACCTTGCTCGGCGGCGTGGCGTTGCGCTGGGGCACGGTCTTCGCCGGTCACACCTCGGCCGCGGACCGCGAGGGCACGGTCGAGGCGATGAAAGGCACGGCCAAAGACCCAGGTTGGGGCGCGCGCGCCCATTGAGGTCCATTCATGCGGGGCGTCAGAGCTTGCGCAGCTTGACGCCCCGCACTGAGTGGTCAGAACCTTTCTCCAGGATCAGGTGGGCGCGTTCGCGGGTCGGCAAAATGTTCTCGCGCAGGTTGACGCCGTTGATGGAATCCCAGATGCCGCTCGCGATCCGCACGGCGTCCGCGGGGGGCAGGCCGGCGTAGCGGTGGAAGTAGGACGCCTCGTCCTGGAACACGGTCTGGCGCAGCTTCATGAAGCGCTCGACGTACCAGCGTTCGATGTCGGCGGGGGCGGCGTCGACGTAGATGGAAAAGTCGAAGAAATCGGACACGAAGTCGCGCATGGGCTGTTTCTGGCGGCCATCCCCGGTCTGTAGCACGTTCAAGCCCTCGACGATCACGACATCGGGCCGCCGCACGACCTGTTTCTGATTGGGTAAGATGTCGTAGGCTCGGTGCGAGTAGATCGGGGCCACGACCTCAAGCTTACCGGCCTTGAGGTCGGCCATGAAGCGCAGCAGACGGCGCAGGTCGTAGCTCTCGGGGAAACCCTTGCGGTCCATCAGGCCGCGCGCGGTGAGCGTGCGGTTGGGGAACAGGAAGCCGTCGGTCGTGACAAGGTCCACGCGAGGATGGGCCGGCCAGCGCGCCAGCAAGGCCTGCAGGATGCGCGCGGTGGTGCTCTTGCCGACGGCGACGCTGCCGGCGATACCGATCACGTAGGGCGCCTTCGCCGCCGGGTGGCCCAGGAAGGTGTCCGTGACCGTGTAGAGCTTCTGTGTGGCGTCGGCGTAGAGGTTGAGCAAGCGCGAGAGCGGCAGGTAAATCTCCTCGACCTCCCGCAGCGAGACCGACTCGTTGAGCCCTTGGAGGGCGGTCAGGTCGGCCTCGGTCAGCGTGAGCGGCGTGGCGGCGCGCAGCCGCATCCACTCTTCCCGCGTGAATGACACGTAGCGAGAGAGGCTACCGACGCCAGTTGGCCCCGGCGTCAACGTGGCTGCTTCGCTCAACATCGGCGCGGGACCCCATCGTCCAACGCTATCATAGCATAATCCTCGTCGTGTAGGGATGATAGGGGCATGACGCCGTAGACGCCGTGTGAAGACTCCTGTTGCTACAGTGTACACAACGGGCGGGGACAACGGCGGCGACGGCGCGGCCCTCACCCCCGACCCATGGCTAACTGGCCCCCCGATCCCTAGCCGCGGGATCGACGATCCAGCGCACTCTCCCGTGCGCGGGAGAGGGGGGCCGCCTGTCATGTGCCGCGCATCTCCCCGCGCCTCTTGAGGGAGAGCCAGTTGGACTGTCGGAGCGGAGAGGAGAAAGACCAATCCGCATGGGGCGGGGGTGAGGAGAGAACTACATGACCCTGGGGATGATACGCTACTGCTAGTGGACTAGAGATGGAGTAGGCAGGCGCGCGGGAGGACGGGACGAATGGCGCAAGCAACGAGTTGGAGGACAGCGTATCGCGTTCCCGATACGCTGCTGAGTGACACCGAGGAGAGCGTTGTGGGGACATCGTGGCATCAGGACGCGACAAGTTTTCTCGTCGAGATGGTGCGCGAGGCCGCGCGGCGACGCGGAGTGGGCTGGGGCGTGTGCAATCAGATCGCTCTGCTCGGCCTACGGCACGAGAATGGGACGGCCTACGACCCGCGCCCCGACGTGATGGTGCTCACGCGCCCCTTACGGTCCGGCCGCATGAGTTCCATCACGCTTGAGGAAGCGGGCGTCCCGCTCTTCGTCGCCGAGGTGGCCAGTCGCTCAACGGTCGGCAACGACCGGGGCGATAAGCGGCACGCCTACGAAGCCATCGGCGTGCCTGAGTACGTCGTGTTCGACCCCGACGGGGACTTGTTGCCCGACGTGCTGCGGGCGTGGCGGCTGGAGGGGGGCGTGTACGCGCCGTGGCGAGCGGCGTCCGACGGCTGGTGGCACAGCGCGTCGCTGGAGATCGCGCTGGAGGCGACGCGGCCCTTCCTGGGGGTACGTGATCGTGACGGCCAGCGCATCGCCCTGCCCAGCGCGGTGCGGGCGCGCGCGCAGCAGCTGGAGCAAGAGCGAGCCGAGGAGGCACGGCTGCGTGTCGTGGCGGAGCAAGAGCGAGCCGAAGAGGCCCGGCTGCGTGTCATGGCGGAGCAAGAGCGAGCGGAGGAGGCGCGGCTGCGCGCCGCGCTCGAAGAGCAGTTACGACGCCTGCGCGAGCCTGGCGGCGCATAGGGCGGTTTTAGGTTATGGCGGCGGCCACTGTTGCGCGCCGTGGAGCACACGCTGGATAACGATGTCGTGATCATCGTCGTCGTGATGGGTGTATATGACGACGCAAGGTAGGCGCGGCACGACCAGTTCGCGCGTTCCCTCAACTCGTCCTATCCGCCCCATGCCAGGAAAGGTTGTGAGGCGGTTGATCGCGGTTCGTACGAGAGCGACCACTTTATGGGCTTGGGCCAGGTTCTGCTGCGCGTGTGCATGGACAAAACCGGGGAAGGTGGTGTACAGTAGCGCAAGGAGACCACTGTAAGGCGGCGCCGAGTAGGTCCATTCGGTGTGCGCGTACCGGGGCTTAATCCGATCTCACCCTGAATGTGCTATGATAGCCGTCAAGCAGCCCAGCAGCCCATGAGACAGGGCGCCTATTGGTAGCGCACTTGACGAACAGTCTTGCTACAGCAGGCGTCGCCGTAGTGGTTTGCTCCGACGAGGGGTGGAGCGAGGGGAGAGGGTCTTATGGTCGCGAGGGGACAGTTCGCGCGGCTCGTCGCAGTGTGCGTCCTCGTCGCCCAGGCCGTCCTGGCGCCCGTGGCCGGCGTCACCCTGGCTAGCGGACGGGATACGGCGGGGCGCGCGCCCTCGTCACTCCTCGCGCCGGGCAGCGCCAGCATCCCGCCAATCCCCGTACCCCCTGGGACCGCCGGCATCTTGCCGGCCCCCGTCGTGTCCACTGGGAGCGACAGGGCGTATGCCATACGCCCCTACGACCAACCGGCATCCGGTCGCCCCGACGCAGTCCGCCCCGCCACTCTACCGGCGGCATCGTCGAAGCCACCGCACCGGCCCGCCCTGACGCTCGCTAGCATGCCGGCCCACCCCGTGGCGCTGCGGATCGGGCAGGCCGTAGGTACGCTCAGCCGTCCCGTCGGCGACGGCGCGATCACCTTCAGCCTGCGCCGCCCCACCACGACGGGCGCGCTCTACTCCTGTACGCCCGCGCATGGCCGCTGCGCCATGGCGTGATCCGCCCACAACGCCGGCGCCGTCGCCATCGCCGCCTACTGGTCGGGCGACCGCCACTACCGCTCCGCCGACGCCACGCTCACCGTCACGGTGAGCCGCGCCGCCTACAGCGACAGCGGGACCTGGCAGGGCCAGGGCGTGGGGCCGCTCACGCGCGTCACGCCGGCCGTTGACGTGCCGCGCCTGCCCGGCGCCGCCGGCCACTGCCGTCCCCACGGACACGCCGACGCCCACGTCCACCGCGACGGCGACCCCGCCTCCGACCGTGACCGCCGTCCCATCACCGACCGCGACCGCGACGCCGCGTCCTACTATCACGGCCACCGCGACAGCGCTCCCGATGGCGACAGTCACCCCAACCCCAGCAGCCACGGCGACGATGACACCGCTACCGCCGACGAGTACGCGCGTCCCGTCGTTGACGCCTACTACAACCGCGACGCCCAACCCATCGGCGACATCCACGGCGACGGCGCCAGCCCTGCCATCCTCGACGCCGACCGGCATGCCTACTGGTCCGGTGCCGACCGACACGACTGCCCCGCCCTCGCCAACCTCCACGGCAACGGCGACGAGCAGCCCCACGACGAGTTCCACGGCCACCGCTACCGGGACGACATCCCCTTCGCCCAGCAGCACTGCGACCGCCTCGCCGACGAGCACCACCACGGCGACGGCGACGAGCAGTCCGACCGCGACAACCACATCCGGCTGCACCACGACACTACCGGGCACGATCACAACCGACACCGAACTCACGACTAGCCCGTGCAGCACCTACATCAGTACTCGACCCTCATCCTCCCGAACTACTCGTGCTCGCCCTGCAGTTCGGCCGCCCTGACCCTGCTCGATAGCTCGCCCACCCTCGACCATCTCACCATCGCCAACAGTGGACAACATGGTATTGATGTGATGGACGGAAAAGAAAGCATCACAAACTCTATAATTGTCCATGCCAGTATTGCACTCAATGTCGACCACGCGGCCGTAAGTATCCATAATAGCGTCATTGCCGACGACAGCTTTGGCATTTCGAACTGTGCTGGCTGCTCCATCGTGCATGCTGAGAACAACTATTGGGGCACGCCCTCCGGCCCCGCGCCCTATGGCAACGGTCCTGGCATCAGCTATCACCAAGAGTCCTACACCGATCCCAACACCGAGCAGACCTACTCCTACGATGTTCGCGATGTCGCCGTTTATCCCTGGGTCGGTGAGGGCGCGACGCTGCAGCAGCACAACGGCCCCGCCGGCAACGGCGGGTCGGGCGCGGGCGGCAGCTCCGGCACGGCGGGCTTCGGATCGAGCGGGTCGTCCACCGACGGCGGCTTCGACGCCGGCAGTGCGATCAACGATACGATCTCCTTCGGTGAGCCGGTCAATACGGCCACCGGTTCGTATGAGTACAGCCACACTGACCTCTCGCTCGGCGGGCGCACGCCGCTCGTCTTCGCGCGCGGCTACAACTCGCGCACGGCGTCCCTCGCGCCCGGCCCGCTCGGCTACGGCTGGACCTGGACCTACGGCATTAGCCTGACCACGGCTATGAGCGGCGGCACGCCCACCGTGCAAGTAACGTTCGGCACGGGCCGCGCCGATGTCTTCACGGGGCAGCCCGACGGCACGTACGCCGCCGCGCCGGGGCAGTTCGACGCGCTCACCGCCAACAGTGACGGCAGCTATGATGTGACGGACAAGGATCAGACCGTCTACCACTTCTCGTCCGGCGGCGCGTTGCAGCGCATCACCGATCGCAATGGCAACGTCACGGCACTCAGCTACAACGGCGGCGGCCAGCTAACCGCGGTGTCGGCAGCGGGCGGTCGCGCGTTCGCCCTGTCCGACAACGGCGACGGGTGCATCGCGTCGGTGACGGACAACAGCGGGCGCGGCATCACCTTCGGCTATTCGTCAGCGGGCGACCTCATCAGCGTGACCGGCCCGCGCGGCCACACCACGGGCAGCGCCTACGACGCCGTCGGCCGCACGGTCGCCGTCACCGACGCGCTGGGCCGCGCCGCCACGCTCGGCTACGACGCCGGCGACGATGTGATCACGCGTACCGACGCGCTGGGCCACAGCACGCTCACGGCCTACGACGCCGAGGGCAACCGCCTCAGTGGCGCCAGCCCGCGCGGCGACATCACGACCTACGGCTACGACGACGCCAACTATCTGACGAACCTCGCGTCGGGCGCACACGGCATGGTCTACACCTACAACGGCGACCACGCCCGCGTTGGCAGCGCGGTCGATGGCGTGAGCACGGGCGACGTGCTCGACCTCGCCGCCGGGCTGCCCACCGTCTTGCAGCAGGGAACGTCGGGCGTCACGACGACCTACCTCTACGGCGCGGGTCTGTTGGGCCAGGACGATGGTACGGACCTACAGACGCTGCTGCCCGACGCGCTGGGCTCGACGCGCCTAGTCGTCAGCAGTGGCGGCGCGGTCGTGGGCCACGCCACCTGCGACGCCTATGGCACGCAGACCACGAGCGGCGCCGGCAGCGGGTTCGGCTTCACCGACCAGCAGACCGACGCCGCGAGCGACCTCGTCTTCCTGCGCGCCCGCTACTACGACCCCACCACCGGCGTCTTCCTCGGCTGGCGTGGTGCGCACGTATGCATGGGGACCGCCGCAGTCCCTGCGGCCCGTGGGCACGACGGGGCGGCGCGACCACGACCGACGGCGGCGCCTGACGCCTCACAACTATTCCCGTGGGCGCACCGCGATCCTGCCGTCCCGCACGCGCGCGTCGTAGGCGGGCTGGGGCGCGGTAGCCGGTCCGTGTAGCAGCTTGCCGTCGCGGACGCAGAAGACCGAGCCGTGCCAGGGGCACGTCACGGTATCGCCTAGGATCTTGCCCTGATCGAGCGGGCCGCCCAGGTGCGCGCATGTCGCCGAGATGGCGTACGTCTCTTCACCCTGGCGCAGCAGCATGATGGGGATGCCCTGCGCCATGACCCGGCGCGGCGCGTTCTCCGTCAACTCACTTGCGTCCAGAACCTCGGTCCAGACCGGCTCGGGCTCCTCGAAGGCGGTGCGGTTGACGCCAACGCCAAGGTCGTAAGACAGTTCTCCACCCAACCACCCTGAGGCTCCGACGAGTGTGTAGCCGAGCGTAGAGAGGGCCACGCCGCTCTTACGCGCCCCATGCGCACGCAATACTAACGATACGCCGTAGAGCGCCGTGGCGCTCACATTGAGCGACGCGTGCAGGAAGCCAAGACCGCGCGCCTTGCCCCCCGTATCCTCCCACTGCGCCGCGCCTGTCGCGGCCGCGCCCAACGCGCCAAGCAACCCCAATAGCACGCTCAGATCGGCGCCCTGCTCCATGCCCGCGGCGTCCAATACCAGGGTCGTGGTCCAGGCGCCGATAGGGACGGACACGAGCGAGGTGTGCAGCGGGTGCCCCAGCCACGTCCCGTTGAGAAAGTCCTGTATCCCGCGCGGCCCTTGCGGCCCCAGCAAGGGCGCCAGGACCTGCTGTACCCGCGCGCCCGCTACATCGAGCCCCGGCGCCGTCCCCAGGATACGATCCGTCAGTTTCCCTGCCATATGCCCTCCCAAGACTATCGACTATCGACTATCCCAAAGTCCTGAGCCTGCTCGAGGAAGCGCGCCAACAGGGTATAGCACGCTTCGATATCGCTCATGGCGGCCAGTTCGTCGACGGTGTGGACGTAGCGCGTGGGGATGGAGAGCGTGAAGCTGGGGGTACCCGCGCGCACGCGCTGGATGCCGCCGGCGTCGGTCCCGCCCGCGGGCAAGATCTCCATCTGGTGGGCGATGCCCTCGCGCTCGGCGATGTCGCGGAAGGCCTCGACGATGCGGGGGTCGCAGATGAGCGAGCTATCCATGATCTTGATCGCCGCGCCGCCGCCCACGCGCGTGATGGCGTCGCGCTCCGGCGTGCCGGGCACGTCGAGCGCCAGCGTACCATCGATGGCCACGACGATGTCGGGCTCCACGCTGTAGCCGGCCGGGGTCGCGCCACGCAGGCCAACCTCCTCCTGCACCGTGGCCACGGCTACGATCTCGGCTGTGTGCGCGCGCAGGTGGCGCATCGCCTCGATCATAACGAAGACACCGGCGCGGTCGTCGAGCGCCTTGCTGGTGACGCAGTCGCCGATCTCCTCGGTGGCGCGGTCCATCGTCACCATGTCGCCGACGCGCACGCGCGCCGTGACCGTCTCGGCGGGCAAGCCGAGGTCGACAAAGTAGTCGTCCACCTTGGGCGCCTCAGGCTTCTCGCCCTTGAGCAGATGAATCGGTTTAGCCTCGGCGTTGAGCACGCCACGCAGCGACCCCTCGCGGGTGTGCACATGCACGCGCTGGGCGAAAAGGGCGCGACCGTCGAATCCACCTACGGGGTGCAGGCGCAGGAAACCCTTGTCGTCGATGTAACGCACGATGAAGCCAATCTCGTCCATATGCGCCGCCAGCATGACGCGCGGTCCCCTCTGTCCACGCTTGGTGGCGATAACGTTACCCAGCGCGTCGGAGCGAATCTCGTCGACGAGCGGGCCGAGTTCCTCGACGACGACGCGGGCCACCGCATCCTCGCGCGCGGCGATACCAGGCGCCTGACAGAGACGGCGCAATAGCTCGACATTGATAGCCATAAGACAAATATCCCTTTCTACACGTTTTCGATCACACGCAGGCAGCACAGTCAGCGGCAACTTTTATGCCGGAGCGTATCAGGACCATGAAAATTGTGGTCGTGGGCCTGCGACTAAAGTCGCATGGCAAACAAGCGGACACTGAAGTGTCTCTGGGTGTGGCGATCCAAGCGACTTTAGTCGCCGTGGTTTGCCATGCGACTTTAGTCGTAGGCTTATGGGGTTTGCTGGGGGGGCGCCCGCTCACGGGCAAGGCTACGCGCTCTTGGACGAGGCGTCCACGTAAACGTCGCTGGACTTTGGCGGCGCGGCGGCGACGGGGACAATCGCGACCCGTGGGGTGTGCGGGAGCAGCGCGCCAAGAACGAGCGCGGACACGGCGTAGGCCAGCCCACTGTCTTGAAAAAACCGTGAGAAAAAGTAGCCAGCGAATAACAGCAGGGCGTAGGCGGCGAACAGCGTCCGCACGCGCGGCGCGCGCCACAGCCGCCGCGCCAACAGCGCCAGCAGCGGCGCCGTCGCCGCGGCTTCCCACAGCGCGAATGGATAGTAGGCGTTCGGCGAGCGCACGACGCCGCCCAGCAGGATCAGCGCGCCAAAGCCGTAGGTCCCGACGCCACGGATGGGGTAGCTGTGCGCGATCGTCCCCGCCAGGAAGCCGACGTTGCCGTCGAGGAAGGCGCGCGCGTCCCACAGTAGGAAGGGCGCGCAGACGCACAGGGGCGCGACGACGGCCGGCCAGGCCTCGCGCCAGGTCGCGGCGAACGTCGCGCGCCACCCACCGCCCTGGTGACGCGCCGCGACGTACAGCAGGTAGGGCGGCAGCATGAACACGGCGGTATGCTTGGTGGCGCAGGCCAGACCAAGCCACAGCGCCGCCCATACGAAGCGCTCCTTGTAGAGCGCGCCGCCGCAGAGCAGGAGCAGCGCCAGCACCAGCACGTCGTCCTGGCCATAGACGAGCGTGGGCACGAAGAAGGGGTTGAGCAGCACGGCCACGAGCGCGGCCAGTCGCCACTCACGCGGTAGGGGCAGCCGCAGCAGCAGTCCCGCGCACAGCAGTAGGAGCGGCAGATAGACCATGCGCTCGTCGAAGAAGCCGAACAGGGCTTTGCCGAGCAGGTAGAACGGCAGCGAAGCCACGATGCCGAAGGGCGGCCGGTCGGTATGGTAGAGCGCCGCCGCCATGGCTGGGCTGGAGTACCAGTGGACCATGGGGGTATGCACGTACGTCTGGGCGTAGTAGTTCTTGCCAGCCAGCAGAAACTTGATGGCCTCCTCGACCTGCATGGCAGTGTCGTGCACGGCGTACCACGGATGTGTGGCGCGCCGGATCAGTATAGCCTGTGTTTCCGGCCACGCGACGATGAGGGTGAGCAATGCCCCGACGAGCCCCAGGCGCAGCCGCCAGCTCCGCCGCGCCAACGCAACAGCCGCGCGTGCTCCCGAGGCCGCTGCGGTCCAGCCGTCGGTGTAGGCGTCGACGAGGGCGTAGAGGACGAGCACGCCCATCACGGCGGCGGCGTAGAGAGCCAGCGCGGACGTGGCCGGCCGCGCCAACGATTGCGGCACGACGAGCAGCACGAGCAGGAAGTCGAGCGAGAGATGTGTGCGGGGCGCGTCCTCCTTGCTATGATCGCCACTGAAGTAGGCGACGAGGGCCAACGAGAGCGCGTAGGCGATGAAGCTGGCGTGGAAGAAACGTCCGAAGTAGTACATCAGGAACAGCACGGTGGCGTAGCCGGCCATGGCGCGCGCGAGCGTGTTGTCGCGCCACTGCCGCCACAGCAGGCCCAGCGCCACCGGCCCCGCAATCAGGGCCTGGATCATGCCGAACGGCCAGTACGACGTGTCTGAGCGCACGAGACGGCCGAATAGCACGAAGCTGGCGAAGCCGTAGCCTTCCAGGCCGCGGATAGGAAAGGGGTGCGCCACGGTCCCCTCCACGAAGCCCACCGTGCTGTCCAGGAAGGCGCGCGCGTCCCATAGCAGGAACGGTCCCACGAACACGGCCACCGGCAGCAGCACCCAACCCACCGCGCGCAGCAGCCACCACAGCGCGGCGCGATCGGGGCGTATCTTCTCCTGTCCAGCCATCCATAGCAAGAGGAAGGGCAGCAGGAACACGGTGGTCTCTTTCGTCGCCAACGCCGTCCCCAGCAGCAGCAGGGACACGCGGCGGCGCCCGGCGCGGGCCAGCAGGAACGCGCCCATGACCTCGGCCAGCACCAACACGTCGTTTTGCCCGGCGATGAAGGTGGGTACGAACAGCGGGTTGAGCCCCAGTCCGGCGATCAGGGCCAGTCGCGCCGAGGGCGCGCGCGCCAGCGACGCGGCCATGCCCAGTACAAGGCCAAGGCACACCAGGTAGATCATGCGCTCGTCGAAGAAGCCAAACAGCTTCTGGGCGGCCAGCATGGCGGGGACGGTCAGTTCCTCCTGAAACGGCAGCGAGTCGGTGTGGTAGAGCGCGGGGTTGGGCGACCCAACCGGCCACCATTGCGCCAACGGCGTGTGAAAGTACGTCGCGCGGTAGTAGTCCTGCCCGTGCAGCAGCATCCCCGTGGCAAGCTCAATCTGCAGCGCGCTGTCGTGGATGGCGTTCCAGGGTTTGTGCGCGTGACGGTAGCCGATCGCCGTCACCGTCGGCAGCACGACGACGAGTCCGATCAGGGCCAGCGCGATGCCCAACTGGACGCGGAAGGCGCGGCGATCGTACTCGCCCGACTCGTCGCGCCACAGCGTCGAGACCGTCCAATAGAGGCCGAGTAGGAACGTGGCGACGACCGCGAGCCGCGTGGCCGCGGCGTCAGCGGGGCGGACGAGCGCGCCCAACAGGCACAGCGAGAGGATGATCGCGTCAAGCGGCAGGCGCTTCGTCATTGGCCGATCACCGCGTAGACGTCAACACCCCCGGCGCCGTCTCCATCAGGCGCCCACAATACCGCGCGTAGATCGCGGATGTCGGGATGCAACTGTTGCCCGTAGGGGTGACAGGCGATCACGTATATCGATCGTCCCGGCGTGTCGCGCAGAGGCTGGGCGCGCAGCGTGTCAAAGTCTCTATTGACCAGCGTGATACGCGGGTCGCGGCCCAGCAGGACGGCCAGCGCGTCGCCGGGCGGGTTATAGATCGACGAGACGACAGTGATGGGGCCCCGCCGCTCCTGGCGGCGCAGGTATGTCACGACATCCATGAGCGCGTAGCCGGAGGGCCAGCCGGTGACGTACTGCCAGCGGTCGAACGGGATATAGGACGCGCGGGCCGGCGCGCCGATGAGCGCGGCGTCGGCCTCTACGGACGGGATGACGGCCAGCCCCGCGCAGAGCACAAGTAGGGCCGGGGCTGCTATGCCCCGTGTTAGCCGTACACGGCGTGTGAAAAGTCGGTGTCGATTACTTTCTCCTTCGCCCCCCCCCGCCCATGGCTGACTGGCCCCTCGGCTGCGGCCGGCGATCCAGCGCGCCTCCGAGGGAGCCTGGGCCTCTCCTTTCGCCCCCCCCGCCCCCTCCGGGGGAGCCTGGGGAGATGCCTCCCCCCAGACCCCCGCCAAACAGACCGTGCGGCCGATAGTGGAGCAGGTGCTGGTGAGCGAGTCAACGTTAGCGGACACGGTCGGTGTGACAGACGGGCGCGGCGCATGGAGGGGCCGCAGGGGCCGCAGGGGCCGCAGGGGTCGCAGGGGTCGTAGGGGTCGTAGGGGTCGTAGGGGTCGCAGGCAGTTTCCCATCTCCAGGTTCCCTGACTCCTGGGATGTGCGTATGGCGGGGGTCTGGGGGGAGGCATCTCCCCAGGCTCCCCCGGAGGGGGCGGGGGGGGCGAGAGACGGCTCCCCCATTGGGGCGGGGGGGGCGAAAGGAGAAATGACCGCGACGAGCGCCACGAGCCCGTAGGCCGCCAGCACGAGGATGGGGACCGCGCTGTACAGGAAGTAGCGCGGCGCCAGGAACGCGCCGGGGACGAGAACCGGTGGAAGGCCGCCGAGGAGCGCCCACGGCCCGATGACCAGCACGGCGCGCTGCCTCCGTATCGACCATAGTCCCAGGAGCGCCAGCAGCAGGACAGGCGGCGTTAGGTAGAGCCAGAGCGCCGCGCCCCACGTCGCCAGTTGCTGGCCGACCGTGGCGACGACGCTGCTCGCGGCGTGGGCATGCGCGTGCGTGGCCGAGAGCAAACCGCCTCCCTGCGGCGTCAATAGAAGGGCGGCCAAGGGCGCCAGCCCCAGCGCGGCGGCGACGAGCGCCAACCGCCACACGGCCCGACGTTCGGCCGGCCGCGCGGCGACGACAGCCAGCAATGGGAGCAACAACATATCCACGGCGAAGATCTTGGTGAGCATAGCGGCGCCGAGACAGAGCCCGAGGGCGAAGGCGTCGCGGCCGCGCGCATCGCGCGCCAGGCGCAAAGCAAAGTAGAGGGCGCCGCCGCCACAGGCCGCGAGCAGGCCGTCGAGCAGCGCCATACGGTTGTAGAAGAGCGTGAAGGGGCACAGCGCGTAGAGGACGGCGGCGAGCGGGGCTGCGGCCCTCACCCCCCACCCCATGGCTAACTGGCCCCCCGGCTGCGGCCCTCACCCCCCACCCCATGGCTAACTGGCCCCCCGGCTGCGGCCAGCGGTCCAGCGCGCCTCTCCCTGACGCGGGAGAGGGGGAGCGTCCTACATGTTGCGCCTCGTCCGGCTCTGGTGTTACTGGCGCCGAGGCATCTACAGAGGGCTGCTCCCCTCTCCCACGGTAAGGGAGAGTACGCTGGACCGTCGACCGGCGGTTAGGGTCGAGGGGCCAGTCGTCACGGGATGGGTGTGAGGGGATCGTGCGCGCGATGGCCCACACGGCGAGCGCTGTCGCGGTTCCGATCAGCGCGGAGGTCAAGCGCGCCGCCAGCAAGGGGTCGGGGAGCAATCGGGTCAGCGGCGCGGCCAGCCACGAGTAGAGCGGCGGCGCCCCGTATTGCAGCGAGGTGAGCAGAGTGGCGGCCCCGGGAACCGCGCCGACGACCTGCGCCGCACGCGTGTCAACCCCTTCATCGAAGAACAGCGGCAGCGCCCCAAGACGCAGCGTACGCAGCAACAGGCATAACGCCATGATGGATAGAGTGAGGGCCGCGACGCGGTAGCGCCGGTAAAACGGCGTCGTAGGGGTAGATGTCGCGATCCAAGCCGTTCCTGCATGACGTGGTAAAGCGGCGGCGATACTGCTGTGCCCCATTCTTCCCATTCGTGGCGCCTCCAATAGGGCCAGTATGGGAGGAGGAATCGTCCCGCTCAATGGGAAATATGGGGTAGCGCCAATGCTGAGGGCGATAACGGCGCGGCGACGATTGCCCCAGCTAGATGGCGATGTCGAACCGCGTCAGGGCGGGGAGCCAGGTGAGGAGATGCGGGTCGAACTGCGATCCGGCGGCGTGGGTCAACTCGTCTATCGCGTCGGCGCGCTCCATGGGCGCACGGTAGGGCCGGCCCGTGCACATCGTCTCGTAGGCGTCGACGAGACAAATGACGCGAGCGGCCAGGGGGATAGCGTCGCCGGAGAGGCGATCGGGGTAACCGCCGCCGTCCCAACGCTCGTGATGGTGGCGCACGGCCGACCCAACGGCGTCGAGGGCGGGGATAGTGCGGATGATGCGCTCCCCCATGGAAGGGTGCCGGCGTATCATCGTCCACTCGTCGGCGTCCAGTGGGCAGGGTTTATGCAGCAGGGACGAGGGGACAGCGATCTTGCCCACGTCGTGCAGCAGCGCGGCCCACTCCCACTCACGGAGCATGTGGACCGGAACCCGCATAGCATGACCGAAGGCGCGGGTCAGCGCGCGCACAGCGATGGCATGACGGCCCGTCCGCTCGTCGTGCGCGGCCAGCGCCTGGTGCAGCGCGTCGACGGCGCTGTGCGTCGCGGCCAATCGCACCGACGCCATGGTGAGGGCCAGTTCGATGCGCGCCGCGTGCGCGCGCGCTATGTCCTCGCCGCCGGATAGGGGGCGGGCAGGGTCATGGTAGAGCAGCAGCGCGCCACGTGCGCCCGGTGGCCCATAGATCGGGGCAGCGACGATACCGGCATACGACCGCGCATCGCCGTGTTCTAGCACGGCCAGGGCGGGCGCACGCCAGGGATGGCGGTTACCGTGTACGCCGACCAGCACATGCGGCTTGCCCTCGGAGGTGAGGACGACGAGCCGCGCGCCGTTTCCGGCGTCAGCGGCGTCAGCGACGATGGGGGACAGCAGGGGTTGGAGGGTCGGGTCCTGCCCCCAAAGGGTAGGGACCGTGAGGGAACCCTCTTTATCCCGCGACGGCGCTGCGCTGTGGAACATGTGTGGTAACCTTCCCATACAGGCGCGGTAGCAGGGCTGATGCAAAGGCGCGCAGATTGACGGCGCGGATGTCGGCGGCCAGATCGGCATCGCCGGGCGTCAGACCGAAGCGCAGGGCTGTGGCGCGTGGGTCGCGTAGAAGATCGCGGTTGAGTGCGGAATCGACGGCCGCCGCGCCGATGAGGCGCTCAAAGCCGGGGTGGAGGGTGCGATGGCGAGTCATGTTTTTCCTCTCGACAGGGACAATTGCTATTATAGGGTCGGGACGTTGGTGATGCTGGCGCTATCGCTAGCGTAAGCACAAATCCTTCATTACCGGAAGCTTATTGCTCATTAATCCTGGTAGAGGCCGCCGTTTGGCGCGGCGTGGGCGGTGAAGTGGTCCTGGTAGAGGCCGCCGGCTTGCACGATGACATGGGCGGTTAAGTGATCTTGGTAGAGGCCGCCGGCTTGACGTGACAAGTCCCCTGCATGAGTGGCGGCGAAGGTTGTAAGGGCGAGCGCGGCGATGGCAACGATGCGGCGGGCTGTGAGACGCATTGTTTTCTCCTCTAATAAGTTGACAACGACTCGTAACGATTTGGTATGTTGTTAGCGTAACAAAAGCTTCCTGGGGTAATCCTGGGTCAGATGACAGGAGAGTAGACCTTGGTGACCACGCAGGTCTCTACCCCTCAGGCGTGGCCCACGGCTAAAATCAGCCCTCCAAAGCCGCACGCCCTCGTCTCACGCCAGCGTTTGGTGGACTCGCTCGACACCGCGACGGGAGCGGGACGCGTTACCATCATCGTGGCGCCGGGCGGCTCCGGTAAGACCTCCCTGCTGGCTGGATGGGCGCGTCATGCGCCGCTACCCGTGGCCTGGTACGCCCTCGACGCGGCCGATCGCGACATGCGTCGCCTTGCCCAAGGGCTGTGCGTGGCGGTAGAACGGGCACTACCCGGCGCGGCCCAGGCCGCGCACGCGGCGCTCGACGACGGCGCCTCCGAAGCGGCGGCGATGGGGCTGTTGCTCAGCGCACTGGAGGGGCGCCCCCTGACCCTCGTGCTCGACGACTTCCAGCACCTCGACGATATACCCGAAGCCGCCGCCCTGTGGGACCATGTGCTGCGCTTCCGTCCCCCTACGCTCGCGCTGGTCATCCTCTCGCGCTCGATCCCCCTACTGGGCTTTGCCACGTTGGCGGCGCTCGACGAATTGGTGGGCCTGGGGCGCCACGAGTTGCAGTTCGATGTCGCGGAAGCAGCCGAACTCTTATCCGCCCACGGCTTCGACGCCACGCGCGCCGCGCAGTCGGTCGCGCGGAGCGGGGGCTGGGCCGCCGGGGTACTCTTGCTCGGACACACCGGGTCCGGCGGCTTGCGCTTCCTACGCGCGCGAACCGACGCGCTGATGGAGCATCTGGGGTCCGAAGTCCTGGCGTCATTACCGCCAGAGTTGCGCGTCTTCTTGCTGGAGAGCGCGGCGCTCGGTCCGGCCGCGCCGGAGGACGCCGACGCCATCCTCGAACGGCGCGACAGCACCGCGCTCTACGCCGAGGCGGCAGCGCGCGGACTCTTCCTGGAATACGACGACGGCCTCTACCGCTACCACGACCTGTTCGGCGAGTATCTCGTCGGGGTGCTAAAGACCGAGCACCACGCCCGATTGCGCGCCGTCTGCCGCGCCGCGTCCGCCCATTGGTCGGCCCACGACGATTTGCCGCGCGCCCTCGCGCTGCTAGCCGCTGATGAGGACTGGGAGATGCTAGCCGCCGCGCTCGATAATGAGAGGACAACGCTGTGGGCGCGCGGGCTATGGGGGACGGCCTTGACACACATCGAACAGCTCCCGGCTTCCTATCGTACTGCTCGCTTACTGGCCCTATGTGGCCGCGCGCACTCACGACGGGGTGAGTTCGGCGAGGCGCTTGCGCTGGCCGACGCCAGCATGGCGGCTGGTACCAACGATAAAGAGTGGTTGGATGCGGCAGTCTTGCGTACGCAAACTTTAATGATGTCCGGGCGCTATGAAGAAAGTATTAGCAGCGCGGATTCGGCGCTTGTCACAGCATGTAATGCCGGTCATATAGCGGCCGCAACGCGACTACAGGATATACGCGGTTTCGCAAAGCTGCGCGTAGGGCGCTTCGAGGAAGGACGCGCCGACTTGCTAAACGCTTTGGCCCATTATGAGGAGGTAGGCGACACGGATGGGGAGGCGCGTACGCTCTCTAATCTCGCGACCCAACTCGTAGGCGCGGGACACGCGCGCGATGCCGAAGGGTACCTGATACGCGCCGGTATCCTTTATCAGCGTGCGAGCAATATCCCGGCGCTCGCCAACATACACAACACGCGCGCTCTGTTGCACACCCTAACAGCTGATTATGCCTCCGCTCGCGCCGAAGTTGAGGGCGCCCTTGCACTGACGCGCGATATCAGCTATCCCCTCTTGGAATGCGTGGCGACCGCGACGCTGGCCGAGGTGTACGCGGACGAGGGTAACGCCGTGGAGGCCGAGCGGCAGGGGTTCGCCGCCGCCGAATTGGCCGGGCGCCTCGACCTCCCCGACGCGCTCAACGACGCCCTGCGCGCACGCATCGCCGCCGCGCTGATCCGGCGCGACCGCCAAGCGGCGCGCCGCCTCATCGACGAAGCGCGCCCGCTCGTGGTGACGCCGGTCGACGACGCCCTGCTCGACCTCTACGAGGGCACGCTGGCGCTGCGCTCGCGCGCCCATCGGCGCGCCGTCGAGGTGCTGCGCACGGCCGCGACGCGCCTCGAAGCGCTGAACCGGCCGCATCAGGCCGCCCGCGCGCGGCTGCTGCGCGCCGAGTCCTTCCTGGCGCGCCGCATGGGCCGGCGCGCCACGACGGAGCTCAACCGCGTGGCCGAGCTGGTGCTGCCGCTGGGCTGCGAGGGCTACCTGCGTCCGGCCGCACGCATGACGCGGCAAGTGCTGGCGGAACGCCGCACGCTGCGCCGGTTGCACCGCGACGCGCGGCTGATGTTGGATGGGTTGGCCGCGTCGGTCGCGCCGTCCCTCGTGCTCCTCCCTATGACTGACGACGTGGATGAGGGGGAGCAGGAGACGCTGCGCGTGTCGCCGTTCGGGCAGGGCGCCGTCGAGATCATCGGGCGCCCGCTCGATCTGCACACGCTACCGGCCAAGGCGCGCGAACTGCTTTTCTTCGCCGTACACACGGGGCGGCCGCTGCGCCGCGACGAGGCGCTGGAGTCCGTGTGGGATGGCGACGCGGGGGCTGTGCAGGCGTTCTGGGACGCCGGCCGGCACCTGCGGCGGCTGCTGGGCGAGGGCAGCTGGAGTCCGCGCGGCGGCGCCTACACCGTGCGCCTCCCAGTGGAGGACGACGAGCGCCGCTTCGATGAAGCGGCGGGTGTAGCGCTCGGCGCGGGGCCGGTCATGGCGCGCCTGGACGCGGGCGAGCGCGCCCTCGATCTTTTCGGTGGGGGCGGCTACCTGGAGTGGTGCGACACCCTGTGGGCGTCGACCGCGCGCGTGCGTGTCACGAGCCGGGCCGTGGCGGTCGCGCTGGCGCTAGCCGCGCTCTATGACGAACTGGAGCGCACAGAGGACGCCATCACCGCCGCGCGGCGCGCCGCGTCGTTCGACCCGTTCGACGAAGCGCCGCAACTAGCCCTGCTGCGCCTGCTCGCCACGTCCGGTCAGGTCGACGAGGCCCTCCGCGCGTACAAAGCCTATCGCCGCCTGCTGCGCGACGAACTGGCGGCCGAGCCCTCGCCCGAACTGCGCGCCCTGGCCGCCTCACTGCGGCGACAACCGTGAGCGCTACGATTCAGGCGCCCGCCGCGCCACTGTCCCCGCGCACTTTGACAATGAGTTCGACCTCCACGCACGTATCGCGCGGCAGTACGGCCATACCGACAGCCGAGCGCACATGGCGGCCGGGCTCGCCGAAGACCTGCTGTAGCAGGTCCGAGGCCGCGTTCATGACCTCTGGCTGCGCCGTGAAGTCGGGCGTGGAAGCGACAAAACCCACGACCTTAACAACGCGCTCGACGCGCTCCAGGTCGCCGACGACGCCTTTGATGGCGGCAAGCGCGTTGACGGCACAGCGGGCGGCCGCGTCGCGCGCCGTCTCCAGGTCGACCGCGCCGCCCACTTTACCCTTATAGCGCTCGGCCAGCACGCCGCCGGCCATAGGCAGTTGCCCAGACGTGTACACCAGATCGCCGACCCGTAGGGCCGGCACGTACGATCCCCCCGGCGCGGCGGCCTCCGGCAAGGGGTAGCCTGCTTGTGCCAATTTCTCTTCAACACTCATCTTTTGACTCCTTCCACGATTAAAATCGCACGCCACACAACGGCGTTCGCTATTCCTCACCACCGTCCATGATACAGCGCCCGGTGCTAAAATGAGGATATGCATGTCCATCAAAAAAACGCCGACGAGCGCGCCGTACGGCTCGACGCCGATGCGCCAGCGTGGCGGCCCATCACGCGCCGCCTGCTGATCGGCGTCGGGCTCGTCGCTGTCGGGCTCGTCTGGTCGATCCTCAACGGTACCATCTGGGCGCCTAAAGGAGCGGCCCGTCCAACGGTCGTCACGCCACACGGCGCGGTCGCGACGTCGACCCTGTCTTTGGACGCCATGCGCGCGCGGCCCGAGTTGCTCTTGACCGCTGTACCCACTACGTTATGGAACGTAACCGATGTACGCATAACGTTCCATAACGGAGCGACGACAGCGCGGCCGGTCGCGCCGCACGACGTCTACCTGCTCGTCGATGGGCGAAAGATCGCCGCCTCGGCGTTCGGCGCCCACCCGTTGCGTCCCGTCACGCTATCGCCCGGCGCCTATACCATCGGTGGCCTGCGCTTCGCCCACGCGCCGAGCCCTGGCATGACGATCGTCTACGCCCCCTCGTGGGCCAACGGCCACTCCGTGCGCTGGCTGCTGTACGAGTTGCCAGTTGCCAGTTGCCAGTTGCCAGTTGCCAGTTGCCAGTTGCCAGTTGCCAGTTGCCAGTTGCCAGTTGCCAGTTGCCAGTTGCCAGTTGCCAGTTGCCAGTTGCCAGTTGCCAGTTGCCA